>FZPS01000032.1_pt100 | contig 20360 bp, 19 predicted proteins | sample 1817821 | NCBI WGS metagenome assembly FZPS01 (sample SAMEA104158645, study PRJEB21678) | metagenome | place: Germany | collected 2015-04-21
GAAAAGACCTTCGGCAACACCTTGGCCTCAGCCATTGCCCGCCTTGTAAGTGGTGTACGCCATCTCTTCTGCTTGGGCAGGATCAAGATGCTTGTAAGGTAATGGCCAGGTAACATTAACAGAGTGTTCATTTGATTCACCGGTTGTTTCCTCGTCCGGCTTGCTGCAGCCGGTTAACAAACCGCCAATACCGGCAGACAGGGCCGTTACAGCTAAAGTTGCGCCGGCACTTTTAATAAAATTACGTCTGGAAAGCTCTTTTTCTTTGCTTGTCATTTTAATTACCTCCTACCGTTTTAATAAGCAGCTTGAAGCTGTTAGCCACTATAGAGAAAGTGTTCTTGTGAATTTTTTCCCCTTTTAAGTTCAAGCTGCACTTTTGTTTTCCTTCCCGACAAAACTTGTACACATCCGACACAATTTTGTTAAAAAAGTAAAGAAGCCTTGAATTACAAGGCTTCTTCAACAGTTGTCTTTTTTTTGCTATAATGAAGACGAAACGCTATAGACATAAGCTATAGCCGGATTTAGGTTATTAAATACCGTAATAACACCCTGCCGCCGCCATAGGCACCAATAAATACGGCCAGGGCAAAAACCCAGCCATGCAGAGACAGCGAGGCGATGCCGGAAAGCAGGGCTCCGATATTACAGCCGATAGCCAGGCGGGCACCATATCCCATCATTATGCCGCCCAATAAAGCAGAGTAATAATACTTCCTGGTACGGGGTCTGCGCAAACGAAAATCATGATGATATAAACTGGCTGCCAGTGAGCCCAGCACCATGGCCAGGGCCAGATATATAAGCGGATGGCTAAGCAGGCTGGCGGCAATATTCTCCGTAAATAAATGATGTTGAAAATACTGCCACTTAGTAACAGGAATGCCCAGGCAGGCAGCAAAACTGGCGGCCAAATGCGTTAGGCCGCTGCTGATTCCCCATGGCTTATGCCAGAGTGCAAATAAGATGATATTAGCCACAGCTAAAAAAATGGCTCCTTTACCGTAAGACAAAATATCACCCTGCTGTTTAAAAATGGACCAGGGATCTGCACCTTCGTATTTAGCAGCAGCAAGGTAGAGTAGGCCAATAACTGTTAACTGCAGCACCAACGCCGTTGGCCAACCAAACACGGCAGGCAGAAAAACCGTGGGAGCAGAAGCAATGATTGTAGGCAGCCACCAATCAAGCCGCCAAGCACCCAGTAGGGAGCCCAGTAAAATACCAAGCAGCGCTACCACCTGCATTAGGTTTCCTTCACCGATACGCGTCAGGCAGCCAGAAACACAGCTGCCGGCAATCACCATACCGAAGCCAAATAAAAGCCCGCCCACCATGGTGTGCAGCCCAACGGGATAGACGTGCCCTGCTGCAGCTAAATCACCGTCAAGTAAAAAATGTACTAATGTAAAACCAAGGGTGTTGATAAAAAGAGCCAAGAGAACAGCACGCGTTTGTGCCGTATTACGAATCAGAAAAATATCACGAAAGCAGGCAGCAAAGCAAAAACGGGATCGTTGAATAACAAAGCCAAAGATAAAGCCAAAAACAATCGGATACAGCAATTGCATTCCCGGATTGACACCCCTTTGGTATAACACATTTTTTTCTTCTGCTGCAGGCGGGTCATGGTGGTGCATCAAAGCCGGCAGAGAATAAATCTGCATAAGCAGGGAATTAGTGTTGCGAGTCAAATATATAGCATTAAGAATAAATATATCTTTATTACATTTGCGGTTAAAGCTGATTCAGCTAATTATTTGTGAATTTCTTCGCAATCAACTTTAGGGAGCTGATCTGATGGAGCTTGATAACTTAAAAGCATTTTGTGTGGCCGTAGAGTCCGGCAGCATCTCCAAGGCAGCGAGAAAGCTATATATCTCACAACCTTCCTTAAGTGTAAAGATTCAGGAACTGGAGAATTATTATGATGCAACCCTGCTGCACCGCACGAACAGAGGTATTTATCCTACCGAAGCCGGATTAATTGTATATGAACATGCGCAAAAAATTCTCTCCCTAAACGATAGTATTGAGCGCAGTTTGGAGCAGAGCCAGCAGGAAGTACAGCAATTAGTCGTCGGTACTTCCAGTACCATTGGCAATTTTGCCCTGCCCTGCACTGTGTATAATTTTAATGAAAAATATCCCCATTACAAAGTCTCACTGATCATTACCAATACAGAAAAAGTGCTGGACAATCTGACAACGCGCAAAGTTGACATCGGTCTGATTGAGGGTCCCATCACTAAAGAGTTAAAACAGACTTTGCGCCAAGAAGGTATCAAAACAAGACATGTCATCAGCAACTCCCTGATTCTAACGGTTCCTAACGATGAAAGCTGGCAGCATGTGGACAAGATTCCTCTGGAACAGATTACGGAACTGCCCTTAATTATACGTGAAGAAGGCTCCGGCATTCGTACTACACTCGAAACAGTATTAGCTAAAAATCAACTGGAACTGGCTGACTTGAATGTAGTGATGCAGCTAAATTCCACCAACGCCATCATTTCTGCCGTTGCCTCCGGCAAAGGTGTCAGCTTCCTGCCTAAAATCGCCTTACGCAAAGAACTGCATTATAAAATCTGTAAGGAAGTAAAAGTTGAGGATCTGATGCTGCGTCATAATTTTACAACCCTTTATTATGCCAACGACAATCAAAGTCTACTGCAGACAGCTTTTTTAGAGTTCCTGCATTCCAGTGAACGCGGCTTCTGTTAAACCTGCTTGAGAATGGTTATCTCCCAGATACCATCATCTATCTGCCTGGCACTGCAGGGATAATTATATTTAGATTCAAAATGACTGATCACACTGGCTGATGAGCAGGTGTGATCAGTTTTTATAATTACCCGATCTCCCGGTTTAACTTGAGTTAATTTAACTTCTGCCTTAATGATAGGAATCGGGCAGAATTCCCCTATAGCATCAATTCTGTGATCCATTTTCTTCAACCCGCCTTAGATTTATTTTGCCGTACTTTTTTTATTCTGCCTTTGGCTGTGCTTTCCCTGCTTAAAAAAGTAATAGCCAAGCAGCACCTTAGCATCAGGGCTCTTGGCTATTTCTCTTCATAAAGCTATGACTGAAAAAGCTGAGTTTGTGGCTGGCGATGGCTTGTGGAACGTGTCAAGGAACCGTCCCCTGTCACGCGAGGATGAAGTCTAGCTGGCGGTCTTCTTTGCTGGCACGTGTGAGGATTACACGCAGAGGTTGGCCGATGCGGAAGGTGTTACCGGTACGTTCACCAATCAGCGCCACTTTCTCTTCGTGATAACGGTAAAAATCATCGTCCAAACTGGAAACGTGGACCAGGCCTTCTACCAGGTTATCCAGTTCCACAAACAGCCCAAAGGAAGTAACACCGGAGATAACCGCGTCAAACTCCTGATCAATTTTATCAACCATATATTCAATCATTTTCACTTCCACGCTTTCCCGCTCCGCCTCCATGGCCACCCTTTCCCGCACTGAGCAATGTTCGGCAGCCACGGCATTATTTTTATAGAGGCGGGACAAACGTTTTTTCGACGGTGTTTTCGTCAGATATTCGCGCAGCAGGCGATGAATCACCAAGTCCGGGTAGCGGCGAATAGGAGCGGTAAAGTGGGTATAATACTCTGCGGCCAAACCATAGTGGGACTGGCGATCCGGCGCATATTTAGCCTGCTTCATGGCACGCAGTAATAAAGTGTTGATAACCCGCTCCTCCGGCTTACCTGCCACCTCCTGTAAAATCTCCTGCAGCACACGGGGGTGAATTTTGTCGAGCTTTCCTTTCAGGGTAATACCCAGATTATGGGCAAAATCTCGGAAATGCCGCAGTTTTTCCTCATCAGGATCCTCATGAATACGGTAAATAAAAGGCAGCTCCAGCCGGGCAAAATGTTCAGCCACCGTCTCATTACAGACAAGCATAAATTCCTCAATAATAGATTCGGCAATAGTGCGCTTCTGTTTAACAATATCCAGGGGCTTACCGTCATCATCCAGCAGCACCTTTACTTCCGGCAGAGCAAAATCAATGGCGCCGCGGGCCAGACGTTTCTGACGCAGCACCGCCGCCAGCTGCCCCATTTCTTCAAACATCGGCACTAAGGCTGCATAACGCTGCCGCAGCTTCGGGTCTTGGTCTTCCAGAATGGCACGTACAGCATCATAAGTCATCCGTTCATTGGTCCGAATCACGCTGGGGGCAAATTCATGGTCAACAACCTGCCCCCGACTGTCAATTTCCATTAAAACACTCAGCGCCAGGCGGTCAGCCTGGGCATTAAGGCTGCACAGGTCATTAGACAGTTCCGGCGGCAGCATGGGAATGACGCGGTCTACCAGATAAACACTGGTGCCGCGGGCAAAGGCTTCCCTGTCCAGCTGGCTGCCCTCCCGTACATAGTAACTGACATCGGCAATATGCACACCCAGCCGCCAGTTCCCATTTGGCAGACGCTGCAGAGAAACGGCATCATCAAGATCTTTAGCGTCGGCACCATCAATAGTAACCATGGTCAGCTCACGCAAGTCACGCCGCTCTGCCAGCTCTTCCGGGCTCAACTCGCGGCTGAGACTCTGCACTTCTTTTTTAACCTCCGGAGGAAAATCATCAGGCAGCTCATATTTTTTAATAATCGTCAGCGTATCGACGCCTTTCTCGCCGGGAAACCCTAAGATGTCGATGATTCTTCCTTCCGGATTGCGGCGCCTTTCCGGCCAGCGCGTAATTTCTACCTGCACTTTCATGCCGTTTTTTATGCCCTTCGCTTCAGCTTTAGGAATAAAAATGTCCTGGGAGATACGCTGCTCATCAGGTATGACAAAGCCAAACTGCCGCCCCGCTTCATAGCGCCCCACAATTAAATTGGAACGGCGTTTCAGAATGCGGATAATCTCTCCCTCTTGATTACGGCCGCTGCCGCCTTTTAGCAAACGCGCCACGACACGATCACCGTGCATGGCACCGTTCATCTGGTTGGCCGGCACAAAGACATCGGGCAGTGTATTGTCATCAGGCAGAATAAAGCCAAAGCCGGCTTGATTCCCCTGTAATTTACCCACTACCAGGTTCAATTTTTCCGGCACACCATAGCGTCCGTAGCGGGTTTTAATTACCTTGCCTTCCTGCTCCATGGCAGATAAAAGGGCATGAAAACGCTTAACATCTTTTTTACTGTCAATACCTAAATTATGTGCCAGCTCATCAATTTTCAGCGGTTTGTAAGCTACCTCACGCATATAAGCTAAAATTTTGTCTTCTAAACTCATACCTGGCCTCTTTTCTTTTTGGAAATTAGAATACCTTCTCTATCGTAGTATGGACGAAAGAGAGCTTTTAAATAATACTTTTCTTGCCTGTGAAAACGCTATGTAGAGCAGTCCGGGTGCGGTGGCAGAAAGTTACTGAACTTAGGAAAAAGAGCGGCAGTCGCCGCTCTTTTTGGACTAAAAGATTAATTCAATTAAAGGTACGATACGGACGAACAGCGGTGCAAAAACAAGGGCCACAATACTCATTAGTTTGATGAGAATGTTGATTGAGGGACCGGAAGTGTCTTTGAAGGGGTCACCCACCGTGTCGCCCACAACGGCAGCTTTATGGGGCTCGGAGCCTTTACCGCCGTGCGCGCCGCCTTCAATATACTTCTTGGCATTATCCCAGGCACCACCGGCATTGGACATAAAGATGGCCATTAAAACACCGGTAACCAAAGAGCCCGCTAAGAGGCCGCCAAGGGCATGTTTCCCCAGGATCACACCAACCAACAGAGGTACAACTACTGCCATCAGACCGGGTACTACCATCTGCCGCAGCGCAGCTCCGGTGGAGATGTCAACGCAGCGTGCAGAATCAGGCTTCGCCGTTCCCTCCATTAAGCCCGGGATTTCCCGGAACTGACGACGCACTTCTTCAATCATATCAAAGGCGGCTTTGCCTACTGCTTCCATAGTTAAAGCCGAGAAATAGAAAGGCAGCATGCCGCCAACTAAAAGACCGATAATGACATCAGCATTGGTAATATTAATGCTGTCAATCCCGACAGCTTGTGTATAGGCGGAAAAGAGGGCCAGAGCCGTCAAGGCAGCAGAACCAATGGCAAAACCCTTACCGATGGCGGCCGTAGTGTTGCCAATGGCATCAAGTTCATCGGTAATTTCACGGACAGATTCATCCAGGCCGGCCATTTCGGCAATCCCGCCGGCATTGTCGGCAATGGGACCATAAGCATCAACAGCAATGGTCATCCCGGCAGTGGCCAGCATGCCAACGGCAGAAACAGCAATCCCGTACAGGCCGGCTGATTGGTTAGCCACTAAAATTGCCAGACTGATGATCAACAAGGGCAGCATGGTGGAGCGCATGCCTACAGCAAGACCGGAGATAATATTTGTTGCCGGTCCGGTTTCCGAGTTCTCAGCGATCTCACGTACCGGCTTGTAATGGTCGGAAGTGTAATACTCTGTAATCCGGCCAATCAGAATACCTGCCACTAGTCCGGCAACTACAGCCCAGAAAGGACCAATGCCGCCAAATTCGAAACTATAAAAACGGGTGACAAAAAAGGAGGCAATGACTACCAAGATACCGCTCACAAGGGTACCGCGTTCTAAGGCCGCTGACAGTTTGACTCCTTCTTTGGCCTTGACGAAGAAGGTACCAATGATCGCAGCCAGCACACCGGTAGCAGCAACAATCATGGGCACCAGCGCGCCTTCAATGCCGTAAGCAGTAATACCAATGGTCATGGCCGCGATGATGGAACCGACATATGATTCAAAAAGGTCGGCACCCATCCCGGCAACGTCGCCCACGTTATCACCCACGTTATCGGCAATAACAGCAGGGTTACGGGGATCATCTTCAGGGATACCGGCTTCCACTTTACCGACTAAGTCTGCGCCTACGTCAGCAGCTTTCGTATAAATACCGCCGCCTACCCGGGCAAACAAAGCAATGGAGCTGGCACCTAAAGCATAACCGTTCACGATATCAGGATCTTTAAATATTAAGTAAAGAACGCCTATACCCAGCACACCTAATCCTACTACTGACAGTCCCATAACAGCGCCACCGGAGAAAGCAATGCTGAGAGCTGCATTAGTTCCGTGTTGGGCTGCATTGGCTGTTCGCACATTGGCTTTTGTAGCAGCATTCATACCAATGTAACCGGCTATGGCTGAAGCTATGGAACCAGCAAGAAAACAAATCGCTGTCTGCAAATCAATGGTAAAAGTAATGACTGCAAAAAGGATAATGACAAAAAGAACGAGTGTGCGGTATTCCCTGGTTAGGAAAGCCATGGCACCTTTATGAATTTCACCGGCAATTTCCCGCATGCGGTCATTACCGGGATCAGCAGCGCTAACTTTGTTGGCCAAGAAAATGGCAAACAACAATCCGACCAACCCTGCTGTAGGAATCAGATACAAGATGTTGTCCATACTCTCTACTCCTTCTTTATCAGATCTTTCATGCCGCACCGCAGACCGGTTTTTATTCCGGCTTGTCCCACGGCGCTGTGATTTCTGGCGCAACACTGACAGTCTGTCTAGCCCAAAGAGGTTAAAACAATGGCTAAACCCATAAACAGCACAGCAAAAATTACTGTCAGTTTTGCCAGCAAATCATCAATTCCTTTTTTCTTACTAAATAAAGATTGTGACCCGCCGGTGATACTACCGGACAAGCCGGCTGATTTTGATGACTGCAGTAAGACAGAGGCAACCATTCCCAGCCCTGCAATAATAAAGATCAGGTTTAAGATAAATTCCATCGGCAAACACCTCCTCGCTAACGCCTGAAACCTTTAGCTATTCTACCACAGTCACTGTTAAAAAACAACAAACTTATTATTTACCGGTTAGTTATTCTTAAACGGATTGCCGGCAAAAAGGGCACAGTCTGCCAGCTGCTCCTCAATACGCAGCAGTTGGTTATACTTGGCTACCCGATCAACCCGGGACGGGGCGCCGGTCTTAATCTGCCCGGCAGCAGTAGCTACAGCCAGGTCGGCAATAGTTACATCATCTGTTTCCCCGGAGCGGTGGGAAATAACAGCATTATAACCATGCTGCTGGGCCAGCTGGATACAGTCCAAAGTTTCTGTCACGGTGCCTATTTGGTTAAGCTTAATCAGGATGGCATTGGCAGTAGCGCGGTCAATGCCCAGCTGCAGGCGCTCAATATTGGTGACAAATAAGTCGTCTCCAACCAGCTGTATCCTGTTACCCAGGTTTTCCGTAAGCATTTTCCAGCCTTCCCAGTCATCCTCTGCCAAACCGTCTTCAATGGAAACGATGGGATAGCTGTCAACCAGCTTTTCATAGTAAGCAACCATTTCCGCGGCCGTTTTTTGCAGGCCTTCTCCGGCTAAATGATAGTAACCGTCTTTATAGATTTCCGTTGCGGCAACATCTAAAGCTAAAACTACATCGGTACCGGGTCGATAACCGGCTGCCGTAATGGCTTTCATGATCTCTTCCAGGGCGGCCTCATTAGAAGACAAGTTAGGAGCAAAACCGCCCTCATCACCTACCGCCGTATTCAGGCCGTGCTGCTTTAATACTTTCTTCAGGTGATGAAAAACTTCCGTTCCCATGCGTAGGGCTTCTCTAAAACTAGCGGCACCGACCGGCATTACCATAAACTCCTGAATATCTACATTATTGTCGGCATGCTTACCGCCGTTAAGAATGTTCATCATCGGCACAGGCAGCAGCTTGGCGTTGGCGCCGCCCAGATAGCGGAATAACGGTATCCCTAAAGCATTGGCCGCTGCTTTGGCTGCCGCCATGGAGACGCCCAGGATGGCGTTAGCACCCAGTTTGCCTTTATTAGGGGTGCCGTCCAGCGCAATTAAAGTCTGATCAAGCTCTGCCTGCTCCAGGGCATCCATGCCTAAAACAGCCGGCAAAATAATGTCATTAACATTGCGCACTGCCTGCTGCACACCTTTACCCAGATAACGTGCCTCATCGCCGTCACGCAGTTCCACGGCTTCAAACGCCCCGGTCGAGGCCCCGGAGGGAACGGCGGCACGACCAAAAGCACCGCTGGCCAGCCAGACATCTACTTCAACGGTAGGGTTACCGCGGGAATCCAGAATTTCCCGGGCTGCAATATCGACTATTTGCGTCATAAATTCCAACCTCCTAAACTTCTTCTCTCTCAGCAACCGGCAGCAGTAAAGATCTGCCTGTCATCACTGCCGGCTGCGGTAATTCCAACAGCTCTAAAACTGTAGGAGCGATATCAGCCAAAATACCTTGTGGACGTAAAGGCCGCGGCTTTGCTGAAACATAGATAAAGGGCACAGGGTTAGCAGTGTGCGCCGTAAAGGGCTGCTCTGTCTGATCCGAAGTCATCTGTTCCGCATTGCCATGATCAGCCGTAACCAAAGCTACACCTCCGGCTGCCAGCACTGCCTCCACGACCTCCCGTAAATAGTCATCAACAGTTTCCACGGCACAGACGGCAGCATCCAGCACACCTGTATGACCGACCATATCTGTATTGGCGTAATTCAGGACAATCAGATCATGCTCTCCCGCCTGAATTTCCTCTATCACCCGGGCTGTAACCTGCCGGGCACTCATTTCCGGCTGTAAGTTGTATGTAGGAACCTTGGGCGAGGGGACCAGAATTCTTTTTTCCCCGGGGAAAGGCTTTTCCTCACCGCCGCTAAAGAAAAAAGTTACATGGGCATACTTTTCTGTTTCCGCAATCCGCAGCTGCCGCAGCCCCGCCGCCGCCACCACTTCGCCTAAAGTTTGCCGCAGATATTCTGGCGGAAAAGCTACAGGAGCTTTTATTGTTTCATCATACTGCGTCATGCAGACAAAGAGAGGAAATGGCGGTGCCTGACCACGGTTAAAACAGTTAAAGTCCTGATCGGTAAAAGTCCGTGTAATTTGACGTGCCCGGTCCGGCCGAAAGTTAAAAAAGATGACACTGTCAAGAGCATTGATGGTAGCCGTGGGACGATCGCCCTGTAAAATCACGGTGGGACGGACAAATTCATCCGTCTCCTCCCTGTGATATGCGTTCTCCAAGGCATGGAGGGCACAGGCGGCCGCTTCACCCTCACCATAGACCATGGCCCGGTAGGCCTGCTCTATCCGCTCCCAGCGCTTATCGCGATCCATGGTATAGTAGCGTCCGCTGACAGTGGCTACAGCACCTACGCCAAGCTGGGCGATTTTTGCTTCTAAATCTTCCAGATACCGGCGGGCAGTGGTGGGGCCGACATCACGGCCGTCTAAAACAGCATGAATAAAAACTTTTTCCACCTGCTGACGTTTAGCCATTTCCAAAAGCGCATATAAATGCTGGATATGGCTGTGTACGCCGCCGTCTGACAAGAGCCCCATTAAGTGCAGGGCCGAACCGCTATCCCTGACATGCCGCATTGCTGTCAGCAGCTGCTCATTCGCAAAAAAAGTACCGTCACTAATAGCCTTGCTTATGCGGCTTAAATCCTGATAAACTATCCGTCCGGCCCCCATATTTAAATGTCCTACTTCTGAGTTGCCCATCTGGCCGGCAGGTAAGCCTACCGCTTCGCCGCTTGCAAGTAAAGTTGCTGATGGATATGCTGCAGCCAAGAAATCAAAATAGGGAGTTTGTGCCTGGCAGATGGCGTTGCCTGTTTCCTCCTCCCGCAACCCCCAACCATCCAAAATAATTAAAGCCAGAGGCTTAGGTCGGCTCATGAGACAACTTCACCCTGGGCACGATTTATTAAGCTGGCAAATACTTCGGCATCCAAGCCGGCTCCTCCTACCAACGCCCCATCAATTTCTTCCTGCTGCATAAAATCCACAATATTATCAGGTTTAACACTGCCGCCGTACTGGATCCGCACATCCCGCGCTGCTTTCAGGCTGAATATTTCCGCAATGGTTTTACGTATCTGTTTTGCGGCTGCCTGAGCATCGGCTCCGGTGGCTGCCAAACCGCTGCCAATGGCCCACACCGGTTCATAAGCCACCACAACCCGTCTCACCTGGGAAGGATCCAGGCCTTCTAAACCGATCCTGACTTGTTCCGCGATAACCTGCAGCGTCTGTTCTGCCTCTCTTTGGTGCAGCGTTTCACCGACACATAAAATAGGTGTCAGATCATAAGCAAAGGCAGCCTTTACTTTACGCGCCACTTGTTGGTCAGTTTCGCCAAACAGCTGTCGCCGTTCAGAGTGACCGATAATCACATAGTCGACGGCCAGATCTTTAAGCAGCAGGGGAGAAACTTCGCCGGTAAAGGCACCCGCTTCTTCCCAGTGCATATTTTGCGCCCCCAGCCGCAGACCATGCTGGCGGCAGGCTTCAGCAACGAAACCCAGCAAAGGGAAGGGCGGGCAGATTACCGTTTCCACATTACCTTTTGCTAATAACCCTGCTAACTGTTCCACATAGTCGACAGCTTCTTGTACAGTTTTGTGCATCTTCCAGTTGGCAGCTATAATCGGTACACGCATTTTAAGTCTCCTCCCTCTGCTCTAAAACAACAATACCCGGCAGCTCTTTGCCTTCCCAGAATTCCAGTGTGGCGCCGCCGCCGGTAGATAAGTGAGAGATTTTATCTGCCACACCGGCCTTTTCCACAGCCGCTACCACATCACCACCGCCAATCAGGGAAAAGGCCTGGGCCTCGGCCACGGCCTGGGCAACCGCGATGGTCCCCTGGGCAAAAGCTTCCACTTCAAAAACACCCAGAGGCCCGTTCCAAATCACTGTGGCGGCCTGCTTAATACGTTCCGCAAACAAGCGGCGCGTCTCCGGCCCGATATCAAGAGCCATTTTATCGTCCGGTATGGCGTCAACCGGTACAGTCTGCGCACCTGCCGCATCATCAACAGCGGCGGCAATGGTAACGTCAACGGGCAAAAGGAGCTCAACCTGCAGCTCCTGCGCTGTCTGCATAATTTGACGGGCATTTTCCAGCTGATCTGCTTCCACCAGTGATTTACCCATTTGACAGCCCTGCGCCTGCAGGAAAGTGTTGGCCATGCCTCCGCCCAGAAGAATCGTGTCAGCCAATTGGAGAAAGGCCTTAATTACACCGATTTTGTCGGCCGTCTTACTGCCGCCGACAATGGCTAAAACCGGTTTTTCGGCATTATGTAAAGTTTGTGTCAGGGTTTCAATTTCCTTTTGCATCAAAAAGCCTGCCACGGCAGGTAAAAATTCTGCCACACCGCTGTTGGAAGCATGGGCCCGGTGGACGGTGCCAAAGGCGTCGGAAACAAAGACATCCGCCAGTTTGGCATATTGCTGTGCCAGATGGCGGTCATTTTTTTCTTCCCCGGGATGAAAACGGACATTCTCCAGCAGCATCACCTGGCCCGGCTGTAACTGCTGCGCCAGCCGCTCCACTTCCGGCCCCACCACCTCATCAGCCTTTATCACCTTTACACCCAACAGGTCCTGCAGCCGTTCTGCCACCGCGTTGAGGCGTAAGTCTTCCTTCACTTTCCCTTTGGGGCGCCCCAGGTGCGTGGCTAAAATTACTGCGGCTCCTTCCTGCAGCAGATAAGAGATGGTCGGCAGCGCAGCCCTGATTTTTGTATCATCGGCTACTTCACCCGCCTCCGTGCGCGGCACATTAAAATCAACCCGGGTAAAAGCACGTTTGCCCTGCCAGTCAACATCTTTCACTGTTTTGATTGTCACAATAACACCTCCATTATCCGACAAGAAAGAAGAAATTAGCCGCCCGCCACAACGACGAGCGGCAGTTATTAAAATTGTTTGCCGATGTAAGCCGCTAAATCAATGACACGGCAGGCATAACCCCACTCATTGTCATACCAGGCAACAACTTTCACCAGGTTGTCCTGTACAACCATGGTAGACAAAGCGTCGACAATGCTGGAGTGAGAATTGCCGCGATAGTCTACTGATACCAGAGGTTCTTCCGAGTAACCCAGGATTCCGGCCATGGCACCCTCGGCAGCACGACGGAAGGCGGCATTCACTTCAGCTGCTGTTACATGCTTGTTCAGTTCAGCCGTTAAATCAACCATGGAAACGGTAGGTGTAGGTACCCGTACGGCAAAACCGTCAATTCTGCCCTCAATACCGGGCAGCACTAACGATACTGCACGGGCAGCGCCGGTAGTGGTAGGTATCATGGAAAGTCCGGCAGCCCGGGCCCGCCGCAGATCACTGTGGGAAACATCCAGGATCTTTTGGTCATTAGTATACGCATGAATGGTGGTCATTAATCCCCTGACGAAACCAAATTCATCGTCCAGCACCTTACACAGCGGGGCCAAACAGTTGGTGGTGCAGGAAGCGTTGGAGATAATATGGTGTTGAGCGGGATCATAAGTGTCATGGTTGACACCAAGCACAACCGTCAAATCTTCCCCCTTGGCCGGGGCAGTAATAATTACTTTCTTGACACTGCCGCCCAGATGTTGGCCTGCTTGTTCAGCAGTACGGAAAGCGCCGGTTGCTTCAATGACAATATCTACACCGAGGGAATCCCAGTCCAATTTGGCCGGATCCCTTTCTGCCAAAATCTTCACTTCTTTGCCATCCAGCAGTAAGGCGCCGTCTGCTGCCTCAACCGTAAAGGGCGGCTGGCCGTACAGTGAATCATATTTCAATAAATGCGCTAACATTTTAGGGTCACGGGTGCTGTTAAAAGCCACCAACTCCAACTCGGGATGCTCATGTACTAAACGAACACAAGCTTTACCGATGCGACCAAATCCATTAACACCGACTCTAATTGTCATGCTCTTCTTTTACCTCCACTTTCAATCTCTAAGGCTTTACAGCCCCTAACTTTGTTAATGTGCCTAACGGGAATAACTTTCACTCCGGCTGGAAAAGTAAGGCAGCAGAGTGATTACTTCCGATCGCAGCACAAAAATTATTTCTACATCAGAAAGAAAAATCCTGCTAAATAATGTACCATATTTGTTTAATTGTATAGCCTAATTGACAGATTAAGACGAATTAACACCTGCTTAGACAAGCAATTACTCTGCACAAGCAAGAAGCTGTCCGTTTTTTTCAATGATGCGTCTTTCTTGTGCTGTAGGGGCTGCACCCGGCGAAGGACCTAATTCCAGGCTGAGATAACTCTCTGCGAAAATAATAGCGCCACCGGCGCTCCTGCAGAACATTATTCTGTTAGCGGATTTTTACCCGTTTTCTTTTTGTAGAAGCCGGAATACCTAACTCCTCCCGGTATTTGGCCACAGTACGGCGTGATACCACCACACCACGTTCTGCCAACATTTCAGTAAGCTTTTGATCGCTGTAGGGTTTATACCGGTCTTCAGCCGCCAGTAATTCCTGCATATGACTTTTAACGGCCGCCGCGGAAACAGCAGTACCCTGGGCATCTTCCACGCCGGAAGCAAAGAAAAACTTAAAAGCATACAATCCGCGCGGTGTCTGCAGATATTTATTGGCTGTCGTGCGGCTGACAGTAGATTCATGAACACCGATTTCATCGGCAACCTGACGCAGGGTCAGAGGTTTTAAATGCTTTACTCCCGCCTCAAAAAAATCACGCTGGAGGTTTACTAAACATTCCGTCACCCGATACAGCGTCAAACGGCGCTGTTCCACGCTGCGCACTAACCAGAGAGCGGCGTCAAGACGGCTCTTGAGAAATTCATTGGCCGGCTGGTGATCCTGCCGCAGCAGTGAGCGGTAATAAGGATTAATGGTCAGGCGCGGCACATTCTGCTCATTGACGATAATTACATACTCGCCTTCAACTTTTTCCACCGTCACGTCCGGCACCACATAACGTACATCGGCGGTGCCGCCAATCAGGCGCCCCGGTTTCGGGTCCAGGTTGCGGATAAAATCAACGGCCGCCTGTACGGCAGCAGGCTCTACCTGCAGGGCAGCAGCGATTCTTTCCAGCCTGTTGTCAGCCACCTCCTCCAGATACTGCCTGACAATTATCTCGGCCAGCGGATGAACATTGGGCAGCTCCCTCAGCTGTAAAAGCAGACATTCCTGTAAGTTTCGCGCCCCTACACCCACCGGGTCAAAAGTTTGAATCACGGCTAAAACTGCGGTCAGTTCGGCGTACTCCACTCCACCCAGGGCAGCCAATTCCTCCAGATCACCGTTAACATAACCGTTGGCATCAATATTACCAATTAAGAATTCGCCAATGCGCTTTTGTGCCGGTGTTAAACTGCAGAGATCAAGCTGGAACAGCAAGTGTTCCTGCAGTGAAGGCTCAACACGCCAGGCGTAATCAAAAGCTGCCGCATCACCGGCCCCTGACTGTACTGCCGACAGCGGCTCAAAACCCTGATCCCGCAAATATTCATCCCAGTCAATGGAATCATTTTCCAGCTTGCTGTCAACCTGTACTGCTTCCGCAGTTCTTTCCTCTTCCTCTTCCAGATCCAATACAGGGTTATTTAGATATTCATTCTGCAGAAAAGCATGCAGCTCCATCACCGGCAGCTGCAGCAGCTTGATGGCCTGCTGCAGTTCCGGCGTCATCACTAATTTTTGCGTTTGCTCCAGCCTGATGTTGTGAGTAATACGCATGTAAAATCTTCCTTTATCGTTATTCGGCACGGCAGAACACATTACACTACATTTCATTGTATGCCTGCCCCGAATGATGATGCACCAAGGAAACTTGTCTCGCAGTAAATATCTCCGCCTTAATTGTTCGCCGTCAGCAGGCAAAATCCTGTAGCGGCAGCTGCCTGTAAACTAACTGTCTTTTTCCAGCTGTTTGCCGATTTTCTCCAACCTCCGCAGCCTGTGATTAACACCGGATTTAGTTAATGGCGGCTCCAGCATCGCGCCCAGTTCCTGCAGACTGGCCTCCGGGTGCGCCAGGCGCAAACGAGCCACCTCCCGTAAGGGCTCGTCCAGTGCGGACAAACCAATTTTTTCTTCAATCACCCTGATCGTCTCCAGCTGACGTACTGAAGCGTCTACCGTTTTATTCATATTTGCAGTTTCAAAATTAACTAAGCGGTTTACCTGGTTGCGCAGAGCTTTCAGAATGCGCACATTTTCAAAGTTAAGTAAAGCATTGTGAGCACCAATTACATTGAGAAACTCAACAATCTGCTCACTGTCTTTAATATAAACCAGCCAGCCGTTTTTGCGGCTGGTAATCTTGGCAAAAACCTGAAAGCTGGCCATCAGGTCAACTAACTGCTCTGCCTGCTGCCGATAAGCAGTAAAAACCTCCAGGTGGTATGAATTCTCAGGATTGGTCACCGAACCGGCCGCTAAAAAGGCACCGCGCAAATAGGCACGCCGACAGCATTTTTTGGCCTGTACGTCGGCATTCAGCTCTTGCGTTAAAAAACCGTCTTTTATTAAGCCTAAGGTCTGTAAAATCTCCAGCACCCGCTCCCGCTCTTTAATGCGGATTAAGTAAACATTATTTTTGCGCAGTCGGATTTTGCGGCGCACTAATAATTCAGAATTAAGGTGGAAAGTATGTTTGAATAAACTAAAAATACGCCGTGCAATGGCAGGATTGGAGGTAATCACATGCAGCGCCAGGCGTTGTGCCGATACTTGCATGTTGCCGCTGTATCTGATCAGAGCCGTCAGTTCGGCTTTCTGACAGCAAGGGTCCCCCAGCTCCCGGCGCGCCAATTCATTCTTTGCCTGTGCAGCATATGTCATGCTCTCACCTCACTTTGCAGCAGTTCGTACGCAGGCAGGCACCGGACCTTAACACTACAAAATCTCCGTAAAAATGGCGGTGGCCAGTTTTTTAGGATCATGCCTCACCAGCTCTTCCTGGGAAAGCAGGTCGCAAGCTACTACCCGCACCCCCATCTTCTGTAAGCGCCAAACATCCGGCTGCACCGGGACAGCCCCTTCGGCGGCATATTTTTGCAAAAGCGGAGCAGGGATTTGTAAATTATTATTAATTAACACCGTGTCGAATAAGCCCTTACCCACATGCTGCTCAAGGACCCGGAGATGGTCGGCGGCACTGTAGTTGTCAGTTTCACCTCGCTGGGTCATCACATTGCAGACATAAATTTTATGGGCAGTTGTAGCCCGCAGCGCCTGTACCACTCCCGGTACTAACAGATTGGCCAGAATGCTGGTATATAAGCTGCCCGGTCCCACTATCACCAGCTGTGCCGCCAGAATCGCTTTACGGGCAGCAGGATATATTTCCGCCTCAGCAGGCTCCAGAGATAACTTTTTGATTGTGCCGCCGGCCTGCGGAATACTGCTCTGCCCATAAATGATGCGGCCATCGGTTAGCTCGGCCACCAAATTCAGTTCAGCCAAAGTTACCGGCAGCACTTCTCCCCTTACTGCCAGTACCCGGCTGGCTACAAGAATCGCTTTCTCAAAGCCAAACTCTTCCGTCAGCGCTGCCAAAAAAAGATTGCCTAGATTATGACCGGCCAGTCCTTCCCCGGTCTGAAAGCGATGCTGAAATACTTGTTCCAGCAGCGGTTCCGTATTGGCTAAAGCCAGCAGACAGTTACGGATGTCACCCGGGGGCAGCATCCCCAGGTTCTCACGCAAACGCCCGGAGCTGCCGCCATCATCTGCAACACTAACAATGGCTGCCAGCCTGGTGGTATAGTTCTTCAGTCCGCGCAGCAGCGTAGACAGGCCCGTACCTCCACCTAAAGCTGCCACCATCAGTTCCTTTCCCCGTCTATAATGGTCAGATGCTCTAGACTGTTTTTTCAAGATTGCAAACTCCTTGCCCCTGAACTTCTAAACTCTCTCGATATCCCGGTACTCTTTAACTACCGGATAATTTTTACCCTGCAGTATTTTGCCTAATTCATTAACCAGGGCTACCGAGCGATGCTTGCCTCCGGTACAGCCAATGGCAATTACCAGCTGCGGCTTACCCTCTTTAATATAACAAGGTATCAGAAATTGAATTAAATCGAGCAGCTTTTCAAAAAACTGATAGGTAATGCTCCACTGCCAGACATATTCTTTAACTAATTCGTGGTTGCCCGTAAGGGGGCGCAGATTTTCTATATAATGGGGGTTAGGCAGAAAACGTACATCAAAAACCAGATCCGCATCTAAGGGAATACCATATTTAAAACCAAAGGCTACGAGAGTAATCAATATATTCTCTTGTTTGCCGTCTGGTGCATAGATAGCTTTGATTTCTTGTTTTAATTCCTGGGGTGAAAGAAAAGAAGTATCAATCAGCTTATCTGCCCGGGCCCTGATTTCAGCCAGCAGCTTCCTTTCCTTCTTTAAGCCTTCCGTTATACTGCCCACCGTAGCTAGGGGATGACGCCGCCTGGTTTCCTTGAAACGACGAATCAAAACATCGTCACTGGCTTCCAAAAACAGTACTTCATAAGCGGCGCCAATTTCCTCCAAGGTTTGCAGCGCCTCCTGTAAACTGGCAAAAAACTCTCCGCCCCTAATATCGGAAACAAGAGCAATGCGGTTAATTTTACCTTCAGACTGCAGAGCCAGCTCGGCAAATTTAGGAATCAGCAGCGGCGGCAGGTTGTCTATACAAAAATAACCTAAATCTTCAAAACAGCGCACCGCCTGACTTTTTCCCGCCCCTGATAAGCCGGTGATGATCACAAAACGCATCTTTTCCACTATTTCACCCCTTCCCCCGTTGATATATAAATTCATCTTTCCCCTGGGAATCTCCTGCTTTTTCTTCAGCTGCTGCGGCAATGTTGACCAACCGGGCTGACGGGATCTGCAGCTTTTCAATCAGCTGAAAAGCTGCAGTAAAGTCACCAACCCTGTCCGGTGTATGGGCATCACTATTGATGACAAACTGCACTCCCGAAGGCAGTGCTGCCTGCACATAACCTGCCAGCCGGTCGGCATAGGAACTGTTAATTTCCAAAAAAGTTCCCGCTTCGGCACATACTGCGGCCAAAATCTTGGTATCAACAGCTATCTGTAAACCGGGATGGGTAATGGCATAGACCGGGTAGCGGCGTACGGCGGCACAGATAGCCGCTGTATTCTGCCTGCGCAGGCGTAGAGACTGTAGTCCCAGCCAGCCGGTAAGAAAGTTTTGCGCGCCCAACCACAAAGCAGACCCGCTGCGCGGCCTTACCAGTTTATGAAAGCCTACCAGCAGATAGTCCAGTTCCGGCAGGATTTCTTCCGGCACATCTATGGTCCCGTCCACATCTACAATGTTGGCTTCTACCCCCAATAAAATTTCCAATTCAGGAAATTCAGACTGCAGACCGTTGATTTCCTCACGCATGCGGTGCAGAGCCTCGACACCACGCACACCAATAAATAGATGTCCGGGACCATGATCGGCAATACCGATGGTGTGCAGACCGCGTTGTTTGGCTGCCAGCACATTTTCCCGAATTGTACCCCTGCCGTGACTATAGATGGTATGAGTATGTAAATCGGCTGTCGCCCACATAAGTAAGCACCTCCCTACTTAGCTAGTGTGCCCACCGGAGTCAAAATTCTACAGCCCCTACAAAACTACAACAGCCTCCCTGCCGGATCTGCAGGGAGGCTGTGAAACAAAACAAACTGAGATTAGGCTCTTTGCGCGGCCATTCTGGCGGCGTTTTCCCGGGCATACATGGCTGCATCTTCATCGGTAATCTTATAACCGAAGAACATAATCAGCGAAGCCAGCAGATAGAAGGCAGCAGGAATACCACCGAAAATCCACATAAAGCCGTTAACAAATTCGGGAGTCGGTGTCATGCCGGCGGTATAGCCGATAATGGACAGGCCGTAGGTACCGATGGCACCACCGAGGGCAAAACCAACTTTAATGGGGATATTGTTCATGGACATGGCTACTGTACGGTTGTCTTTACCGGTCATGTAGAGGCCGTATTCAGCAGCATCAATAGCATAGTTGGCACCGAAAGTCATATACAGATACATAGAGGCTTGACGCACAGCGGCCAAAACAATGTAAACCACAATTGACTCACGGGCAAGGAAGGTAATACCCAGGCTGCAGGCAGACATAATCAATAAACCGACCACCAGAGCCATCTTCTTACCAAGCTTTTTGCCGATTACAGGACCGACCATGGCTGCAAAGAAGCTGACAATGGTCATGGTTGTCATGGCTACAGCCATTAAGTTAAAGTTGCCCAGTACATAGATGAAATAGTAGGTCTGAATACCCATGGCACCCATGGCACCGACCTGGGCCAGTGACATGACCAGCACGTAAACTAACAGCTGGCTGTTGGTAACAACTGAGTTAATCATATCTTTAACGGTTACTACGGGACCACCGGCTTTAGCTTCCTGGGGACGGTCATAAGGCTCGGAAACTTTAATAATTAAACCGGCACCCAGGGTGAACATTAAAGCCAAAGGAGCAGCTACCACAATGTAAGCGTTCGAAGCACCAACAATGGGGGTAAAGAAGT
>FZPS01000008.1_pt74 | contig 20356 bp, 21 predicted proteins | sample 1817821 | NCBI WGS metagenome assembly FZPS01 (sample SAMEA104158645, study PRJEB21678) | metagenome | place: Germany | collected 2015-04-21
TACGTGTCTTACTTACCCCCCTATGTTTTTCCCCTTACTCTCTCGGGGAAGAAACCGCATCAGGCCTTTAACTATTACCATTTCCATTTATAGCTAGGTAACGTCTCAGATCTTCTGTATTGTTAATAATCTTTCGAAACGATTCTAACCGCTGGATGGGGCTGTAGCTCATGACTATATATCCAACGATGCAAAGGCATCATGCATGAAGAGTCGGAGCACCAACGCAAGAAAGGCGATCTCGGTCAACTCCGCCATTCCCACGACGGAGGGGGCAGGCGTGCGGCTGAAGAGAGCGTTTGGCACCGTGGACCCTTGGCTGGATCCGTTCCTTATGCTTGACGACTTCTCATCGAAGGAGACATCGGACTTCGAACCGGGATTTCCCGAGCATCCACATCGGGGCATGGAGACCATCACGTACGTCATCAGTGGACAGGTCGATCATCGCGACAGTCTTGGGAACAGTGGCAGCATACGCTCGGGCGATGTGCAGTGGATGACCGCCGGCAGCGGAATAATCCATGCCGAGATGCCGAGGGCCACCCCGGAGCGACTGTGCGGCATCCAGCTATGGGTGAACCTGCCGAGGGAGAAGAAGATGACGGCTCCCCGATACAGGGACGTCAAGGCCGAGGAGATACCGACCGTTGAGCCATCAAGGGGAGTGAAGGTCAAGGTGATCGCTGGACAGCATGACGGCGTGGTCGGACCGGTCAAGGACCTGATGGTCGAGGTGCATTGTCTGGATATCATCATGGAGCCGAACACGGAATTCCATCATGCCATATCGCCCCGATTGAACGCTTTCGCGTACATGCTGCAGGGAAGCGCGGACTTTGGAGGAGGAATGGCGAGAAGGCAGCAGCTTGTGGTGTTCGGAGAGGGAGAAGGCGTCTCGATACGCTCCGGAGAAGAAGGAGCCAGGTTCATCCTCGCTGCCGGCCGGTCCATCAGGGAGCCAGTTGCCTGGCGGGGCCCGGTGGTCATGAGCACGGATAGCGAGCTCGAGGACGCGTTCAAAGAGATCCGGCACGGCACGTTCGTCAGAACCGAGCCGCTGCGATGATCAACGCTTCTCGATCGGAGTGTACTCCAGGTCCACATCGCCAACGTACGTGCATACGGGGCGATATAGCACCGGCTTAACAGGATGACATGGGAACTTCTCCTCCATCACATGGGCGGTCCAGCCCGCCGAACGAGCCATGGCGAACACTGCCGGATAGAAATCTGGATCGATGCCCATGGCGTGATATATCGAAGCAGTGTACATGTCGATGTTCGGATAGATCTCCCGCCCCTTTGCGATGCGGAAATGTTCCTGGGTGGCTATTATCATCCTCTCGGTCATCTCATACCATCGAAACTCCGGGCGAACGTCCATCACCCTGTGGGCCATGCTCTGCAATATTGCCGCGCGGGGGTCCATCGTCTTGTAGACCGCGTGGCCCATTCCAGACACCCTCCGGCCGTGCTTGAACTGCTCGGCCACCCACGCCTCCACGCTGTCCGGGTCGTTCACGTCCAACAGGTTCTTCATGACCTGGGCGTTGGCCCCTCCATGCAGGGGGCCGGACAACGCACAGACACCGGCGGCCACTGCCGAGTATATGCTTGCACGGGTGGAGGCGACGACTCGCGTGGTGAACGTGGACGCATTGAAGCCATGATCGGCCTGGAGGATCAGTGCGACATCGAGGAAGCGGTTCATCGTCCTGCTCTGTTCCTCCCCCCAGATCATGTATAGGAAATTGTCGGCATGGGGAAGACGGGGGTCGGGATCCACGGGTTCCTGTCCCCTGCGTAGGCGTTTCCATGCCGCCACGATGGTGGGCATCATGGAGATGATCCGGACGGCCTTTCGCCTGTTGGCCTCGGGGGAGTCGTCATCCCGATCGGGACAGGTTCCAGGCATTAAGGATACCATGGAGGACAAGACGGCCATGGGCGGGGCACTAAGCGGCTGGGCACGCAACGCCCTCATCATCTCAGGCGGAAGTGCCCTATGCGAGGCTAGCTCATGAGAGAACGACCTGAGCTGTTCGGCAGTCGGCAGCTGGCCATACAACAGCAGGTAGGAGACCTCTTCGAATGTAGACCATCTGGCGAGGTCCTCTATCGCGTAGCCGCGGTACAGCAGCCTTCCCGCCTCCCCATCGACAAGGCTGATCCGGGAGGTGGCGACCCTGATGCCTCTCAGTCCTGTATTCTCTGTACCGACCATCGTATCGTCATTCCAGACCTAGTATTTTTCATTAGGGGTCATTTTCCACTCAAAAACACCATATTGAAACCCAGTGATGCATGGAAAGACGTGGACATCGCCGCATCGGCGAGTATGGGGCCTCGTTCTTCCAGACGCGACGGGTCCCGGTTATCAATGCAACGCTTCCTTGGAATGCCCGTGATCACATGGCCAAGGCAATGGTTCTGACCAAGCAGGGCTCTATCGATCATCTTGAGATGAGGGATTACCCGACGCCGTCCGCGGGCCGGGGGGATGTCGTGGCAGATGTCAGGCTGTGCACCATATGCGGCACCGATCTGGATATCGTCCATGGCGGCCAGGAGCTGCCCACACCCATCCTTATGGGGCATGAATGGTTCGGCACCGTTAGGGAACTGGGGGACGGTGTAACCACCGATCATGTCGGTGAAGAGCTGAAGGAAGGGGATAAGATCTCCACTTCCAACGGCACGAAGGGGGATTGCTGGTATCTCAACAACACGCCTGGACGCAACAATCTCTGCCCACAGCAGGAGGTCATAGGCGTCTACCGACGCAGCGCGGACGATCCGCCGCACTTCTGGGGCGCGTTCGCTGAACACGTCTACATCGAAGGGCACATCCCTTTGTTCAAGCTCCCTTCGAACCTCGATGACAAGGAGCTCGTGTGTCTTGAGCCGATCGCAGTGGCCACCCGTTCGTTCAAGCGCGCTCACGGCAGCGGTACCAGCAGCAGTGTCACCGGAGAGGGCGTCGACCCATCGCAAACAGTGGTGGTGCAGGGGCTCGGGTCCATCGGCCAGTGCATGGCGCTCGTATGCAATGTCTATGGGATGGAGAACATAATCGCCATCGAGCGGCATCCAGACCGAATGGAGCTGGGGAAGCGCATGGGCGTCACCGACATAGTCGACCGGGGCGCCCTGACCACGGTGGAGGAGAGGGCCGAGGAGGTGCGTCGAATGACCGGGGGCCGAGGTGCTGACATAGTCTTCGAATGCGCCGGCACCAATCAGGCGTTTGCCGAGGCGTTCAAGCTGGTTCGCAAGGGAGGCACCGTGGTGGAGCTCGGTGTGGCCGGGGACAAGGGAACCGTGGAGATGAACCCGTTCTCCGACTTCTGCGAGAAGGAGGTGAACGTGTTCGGCGTCTTTGGCTACCCTTCTCTGGAATTTCGAACGGCCATAGCGGCGATGAAGGTGGCGAAGCGGAGAGGCATCCCCTTCGGCGATATCGTCTCCGACGTCCAGCCTCTGGAGTGCCTTCCAGAGCAGTTCAGGAGACATGAGGAGAGGGCCGTTCCCGGATCCATCGCCATACGGCCGTGAACGCAAGAGGGACGAGGCGACCTACTTGGTCATGGCGGGGGCCGATGAGGCACATGGGTCTGAAGGGCGGAGGTCGTCCCATCGGTTGAACGGACGATCCTTCCTCGGCCACGCGGCCTTGGCGAGCCACCGGCGATGGTGGGCGGACGTTCAGGTGAACATGTCCAGTGGAGAGACCTGTCGTTCAATGGTCTCTGACCGCTTCAGGCATTCGAGGTTATCAACGTCTCCAGTACCAGAGGCCTTGACACGGGGCCGTCGGCATTGGAGAGGTGGACGATGACGAGGTAGTGGCCAGCATCATTGAACTTCAGCGTCCCTGCGCCATACGGGACCCAACGACCCTTTATCCAATCGTCAAATGCACCGGCGCCCATCGTCAGCTCTTTCCCATTGGGCGTCATCGCTGCCGTCCCGGAGAGCATGGTGCCATCGCCCTGCCATATGGTGTAAAAGACATTGTTGAAGCCGTTCTGCCATGCCGACACCACCGAGGTGGAGTCCAGGGCAGAGCGGTCCACCCTGGTGTCGCCGGTGTTGTACACCGACAGGTTCCCGCCGACCCGCATGCCTGTGGGGCAGATGACGCTGATGGTCCAGTTGTAATACGTGCCCCAGTCCGCGCCATTCCACCGGTCGATCGGAGCGGTAAGGGCGAAGCCAAGCTCGTCCCCGACATGGGCGCTGTCCCTCCATCCTTCGATCCACTCATCAAGCGTCGGCTCGCTGAAGAGATCGGATCCTTCGGATATAGCAAGGTCCACCGTCGTCCCCTCCCCATCGGGCGTTTCGGCGGCGACCGTATACTCGCCAGCCTCGCTGAACGTCACCATCAGCAGGCCGCTCCTCCCGTCGGTGATGGTGCCGGTCAGCGAGCCTTCCTTGGCATTCAACTCCACCCGCTCCGAGGTGGAGTCCAACGGGAAGGTGCGCACCTCCACCTCCTCGAGGTCGGCACCATCTATCGTCAGTTCGATAGGGTCATTCTCCGAGACGAACTCCATGAACACGGGCCAGTGGCTCTCGGTACGAACGGTGAGGTCCTCGCGCATCGTCAGCCGGATGGCTTCCTGCGAGCCGTTGCCTTCCGTGGAGGTCAGTGCGCCGCTGGCCAGCAGTGCAGCGATCAATAGGAACGATGATATCAGCAGACTGGAGCGGAAGATGAGGCTGGATCTTCTCAGTTAATCCCCGGTGACTATTGCCAGGAATCGATAGATAAGGATGATGGCCCAGGAACCGCGGGCAAGGAGGCAATGCTCCGAGGTATCGAGCGACGTCAGAGCTCGATAGGTTTCCCGACCGCCCTCGCCCTGACCCGCATCTCCGCCAACTGGGTTATTCCAGGGGCGTCAGGGGTGACCACCCTCTCCTCCTCCGTGGTGATGCTGACCGTGGGATGCAGCGCTCCCGCCCGCATCGCCCGCTCCAGTGCGCGTTCCCTTGCCAGTTCCTTGGCGCGGCGCACGGCCTCTCCCTCCGTCGGGTATGCGATGGGCGTGGAAAAGGCGGAATGGACGGCATATCCCTTGTCCCGCGGGTAGACGAAGACGTCCACATACTCGGAGATGTGGCCGCACACCGCTCCCACGGCATTGCCTACCTCATGGTCCTGGGGGATGATCACGCGGGCGCCGATCTTTCTTTCCAGCGCGGTCATGTAGGCTCTGGCAGGTGCACCGATCCCCACGAGCGGTGCGTCTAGGACGGCGTTGAGCCGCAAGCGGTCGCAACACCTCTTCCCACTCAACATCGCCATGATCGCATGGAACGTCGAATCATCGGGCAGGGAACCCAGATCGTCGGTCAGTATCTTCCTGACCACCTCCTCTGCGATCTGCGACGTCACGGTGTCCAGTACGCTATCGACGAAATCGTCCCTGCCCATATGGAGAACCCTGGCGAACTGGTCCGCTCCAAGGGCGGCCGCCTCCACATCCCCCTCGACATATGCGCCGGTCACGTGAAGGGCGTCCGTGGGCGTGAAACCGATGCCGCCGATGTATCCTCGTTCTCGCATCTCCTTCAGAAGGGGCTGCAGTAGGATGATGTCAAGGTCCCTCTTCATCTGCGACAGCGTGCTAGGGCCGTGCTCGTCGAGATATCTGGCGATCCTGCCGGCCGTACCGGGCAGCTCAGGCCTCCCATCGGCCAGGTGGATGAATCGAGCCTGTCCGGTCTCCCTTATCCTCGATGGGAGGTCCGGGTATTGTCGTGCCGCGAAGCATAATGGCGTCACCCTCTGTGGACCGATGAGGAGCCCTCCGTGAGGAGAGGCCCTCACTTCCGAATCGCCTCCCAGTGCAGCGGTCCACATGTCTACCGCCTCCACCCTGGTTCGCCACTTTCCCACCGTGGAGCCGTCCTTGCTCACCCCGGGGATGCCGCACTTCAACACCGCGATGTCGGTGGAGGTCCCTCCCATGTCCACCACCACGCAATCCTCCATGCCGCTCAGTACCCGCCCCCCCATGGCGCTGGCCGCCGGGCCGGAGAGGATCGTGTCCACCGGCCGTTCCCTGGCGTTTCGAAGGTTCATGAGCGTTCCGTCGCCCTTCAGCACCAGCACGGGAGCCTGCAGCCCCCTTGCCTTCAGAATGTCCAGCACCTTGTCGAGGAATTCGCTCAGGACCGGCATTAGGCGGGCATTGAGCACCGCGGTCACCGTGCGCTCGTAGATGCCCAGCTCAGCGGTCAGCTCATGCCCTGCGACCACCGGTATGCCATACTTCCTCTGCACCATCTCCTTGACGTTCTTCTCCTGGTAGGGGTTCTGGGTGGAGAACAGTCCGGAGACGACCATGGAATCCACCTGCGGGACCATCTCCTCCACCACCCTCTCAAGCTCCGCCATATCGAGCATGGCCAGGGGTTCGCCCCTGCTGTCATGGCCGCCAGGGAGGAAACGCTGCACCTTTGCTCCCAGGTCCCATCCTTGCTCCGGCTTCCATCCCAGTCCGATGAGGCCTACCTGTCCTCCACGGCCTTCAAGCACGGAATTGGTGGCGAGGGTTGTGGAGACGCCGATGAGGGAAGGTTCGAACGTCTCTTCGGCCATGTATGCAAGGACCGCGTCGATGGCTTTCCTCAGGCCGATGCTGAGGTCATCGTGGGTCGTCCGGGCCTTCGCCTTGGCCAGCACCCCATCTGTGCGGAGGTCCATGATCACGGCGTCGGTGTAAGTGCCGCCCGTGTCGATCCCAAGGCCATAGACTGGTTCTGAGTTGGAGCTGATCGTGTTCACCGTCCCGTTGCCGCATCAGGCCCCTCGGAGGCCTGGCTGTGATAAGGCCTAGCAACGGTATATCTGCTACGGTCGGCGCCCCCCACATCGCGGTCGTCGGTCCGGGACTCCCTTCCACGCCTAGTGGCATCGACCCCTGCTCCAGTGGACGCCCCGGACCGCTTGCCAGACCGTGCTGGATCACCTTGATGGCGCGACGGTAGTCTTGAAATACCGGCCGATGCCAAGTGAAAGCGGGATGAAGATGACGCTCAGATGCCCCTGCGGAAGCAAGATCGATGGAAACGGAGACGGTGAGCGTTCTAGGAACTTCAGGGAACACCTGGTAAGGGAGCATGGACAGGACCGTGATGCGCTGCGGATGCTCGAGGTAAGGGAAGAGCTTGGAGAGGAGGTCACTAAGGGCCTGCTCGCCATGGAGATGGAGATGCGTGCCCATCTGGCGCCCTCCACCAGAAGCCGGGAGGAGATCCAGAAGGACGCCATCCAATGCGGTGGCCTGACCTGTGTCTCGGAGTTCCCAATGTCCAGGGAGCAGTTGGAGGAATATGCGGTCTCCATCACATGCCCCGCCTGCGGAAGGAAGGTGGGGGGAGACGATGATGGAGAGCTATGCGAGGCGCTGCGTGAACATTGCAACGGGCATGAGGAACTGCGGTCGTTGATGGTGACCCGTACCATTCCAGGCCAGCGTTGAATCGCGCTCCTTTCCGGGAGGGCGTTACGGTCATTCACTATAGGTCTAGCACAGGGCCGCTGCATTTTTTCCGTTCACATCAAACGCCATGACCATCATCACGATCCGCACCCGCCATGATCGAGATGGCGTCCAGCAGGGACCTGGGATAACATAGATTTAATTATTCGCACTTCTAATAAAGCAGAATATATGTTGGGGGGAAAGGAGAAGGTAGTGGAGCGGACCTCATTTAGGATGGTCCAGCCCACCCTTTCGGGGAACAGGTTCAGGGAAGCGACGCTTGGGCGGACCAGACTGGCGATTGATTGGATCAAGAAGGACGATGTCCTGCTTGACATCGGCTGCAGCGACGGGGTCCTGGTATCGGCGGCCCATTCCAGATGCCAGCGCGCCGTTGGCATCGACGTGGACGAGAGGATGCTGCAGACGGCGCGAACCAACTGTCCGGAGGCCGAGTTCCATCATTGCTCTGCGGACGACCTTCCGTTCGATGACGGGACCTTCTCGGTGATCTCCATGCTGGACGTACTGGAGCACGTTCCCGATCCCCAAGCATCGCTGAAGGAGGTCGACCGGGTGCTCAGGCCGGGAGGCCGATTGATACTGTCCGTCCCGCATCGTGGGACGTTCGGCTTCATGGACGCGCAGAGATCGCTGCTGTTCGCGGCGGGAAGGAAGATAGTCCTCGGGAAAAGGGACCCCGTGCCGGAGCATCGCCATTTCCTCCTGGATGAGGTGGTCGAGCTTGTCGGACCGAACTATGAGATCGGAAGGATGCATCGCGGCGGATTTCTCCTATTTCCCCTGTGCGGCTACTTTCTCATGTTCACCGATAACATGAACGTGCCCGCGATGTCGCGCGCGATCCGCAAACTGGAAGAGCAGGATTTCCAACGCGATTATGGAAGCCGCAGCTGGCATCTCATGGTCGAGTTACATAAGAGGAGCTCGCCACGGTCCGCGGAGGCCCGGTCGGCCAGCCCCGCGTCGGCGACCGCGGTGATATGAGGATGGGGCCGCGTTCTCGATCGGGAATCATCTCATGGCGTCGACCAGCCCGCCTCCCACAATTTACGCCTGGCCTCGGTGACCGTCGCCCCGGCCGTCCTGGTCAGCTCCCCCTTTCGAGGGTTCGCCCATATCTCGGCGGTGATCGTGTTGGCACCGCTCATGAGAGGGAGCGTGCTGCTCTCATGGTTCCCGAACGACAGGGTCCGGTATCCCACCATGAGGCGGATCATCGAGGTAATGCGAGCGAGCTCCGCCTCGGATATGGTCCCCTTGGACGCAAGGGGCGTTCCCGGCACCGCATATCGGCGCATGGTCGCCAGAGCATATACGCCCAGATCGAGATGCTGGCAGACCAGATCGACCATTTCCGCCGGCGTGTGCTCCGGCCCTATGGGTTCGATGCAGGCGAACACCATCATGCCGGCGTCCGGGGCCGCACGGATCGTGTCCGCCCTCCTAGATGGTTCTAGACCCGTGTCCCTTCCCTCTCCCAGCCTTATGCAGTGGTATATGGCGGTGAAGCCAGCCTCGGCCAGCGCGGAGGCCTGTGAGCGATCCATGTCACCGATGTTCGCCACCAGTACGACCTTCTCCCCGACCGCATCGCGGACCGCCCTGCCGATCTCAAGGACCATGTCGAACGGATATGCGGCGGTGGCCATTATCGACAGCCCCATCACGCCTTCCGCCGCAAGCCCTTTCGCCATATCGACGGTCTCCTCCACGCTCAGGCGGAACGGTTCCTTGACGATGCCGCTGCCCGCAGCGAAGGCGCAGAATCCACAATCGGCAGGGCAAGGGCTCCAGTCGACACCTATCTGGGCGAGCACCGCGTCGACGTTGCCGAACTGCCTCCTGGACATCTGGTCCGCGGCCTGCATGGCCATGTACATCTCCCTCGACCCTACCTTTATGCCCGAGAAGAGGGCAAGGGCCTCCTCCCTGTCCAGGCCCCTCCCGTTCCTTGCTCTTTCGATCAGTTCACCGCCATCGGTCATATCGGCCCCACCTTCGTCATCGATCATCGACCTTGCCATATTTCAACAGTGGTGGGATGTATTGCGTGACGAGCGGGTCCCAGGGATGGCCTGGGCACGGCCGGAGATGGAGCGGACACAACGGTCCCGGGCATGTTGCTGACCCATGCAAGGGCGGTGTGGGCCATGTTTTATATGCCTCAGCTTCAAGAGATATCATGCCCAGGAGGTCTAGGCATGAGCGTAGAGCGATTCAAGATCGATGTCCCCCAGGCAGTCCTGGACGATCTGAAGGAGAGGCTCGGGCGAACCCGGTGGAGCGATGTGGATTCCGATGATTGGAGCAGAGGTACGAACCAGACGTACATGAAGGAGCTCGTGGACCACTGGATGACCCGTTATGACTGGAGAAGGCATGAGGCTGAACTGAACGGTCTCGATCACTACATGACCGTGATCGACGATGTGAGGCTCCATTTCGTTCATCAACGCAGCGGACGGTCGGACGCTGTGCCCTTCCTCCTCATACATGGATGGCCTGACTCGTTCTACCGTTACCATAAGGTCATCCCGCTGCTGACCGATCCAGCTGCCCAGGGGGGTGGTCCGGACATCTCCTTCGATGTCGTCGTCCCTTCCCTTCCCGGCTTTGGCTTCTCGGAGCGACGTGCGATGACCATCGATGCCACCGCCGACCTTTTCGCGAAACTGATGTCGGAGGAACTGGGATACGAGAGGTTCGTATGCGGCGGCGGGGACCTTGGATTCCTCATCACCAGATCCCTCGCCGCCCGCCATCCTGAACTGGTCTCGGCGATGCACCTGACCGAGGTGGGATATCCCGATCAAACGACCGACCTATCCACGCTGTCACCGGAGGAGCAGGAGTTCGCCGCGTTCATACGGGAATGGTTGTTCACGGACGGCACGTACAACATGATCCAGTCCACCAAGCCCGACAGCCTGAGCATAGGTCTTAACGACTCGCCGGCGGGCCTGGCGGCATGGATGATGAACTTCGCCGCCATCGGGATGACCGGCGAGGACGTTGAACGGCGCATACCCATGGATGAGATCCTCACCAACATCATGATCTATTGGGTGACGGGGACCATCACCTCGTCCATTCGTTGGTACTACGAGATCGCCCACGCCCCGCCGCCATCAGGTACTGGAGTTCGCTTGGAGACCCCCGCGGCGGTGGCCCACATGCCATTGGACGCTCCGCTGCCCCGGAAGTGGGCGGAGCGGATGGTGAACCTGAGACACTTCACAGAGATGCCGAAGGGAGGCCACTTCGGAGCATGGGAGCTTCCAGAGCTGTTCGCCCAGGATCTGAGGGCCTCCATGGCTGAGATACTTGGAAAGAAGTCACCTATCCCAGCCGTGGACGCTCGATGATATGCTCAACTAGGATGCTAAAAACCTGATCCTGAAGAATGTGCGAATCTTACAGAAGATATCTCGATTGCTAATTCATTATTCAATGCATTGAGATCATATGTCTCTCTTTTTCAGGCCGAAGGCCGTATTTCTATTGACATTACGATATTTGGGTAGGGTGCCGTGGCGTCCAATATAGTTCATTCAATGCTCCCATCCATATGTTTAGCTTTTCTGACCCATATTTAGTGAGGCGGTGGCATAGTAAGAATCTTCTCCATTCCTGTAAAATTTAGACTCAACACCCTACTTTTATATTTTGATGCTTCATGCAAAAATATTTCTTGTTCAGATAGTGTACTATCACGCCTTAGCTCTGACCATTGCATCCATATCTCAAGAGATGGCAGTCTAAATTTATGATAAAGCGGCACAATGAGTGAGTCTAGAGCGATGTTGCTATATTCTGTCCAAGCACTCAAACCATTCTTTCCATACTTCCATGACAGAAACCCATCATCTGAAAACACAGAAGTATATGGACCAACCCTGTCATCATGGACATATATCTCTGATAACCTACCGTCTCTTGATAATGCTATGCCCGATATGACGACAGCATGGTAATCGATTGGATCATTAGATTTTACATTGCTAAATTAGCAATTATCGGTAACCCAGCTAGCGTATATACCTTCAATGCGAGCGATATGAACTCCCTATTTACTTTAGCATAATTATTACGAATGGTGAAGTATTCCAATTCCAGCCCTTTCATACGAATGTATCCACACATCTGCCGAGCAGTAAGGCCCTTCGAAGGAAAGGAGCGCGATCCCATCATTACTCCCTTATTGGCCTCTGCAGTTATTTGAGATAAAGGCGCCCTTTGTACTTCGAAGAGATGGAATAATTGATCAAGTGCACACCATAAAGCAGCAGACGCGCATGCACCAACAGCAGTATCTTGACTCAGAAAAGGCAACGACCAGAGGTTTAGCTCATGACCGAACGGATTACATCTTTGTGGAGCCCGATATGAATTCGTCTATGATCCTCCGCATCGGGAGGATAACTCCGTAACACGGTCCGGCCGATCACTGGCTTACCTGATCCATCTTGAACCGGTTTGACAACAGCGAATCATATATAATTATCATTCAATTTTTTTGTCGATGAGGGATCGAAGAGGTTGTTCTCCAATTCTTGAACGTTCGTGACATTTGAGAAGAAGTGTGCCCTCCCTGTAGTACATTTCTTCGGCCCGAAACTTCTTGAATAAAAATTTTTAAAATCCAACAGGTAGTCTTCATCGACGTATTCTGTTTCAACTACAACCATCTTCGCTCCCAGAGCCATTGCATAACGCTGAACGTACTTTGCTTGTAAAGAGGATCCAAGGAAAACCAACGCATTCTCTATAGGCTCGATTGCAATTTTATTCTCCATTCAAAAACCAAATTACAATGAGTAAGAAAAGAGTTTGCCCAGGGTGTTAGACACTAAACCTCTTGTCTAGGTCGTCCTGAGTCAAAGAATAGATGGAGCATTTCATCTCCTTGTAAAGAAGGAGCCTTCCTTCTTCATCATCAGCGATACGCTTGATCTTGACAGCAAGGCTCTCCTTTTCTGTCTTAGGTATCTGGATATTATCCATCCATCGCACCCCAGCTTTCTAGCGACATCCCACTTTTACATATCGATGCAATATCGCGCCACATTCAGCTACTATCGTGTTAGTTCGCTATTACCTTGTATTACATAACATATATCATATGTATTCGACCACGAACACGAGTCCATATGCAGATGGGGCGATCGTTCTCCATGGCTCATCATTCATACAATGGTCAATTCCATACATTCAACACAAATTTCCTTTCCCTGACCAACAGTGTGTGATTTCTGCATGCAACGAACATTTTCTTATCGATGGTGAATACAGGCTTAATCAGGTTTTTAATCCCGCAGAAGCTCCTTTGGTAAAGAACGGTATTGGCACCACGAGGTCACTTGACAGGTGAGTAATCCGTATCTAACCCTCAAGTGTCCTAGTTCTCCTTTCATCATGATCAGGAGCCTAACAAAGTCTTTGACATTTTCACGCAGCTAATGTCTGTATGGGTAGTTCGATGAACAAGGTCGTCACACCTCGCCTCATAATGCTCGACGATACTCATTCAAGCATACTGGTGAGCGACCGTGTCTCGTTCAATTACTCTTACGTTCCTTTCTTTCACTTCATTCTTAATTTGTCGGAGGTGTCGGGTAGAAAATCCCAGTTCGATACCTGTAACTATCCAACAACTGTTCTGGTCGCCCTTCTTCATCCATTCCAGCTTCTTGAGGCCGGGAGCATCCAGAACGTAAGTCTCACATTCCCCAGAACCTGTCCTGCTTCCGCTTCACATCAATGGTCTCTTCCAGAACCATGCGGTCGTCAGGGTTGAGGTCCACGCTCTGGATCTCCTTGAGCGCCGTCTCGCGCAGATCGACATAAAGGATGTCCTCCACGTTTATCTGCCGACCGACGGTCGGCCCTTCGATGGCCACCGCCACTTCCTGCCCCTGGATGGCTTCCTTGACCACTTCCTCTCCCGAGCGGATGGAGCGGATCTTTCCGACCTCTACGCCTTCGATGTTCAGCAGCGACTGTCCAGGCCGTATCCTTCCGCCCAGAACGCGAACGCCGACGATTGCTGGCTTGGAAGCGCGGAACACGCAATTGGGCAACAGCTTGACCTTGCCAGGGAAGGCGAACTCGGATCGCATCTCGGCGTCCATCTTCGCCTTCTCCTCGGCCACCCATGCCTGGTAGTCCTCAATGAGGCGGTAGACGACGTCGCTGGCGAATACCTTGAGGTTGTAGTTAGGCAGGGCCTCCTTCGCCTCAGGCAGCAGGTCTACACCGAACGCCAGTATCACGCGATGGAACGTTTCCCCATATGCAGCGGTATCGATGAGGTCCTTGCGCGATATCATGCCGGTGTCGTATTTCCTCACGGGAATGCCCGCCTTCTCGCACTCGAAGGCCAGGGCCTCCAGGGAGCCGAGGGCGTCGGCCTTGATGTACACACCTTCGTCGACCGTCTCGATGTGCACGCGGGTCTCCTCCGCGACCTCTTCGAGCGCCTCGGCCATGTCGCCCTTGGTGGCCCTCAGGGGAGCGCCGGACACGACGCCTTCGATGTTCTGGCATAGCAGCTTCACCCCGATGGCCGCGGTTACCTCGGTGACGGAGTCGAAGCGGTCCTTGGGGTCGCGGATCTCGTCCAGCGGTTTGGGGCGCAGGATCGCCTTGACCCTGGTCGTGATAGGCTTGCCCTTGGTTCCCAGGATGACCGTGTCCCCCCGGCGCAAGGTGCCGGCGAATATGATGACATCGAGCGTGGACCCAAGACCTTTCTCTTCCTTCACTTCCAGGATCGTGCCCTTGGCCGGGCCTTCCTCGGCCTTCAGTTGCTCTTCCAGGAACCTCTGGGCGAGGCCGATGAGCACCAGAAGCAGGTCCGGCAGCCCCTCACCGTTGCGGGCCGACATCGGGACGATCGCTATGGCCTTGGTGAAGTCCTCGATGCGATCGTAGCGGTCGGTCGAGAATCCTTTCTCGTACAGTTCGCCGATGATCTTGTACATCTTGTCGTCCAGTTTCGCCTTCACCTCGTCGGTCTGCGATTGATAGTTCAGGACGAATGGTGCGCCAGCCTTGGTCTGCCACCCTTCGATGAGATCGATCTTGTTCATGGCGATTATGAAGGGGGTCTTGAAGCGCTTTAGGAGCTGGATGGATTCCAGGGTCTGGGGCTTCAGCCCCTCGTTGATATCGATCACCAGCACGGCAAGGTCTGCTAGCGCTCCGCCTCGGGCGCGGAGGGATGTGAACGATTGATGGCCAGGAGTGTCGATGAACAGCAGGCCAGGTACCGTGAACTTGCGGCTCTTCCCTATGAGCGGTTTCGTGACCCCATATATATGGTCTATCGGCACCTCGGTTGCGCCGATGTGCTGGGTGATCAGTCCAGCCTCTCGCTTAGTGACAGAGGTCCCTCTGATGCGGTCGAGCAGGGAGGTCTTGCCATGGTCAACATGACCAAGGACACTAACGATCGGCTGTCTGGTGGCCATGGTTTGTTCCCATTATGAACTGGATATTAGAATCTTTGCGAGACTTCCCGGACGGTCCGATGATGCCTGGAAATTCGATCCTTGGATATAACTATATGTATCAAATGCGGTATATTTCCAACATAATGTGGGATATTCCCCACATAATGTGAAGTAAAATACACATGAGGATGACATGTCTGAACATCAATGTCTTTGCTCATCGCTACATGACCACGTCGGGCCCAAGCATTTCCCATATGTAGGGCCTTCGAGCTGCCTGGGAGGTGTCGGCGATGAAGGCCATCGAGGTCGATGACCTCAGGAAGACCTTCGGAGAACGGGAGGAACTGCGCGGCGTCTCGCTGGAAGTCGAAAAGGGAGATATCTTCGCCTTCCTCGGTCCCAACGGAGCCGGCAAGACCACCACCATGCGCATTCTTCTAGGCCTGTTACGTCCGAGCTCCGGCACCGCACTGGTATGTGAGCAGGACCTGGCGACGTCCACCGAGTTCAGACGGAAGGTCGGTGTGCTTTTCGAACGGCATGGCCTGTACGAGCGGCTGACGGTGAGATAGAACCTGGACTACTTCGCGAAGCTATATGAGGTGCCACGATGGCAGGAGCGCACGGCCGAGGTGCTGGACGAGGTGGGGCTGCAGGGCCGCGAACAGGACCGTGTGGCCGAGCTGTCCACCGGCCTGAAGCGCCGAGTGGGCCTGGCCCGCGCCCTGCTGAGAGAACCAGAGCTTCTGTTCCTTGACGAACCGACCAGCAGTCTGGATCCCCAGGCCCAGAGAGACTTCCGGGAGCTCATAGTGAGCCTGTCCCGGGACCGCAGACTGACCGTGTTCTTGAACACCCACGACTTGGACGAAGCCCAGAGGATCTGTAATCGGGTGGCCATCCTGGACCAGGGCCGTGTCCGCCTGATTGGCCGGACCGAGGACCTGAGGGCAGGCCGTCCCCAGGTGGAGGTGGTCTTCCCCTCGGAGGAGGAGGCGAGGGAGGCCGAGCGCGTCCTAGTGGCCGATGGCCGGGTGAACGGGACGGTCCGCATGGGCGCTACCCTGATATGCGATCTCACCGCCCCGGTGTCCATCCGAGACCTGCTGAACATGGGGCTGGAGGTCAAGGAGTTCAAGAGCCGGTCGAGAGGGCTCGATGAGGTCTATTTCGAGGTACTGGAACGGGAGGCGGTCGCTTGAGCGTCGTTCTCACCGTGGCCAAGAGGGAGCTTCTGGAGCTCCGGTACGACCGACAGGTCCTCGTATGGTTGATCGCGTTCGTGACCATTTTCTCTTGGATGTCGTCGAGCGGCTCATTGGAGGTGAGCCTTCTGTTCACTTCCTCCTTCATGGGCATGTACGGGGCCTTCGCCCTGTCCGGACAGGCGTTCGATCAGGAGAAGCTCACGGGCACACTTGAGACCTTGTTGTGCGGGACGGTCACCCTGCGGCAGCTCTGGCTCGGTAAGATCCTTGGAACGCTCCTCCCTGCCGCCATGGTAGCGTATGCGGCGGCCGCGATCGTCCTGTATCGCGGTCCCGACGGGGCGATGTTGTTCAGCGTCCAGTTGGCGGTGTATCTCGCATTGATACTGCCCGCCCTGCTCACCGCCTTCATCGGGGTCATGGGCTTCGTGCAGCTGCATTTCGACTCCAGGCGCACACGCATGATAAGCATCGCGGTGATGGCCCTCATCGGGGTCCTACTGCTGACGAGCCTGACCATGGCCGGCGAGGTCGCCAGGCTGTCGTGGGAGGCCCTGGCGATAGCGGGACTGATGGGAGCGGGACTTACCGCCCTGCCCTATCTGCTCGTGAACCGCCTGAGCAAAGAGCGTATAATAATGACCAGTGAGGGATGATATTATGCGAAAGGATATGATCGCAGTCGGAGCAGGCATAGGACTGGTGCTGATATCGGCGGTCATGGACATCCTGGACATGGTGGACACCTACCTGACGACCATGGTGCTGGTGTCGGGCGCGGTCTTGCTTGTGATCGCCATGGTCAGGCGCGCCCTGGCGAAGGGAGGGGATGTCATCCGTGACGAGAGGACGAACGCCATCCACAACCGCGCCATGGCCTTCTCGTGGTGGATCGCCTATATGACCCTGCTCACGGCGTACCTCCTACATCACTACGGTGTGATCGCCCTATCGGTGGAAGGCTTCGTCCCCATCATGTTCTTCGGCATGCTGCTGACATACTGGATCACTCGAAGCCATCTATCGTACAAGGGCGATGTGGTGTAAATGCGCAATCGTATCAAGGAGTTCCGGGCCCGCCACGACATGACGCAGGAAGAGCTAGCCCGCAAGGTGGGAATATGTAGGGAGACCGTGGTCTACCTGGAAAAGAACGCCTACAATCCCTCGCTCAAGCTCGCGCACGCCATCGCCAAAGCATTGGGCACTACCATCGATGAGCTGTTCCAGTTCGACGATGAGTGAAAAAGAGATGGTGTGGAGCCGGGGCTCCAAAACGGTTTACTCGACCATCCAGGGCTCGAGGGACCGGTCCCAGGCCTGCAGCTCATAGTCGTTGAAGAAGAGTTCGATCTCCCTCTTCGCCGACTCGGGGGAGTCGGAGCCGTGGATCAGGTTGCGTCCGGTCTGCTGCGCCAGATCCCCACGTATGGTGCCAGGGGCAGCATCCGAAGGGTTGGTCTTCCCCATGATGGTCCTCATGCCGGCGATGATGTTCTCACCCTCCCATACCATGACCAGGGAGGGGCCGGAAGTGATGTACTCGATGAGGCCGGGGAAGAAGGGCTTGCCCTTGTGCTCGGCATAGTGCCGCTCGGCAAGCTCCTTGGGCAGCCGCATGAACTTCATGGCCACAGGCTTGTATCCCTTGGCCTCGATGCGGCCCAGTATCTCGCCCATCAGCCCACGCTGGATGGCATCGGGCTTGAGCATCAGGAAGGTGCGCTCCGCCATGCTATCACTCGCTCGTCTCGTTGGACTCGACCGGGGCCTGGACCTTCGCCCTGACCTTTCGGGACCGCCTGGTCGTCGCCTTGGTCTTGGTCGGAACGGCCGGGATCTCCACCTTGGTCTCCTTGGTGCCCGCTGCCTTGAGGGTGGCCTTCAGGGTGGCGGCGGACCTGGTCCACCGGGTTCTCCTGGGCACTCGGCCAAGGTCGATCATGTTCTTGTAGCACTTGCTGGTGTCGAAATTGAGGATGGTGCCATCCCTCTTGACGTACATCTTGCCAGTGCCAGGCTCCATCTCCGCCCCGCAGAACGAACATACGCGTCTCTCGGCCATTCACATCACCTGATCGAGAGCTTGCGGGCCTCTCTGGAGGTCTCGCGGAGCATCAGTATGTCTCCCATTCGCACAGGTCCCATGATGTTGCGGGTGATGATCCGGCCCTTGTCGCGGCCGTCAAGCACACGCACCTTGACCTGGGTGGCCTCACCGGTCATTCCGGTGCGCCCGATGATTTCCACCACTTCGGATGGAATGCTTTCTCCCTCTGCCATGATATCCCTCGCTTACTGCCTCAGCTTCTTGATCTGTTCGGCGAAGCTCTCGATCATGGGCTTGGCCTTGCCAGCGTCGAGGATCGCTACCGAAGCGGTGGGTTTTTCCATGCCGACTGCATGGCCGAGCTCGGCCTTTGAAGGAACGTAAGCATACAGGATGTTGCGCTCCTCACACAACAGGGGCAGGTGGGCCAGGATCTCTGGGGGCTGAACGTCCTCGGCCATGATCACCAGTGCAGCCTCGCTCCTCTCCACGAGCTTGGTCACTTCGTTGGTTCCCTTGCGCACCTTGCCGGTGTCGCGGGCGGCCTCGACTATCTCGTAGGCCTTATCAGAGAGCTCCTTGGACATTTCGAAACGGACGAACATTGCCTTTGCCATTGTTATACCTCATTCGGATGTGTTACACCCTCATCATTCATCGGTTTGACGTGAATGCAGGGGGACCAAAGTGACTGCCATATTTATAATTAATCTGGTCACGCGATCTTCTGAACAAGGCATGTTGGCCACACCCTCGCTCCATCACATCAGACGACGGCGCAGCGAGGCATGCGGTCAGGTCGCAGCGTTGCGTACGATGGCAGAGAGTTCGGCTTCGGTCGCCTCATCCAGTTCTGTCAAGGACCAGGATGTTGGAATGAGATTGTGCCGGGCGCCCTCCTCTCGGATGAGGTTCGCGTCTTCGGTGAGGCCGAACGTCATGTACCTGTCCACGCGGAAGAAGCATATCACCTTGCCATCCCTCCTGTACGCTGGCATGCCGTACCACAGGGTGGGACGCAACTCTGGCGCATTGCGCAGGATGAGAGCATGGATGCGTCTTCCCATCTCGCTATAGGGCATTGGCATCTCAGCGATCTTCTCGAGCACAGCGTCCTCGTCATCCTTTCGAGGACGCCTCCCGACATCGGCTTGCACGGCCTTTGAGGTCATCGATCTGATGACGCACCTCCTCGTGCTTCACCTTTGTCTCGACATCATCGACCGCATGGGAAACATCGCTCCACCTGGTCAGAGCATCGACCTGACCGACCTGACCGATTCCTTGAGCGATGAGGGGGTCTTGGTCTCCACCAGAACCCGGATGTCCATTCGCCGGGCGAAGTCCAGCATCTCCGGGATGTCCACGATCCCCGACCCTGGCACCTGGTGGTCGCTCTTTCCGTTGTAGTCGTGGAGGTGCATATGCCTTATGCGCCCCTTGTGCCTCAGCAGCGTTTCCCTCTCCCTGAATCCCGAACGAGCGTCATGGCCCACGTCCCAGGTCAGGTTGAATCCGTCCAGCGTGCACAGCTCATCTATGGCCCTGGACACGAAGGGGATGTCGAAGTTGTTGACGTTCTCGGTGCAGATCTCAACCTTAGATGCCTTGGCCAACGGGAGCAGTTCACGGTAGGCCATCCAGAGGTTGGTGGCGAACTGGTCCTCATACCGCTCATATATCCACACCTTCTGGTCCGGCAACGTGAAGTATATGCCCGGGCTGAGATGCATGTTCAGCACCTTGATGCCGGCCTGAGCGGACCATCCAAGCACCTCCCTCATGGCTTCCAGATGCCCTTCGCGTACAGTGGGGTGCAGCGAACCGAGGTCCAGTTCGTCGGGGGAATGCAGCGTGAACTCGATGCCATAGCTTCTAGAGGCATCCCTGACCTCCAATGGGTCGAGCTCCTCGGGGCAGTTCTCCGGCATGTTCATGTTGAGCTCTATGAAGGACAGTTCAAGCTCCTGACACAGGTCGATCAGGTCGTTGAGGGCGGGTATCTCTATGAGGGCGGGCATGCCGAGGGCGAAAGGCATCGGACCGATGCACCGCGAACCTTCCTATTAGTCTTTCCTTCCAACAGCCCGATGCGGACCGCTATGGGAAAAAGGG
>FZPS01000155.1_pt115 | contig 20356 bp, 15 predicted proteins | sample 1817821 | NCBI WGS metagenome assembly FZPS01 (sample SAMEA104158645, study PRJEB21678) | metagenome | place: Germany | collected 2015-04-21
GCACCTAAACTGGTTAATGAGCCATTATCTCGCTCAATAAAAGTCTTACTTAACAAATCTCTGCCTTGCTTGATACTCAACGGAATACCATCCGAATCTTCCATAATCAAAGATCCGGCTCTTGCCGCAACCGGCAAAGCTTTTTGATAAGGATGATTATTCAACAATAAATAATTAGCTAAACCTGAAGCCGTTCCTCTAAAATCAATTCTGCCCTGATCAAGAAAAACTACCTGGTCAGCATTCTCCAGCAAGTCATCTAGATTGTGCTCTGAAAGCACAATTCCCGTACCTGTTTCAGCATGAATATAAAAAAGCATCTGCAAAAAATCTCGCCTGGCTATCGGATCAAGCTGTGCAGTAGGTTCATCTAAAACCAGAAGATCAGGTTGCAAGATCATATTTGAAGCAAGATTCAGTATCTGTTTTTCACCACCAGATAACTCGGCAACTCTTTTATCAATCCAGGATTCAATTCCGAAAAAGTTAGCAATTTCGGCAATTCGTCTTTCAATCTCTTCCGGCATAACACCTTTATTCTCAAGACCAAATGCCAGCTCATGCCACACAGAATCCATCACAATTTGATTAGATGGATTTTGCATTACAAAGGATATCTTAGAATTATGTCTGTTATTAATAATATCCTCAGCAAATTTTATCTGTCCATCGGCTTTACCTTTAGGACTTAACTCAGGTTTTAGATGCCGCAATAGAGTAGTTTTTCCACTGCCGCTCATACCACAGAGTATCGTCAATGTCCCCTGCTCAAATACAAGATTAATATTTTTCAGAGCAGCCGAATTTTCTCCGGTAGGATAAGTAAATGAAAAATCTCTGAATTCAATTAATGACTGTTGTTTATTCATAGATTATAATCCCGGATTTGATCCGATGTTCCATTTCTTTTTCTTGCTTAAGAATTCTGCGCCAAATAAACCATTGAAATAAATCCAGCATAGCAGGTAAAACTAACAACAGTATCAAACTGCAAATAGCGCCGGAGAGTAAAATCCTATTACTCTCAAGACCATTCCAGGTTAAATAAGGATAATAATTAAATTTAATTGCTCCAATGAATGCTGTTATCATATGTAGGATAAATATTCCACAGAAAGATAATACCATTCTTAAATCACGTTTGTTAAAGCAATTTCTACTATAACTTATTCTATTTTTTGAGGGATAACCTTTGGCAAGCATACAATCTGCCGTTTCCAAAGAATTCTCCATGCTCCAACTTAATAAAACCGTGAGCATACGGGCAGCAAATTTTGCTTTTTGTGAATTGCTTAATTTCTCTTGACCTAACATTGCTTTTTGATTCAAGGAAATTTCTGTACCTTGCTCAATTGTATCCGGTATGTATTTTAAGATCATCGATAAACTCAGACCAATTGTAGGGAGACGCTTGCCGAAAATCGCCAATATTTCATCACTACTGAGCATAGAGTTGTAAGAGGTAAACCAAAGAAATACTGTAAACAAAGCCAGTCCGCTGAAGACACCGTAAGAAAGATTCTCAACCGTAATCGGCTTGCCTTCTCCCAGATAAAACAACACAGTTAAACCGAGACTGTTAAAATAACTGTTAATAAAAACAATTAGAGCCAGCATCGGCATAAAGGTCAGCAAGCTTTTAAGCAGTCTTTTAACCCCGTGCAAGCGCACAACATAAAACCCCGAAAATACAAAACATAATGTAACCCAGATCGGATTACGAGTCATCATGCTCAGAGTTAAAACAGAAATAAAATATAATAAACTGACTAGCGGATGATAATCTCTTAAACTGCGCATTAATATCCACCAAGCGTATAGCTGAATTCCACACGATCTCCCGGACTTAAAACATATGAATCTACGCCATAGCCAGGACTCGATCCATTAACAAAATACAGCCATCCTCCTTGACCATTAACTGCTTTTTCAGCTAAGGACTGAATTGAGTATATGTATTGACCATAACTAGTACTCTTTCTACCTACTTCCAAGCCAGAGTTAATGATCAAATCATAGACTGTAGCTCCGTTTTGTAAAGTATAGCCCGTATCTCTCAAAATCCAACCGCCATTTGAAACTGCTATTGCTACTTCGTTACCTGCATTATAAGCATTAATACATTCGACACTTAAACTGACTCTGATTGTTTCAGGTTGAGTTGTTGGAGGTGAAGTCGTCGGCGTTTGAGTTGTTGCCGCTGTTGTAGCAGCAGTTGTCGTCCTAGCGGGTGTTGTCTTTGCTGTTGTTGTCCTACTCTGTGTATTATTAACTTTTGTCGCACTTTTTGAACCGCTAGATTCAGATTTGACAGTCGAATTTGTTGTTTTAGCTGTATCGGCTTTGGTTGAACTTATTGTTGAAGAGGTTTTGTTCTCTTCTTTTTTAGTATCTGTAGATTCAGCATCGGATTTTTTTGTTAAAGAGTCATCTGTTTTATCAGACTTTTCTGTTAAAGAAGTCTCTGACTTAATAGCTTTCTTATCTTTATTAGACTGTGATTCTTCATTTGATTTATTTTTCTGATCATGGGTAGTAACACCTGAAATTTCATCTACTTCTTGATCCTCTGATTCCTGTTTCTCAAAATCAACAGAATTTGAAGAATTCTCACATGAGCAAGCAACCAGACTAAACAGAATAACTATGCTTAAAACAAAGCTAGCTAAATGTCGTATTTTTTTCATATTATTACCTTTCATTATTACGATCTTAATAATGATAACGATTTTCACCTTTTTTGTTAACTAATAAATAATGCTGAGCACCCTTAGCTAAGGGTGCTCAATGTTGGTATGAGTTTGAAAGAAAAACTATTTTAGGAAAAGTCTAATTTTTCTAATCAACAAAATTTATTAATGTTTTTCTATTCAGTTTTCTCTGAATGTTTTGATACCTTTTTAACCAAAATCAAAACTCCTGCAATCATGATAGACACTATACCGGGAATGATTAGGATTTGTTCACCGGTCCTTGCAAGTTGTTGTGCTTGACTCGTACTGGTTGTACTTGTCTGAGCTGTGTCAGCTTTTGCTTGAACAGTTTCTTTCTCAGTTACTTGCCCACCATATGGCTGAGAAGCTTCTTGTTCCGGTTCCACAGATTTTTCCGGATCTGTTGGTTCTTCCGGTGTAGGTGCTACTACATTAGTTGCTGCTAAAACATAGGTACTATTGTCTTTTAATAGTTGGTTAAAAGAAATCGTCCTGTTTGCAGCAGGAGTTTGCAACAATTGATTATTGAGTTGAGATAAGAGCATCGGCTTAATACTCATCATTCTGCCTGCTTGGGCTGAAGGATTATTCAATCCCACCTCAACTAATTGGCTACCTACTAATTTATAGAGTTTATATTCCTGATTTTCAGTTAATGGCAAATACTCTTGATCAACAGTTAGTTTAATCGTAATCGAGGGATTTTCTTCTGCTTGACCTTCAAATTTTGTTTGGAAAGCAGCATAATCTATTTCGCCCAATTCTTTCTCTATATCCTCACCATATAGTAACTTAATGCCATTCGTGGCATCAGTAATTTGTAAACTTGAATGTTTCAGCAGTTTAGGATCATCAGCTATCTCAAATGTTGCATCTCCAATTGATGATACAATTTTTAATTCAAATTCATTCAGTTGACTGTCAATTCTACTTCTCAATGCTATCACAGCCGCATCTGTTGTGTAATATATATTACCATTTTGATCAACTATTGGTGTCGCGGTAGTATATTGTGCCTGATCATGACTAGGTCTATATGCAAGTTCAACTTTGCCTGCATGATAAACATAAAGTAACCCTTGTTCGGAGTTACCGGTGAAGTAAGCATAGACACCGTTCGTATCATGTAATACTAGAGGTGCGCTCTTAACTTCACCTATTATATCTTCGGAACTGTATTCAACTGCCATACTTGCCAGATCAATAACTGCGAATGCTCCCGGAGCACCCCAGCCTCCATCGCCACCTAACCCCCCTATATATGCTTTACCATTATATATTGTAGGTGTAGATGTACTTGCTCCCGCAAACTTGATTTCTTTGTGCTCACTGAACTTTGCCCCACTATCAGGATTAAATTTGATACTGTGGAATGTTCCATCTGTCGTGGTGAAGTATACATATTCTCCTTGACTGACAACTGTAGATCTTATTTTACTATCAGCTATTTTAGAAATTTCTATTTTCTCTCCATCATCAATAGAAATCGCATGGACATATCCTGAATCATCACCAATAATCAGATAATCACCAATTTTAGTTGCTCCACCCCAATAGAAGCCTGCATCCATAGAATTATTGTAGCGCCAAATTTCTTTGCCTGTTGACATATCGATTGCTCTCAGAACACCGCCTGCAGTATCGGGATAACTCGGTGCAGTTATTGGGACATAAACAACTCCATTATCTATAAGGGGAGTACCTAAACTTTGAACAGGATAGAAATTCTGTACCCATTCACCATTATCATCTGGTTCCCATTTTTCTAAAGAATCGATACTCCCAACAACCCAAAGGCTTGTCATGGTAAATGTATCTATTGCTTGAACTCCTCCACCTTGAACAGGAATAATTATCATTCCGTTACTATAGGTAAGTCTTGAGAAGTACTCAATACTTCCTGCTAATTCCAATTCCCCATCTATTACTCCTTGTTCGTTAAGACGAATTAATTTATTTTCTGTTGCGTAATAAATTTTGTCGTTAATAGACAATAAGTCTGAAATTGTAGATGGATATCCCCACTCATTGATATTAGTATTGATAGAATCCCAAATTTGTTCTCTAATAATTTCAGGGATTGTTTCTAATTCTCGTACAGGTGTCTTGTTTTGAGCATCTCCTCTAAATCCGGTCCAACCGACAATATCAGAATCATCTTTTAACTCAATCGGTTGCTCCGGGGTTTGATCTGCAACATTGAAAGGATAACGTGGATCGTTGATAAATTTCAACTTAATCACATCACCTTTTTTGACATAAGCAGCATCATCTTTCGGATCAAGACTCGAAACTAATTGAAATTCCGAATCGCCCTGATGTTTGACATACCACATCCAAGATGAAGCTGGACCGTTAGTTTCTCCGGTTTTGTTCATCGGGTAATCTTCAAATTCAATTGAAGTTAACCAGCCGCTATCATCCATATCTAGCGTGATTTCCGGATTTTTTGCTAAAGTTTGACGAGCAAAACTTACAATCGTTGTATCTCGAGGTATTGTCTCATTAGAGCTATACCAAGTTTCATGGGCTGTTGAATGATCTTCCTTGGTCTTTAATATCTTTGAACCTTCAACAATTAGTTCAGCCGGGATCTCTTGCTCATAGTCAGCTGGAGGATCACCCTCTTTGCCTAAAACCGTAACGTTTTGGCTGATTGGCTGATTGAATAAGCTTGCTAATTTTTGAGCCTCAGGAGAACTATTATCACCGGAAAAATAATCTTTATATTGTTCCATCGCCGGTATATTTAACATTGCATCAATTGAAATCTCAGTATTATATATCGGCTCATTAACCAGCAAATTCTCATGTGCCAGATAACGCGGATTACTTGAACGTAGCACTCGCCAAGCTTCCTGTACTTCCCAACCGGTAATCGGTGCTAGCACAACACCGTCACCTTTAATTTGCTCACGCTTATATATGTATTCTAAGGTTTTATCATTCGGATCATCCGGTTTGGCAAATCTTACTTCACGGAAAGAACTTAAATCATGTTTTATTTGATTGGAAGCTGCATTTGCTGTTTGATCAGGATTACCGTTTAAAGCAGCAAAGAAATTGGCTTTAACTAAAGCCATCAACTCAGCATTGCGCTCGACCTTAGCCATGAATTCGTCATAGTCTAGCGGATTTAAGGTCAGAGTGATTGTTTTGCTAACGGATAAATCATATTCTTTATGACGCAAGGTCATAGTTAGATCGACTTTTTTCTGTTTCTCTCCTGCTTGAGGCAAAGTTACATTACCTATATAACCGCTTCTGGTAATCCCACCAGAATCGACCTCTACTCCGTCAGGTGTGAATTCAAAAAAGCTAAACCCTGTACCGGATGTCACATAATCTAGATATAAATTTCCGATCCCTTTTGAAACTACTTCACCGTCGACAACAGTATCATTTCTTATTGCCCTGTTGTTCGGTAATTGAAAATTATATAAGACATTGTTGGAATCAAAAGAAACTCCAGCGTTAGGACTGCGATAATTCAAAACTTGTGGCACAAAATAGGCATCCAAATCAGCCTGCATTTTTTGTTCAATTTCAGTCAAATCGATAGCTGGTACCGTAATCTGATAAGTCTTTTCTATTACAATATGTTCCGCATCACTACGGTCGAAATGATATTTAGCCGTTATGTTAACATTCTTGGCTTCTGCTCCCTGTTTAACAGTTACAGGATAATAAGCATTAGTCGGAAGAAACTCTCCTGTAGGAGTGGTATAATTGGAAGCTACCACAACTGCTGGATCATCAGAAGTCCAGGTAACTTTAAACCACAGTTTCTGATCAATACAATATGGCAATTTAAAATTTTCTGTAACCTGTTCCGCTGAGCTATTTGGAGCCAAGGCAGTAGCTAAATTAAATTTAGCAATTGATTTGTTTTGAATTAAATCTTTTACTTTAGCTTCATCCCATTTCAGTTGAACGGTTTTGCTTTCTGATTTCGCACTCAAATCGCCTTTGCTCAGCGTAAATTTTATCTTAAAATTAGCAAAACCCAGATTTGCAGCAGAAAGATTCTCATCAGGATCAACATAAAAGTATTCAAGACTGCCATCCAGATTTATTTTCGTATAAGTTCCTGCATATACGCTACTATTTTGAATGTCTGTCTCTTCGGCAATTGATACACTGATTCCACCATGACCTTTTGTTTCAAGCCACAGTTCAATCATCGTATTAGCATTAATGTCTGTTCCATATTGAGCTCGAAACAGAGCTGCCCCATTTAAATCTGCCAGTGCATTGTCCAACACAGCTTGGTCTGAATTCTGAATTTGAGCTGATTCTTTGCCTTTCTTCGGCAATTCTTCTGGTTCAAGTTGCTCATTAATGTCAAATTCCTCATTTGTTGCCGATTTTTCTTCTGTTACAGGTTTTGCCACTGTAATCGGTTCTGTAATCTCATCAGCTTGTGCTTGAGTCAGATTGAAAACATTAGGCACAAATGAAAGTACCATCATTAACGCTAACAATAATGTTAGCAATTTATATCTCTTGTTTTGCATATTTCTCCCTTTCTTGGCAAAAATCTGATCATCATGGATATTGAAAATCAGAGCAACAATTCAGAATTATATAAAAAAGCTGCAACTCTATAGAGTTACAGCCCGTATTTGCTCTTTATTAATTGTAACCACAATGACACGTTGTTTCGTTACTCTATTCTGGGTAGGTCTTCCGGCTCATGAGTTGATCCTCCGGATCTTGTTTAGCATTCCTTCCCGATTTCTCAGTGGATTTATTTGCAAAACTCAGTCATTTACGGCGGCGGCACCGCACAGGCCTCTAACCTGTTTCCCTTTACCTCAGATACTTATTTTTTATGATTATATATAGATCGTAATCTAATTTTTTCTTAAATGCAACATATTAATTAATTGAACAGATCATAATTTCAAGCATTATTAGCAAATAATATATTACTTTTAGAGTTGCCCAAATCTTTTTAAATAATATATTCTTCAATAAAATGTGCTACACCGTCTTGATTATTTGACGGACAGATATAATCAGCATGTTTTTTAAGTTCTTCAGTTGCATTTCCCATTGCTACCTTGACACCGGATACATTAAACATACTAAGATCGTTGTCATAATCTCCAAGCGCACAAACTTCAGCTTCAGAAATCTCCATGCGAGCACACAATTTGCGGATAGCCCTCTCTTTTGAAACATTTTTAGCAAAGACTCCCGTCAATCCATAACCTGTCGCTTCTGTTCTTACTCGACCTAATTTATATAAAAATTTCTCAAATTGGTTAATCCATAAAGGATCTTCTTCATATACTACAAATTTCAAGATTTGGTTGTTCTCCGGTGCGACTATTTCACCTGAAGACAATTTCGTACAAGCGGGATTAAGAATAATGTTTTCTGATGCAGCTAAGCTAATATAGTTGATCATTTTCTTACTAATCAGTTGATTGCTTTGTTCTTTATAGAACATCATATTTTCGCTATAAGCAGTATAGGTAGCTGCTTTTTTAGCAAGAAAATTCCAAATGATTTCGCTACTTTCATTATCTAATAATACAAGATCTAATATTTCTTTTTTTAACAAATCTTCGGTCATTGCTCCATTAAATGAAATATGATAATCACATGCGACATAAGGCTCTTGGTATAGTCTCATCATGGAATTAGCTCTACCTGATGCAAAGACAATATATATGCCTTTTTCTTTTAGTTGATTCAAGGCTAATTTGTTGCGCATACTGATCACCTTATTATCATTCAAAAGTGTTCCGTCCAAATCTAAGACTAACATTTTTATTGGTAGTTTTAATGCCATATTATATATTGAAAATCTCCTCATTTCTTATTGATTACTAAACTAATTCATATGTTATTTTATCTAAAAATTACTTTTTAATTTTAGAGTTTTTCTTCTTTTGATTGCATAATATTCCAACAATAAGAAATAAGAATGCTAAACCCAAATAACTCAGACTGATCTCAGGATTTGGATTTATAGCCAACTCCTGTGCATGAATTAAACCGATGAAAGATAATAATGTAGAAACAAAAAAGAAGATTGCTACTCGTAACCACTTATGATCAATAATCAAATGTAAGATTGAAGCATAAAGAATTGCTGTAGTCATTGCCCCTTGTGCTAGAATTGCAAAACCCGATGCATATCCGGCTTCCGCTAATTGAACCGTATTTTGTCCTGCAGTGCCTAAAACATTCACAAGCGAATTGATCTTATTATTTACTAATTCGAATAGCGGTATAGCCACACCGAACATCATAGCTCCATAATAACGTTTTCTGGCGGATGAGAAAGCAGCTGCTCCCGAGATAACTCCAATAAACACTAACATAACCAACGATACATTCGCCGGAATAATTGAAGTAACAACAGCAGCTAAACCTGAAAAACATAAAATAAGATGTAAAGCGCCGGAATATAGGGGATAACTTGCACCTGCATTTGCTTTTTTCCAAGCAGGATGTCCCCAATAGTAATTTAGAGGGAAAGGATTACCTAATAAAGCTCCTATTAAATTGCTAAACGAAAGTCCAACTAAAGCTGTACGCCGAGGATAATATTCACCATTTCCCTCTGCTTGAGCAAAAGCTTGCATATCTGCCGTTAGTTCGGCTAACAAATAAGCTAATATTAAGGGTAAATAATTGAGTGCTGTTTGCAATGCTTTGGAGGTCAAAAGGCCGAATTGAAAACTTGGCAAATAAAATCCTATATTAGAAAAAGACTCTTGTAGACTATTGATGTGCATTAGGCCTGAAAGCCAAGCAATTGCCGTCCCAATTCCTATTGCTATCAGTGCGGGAGAACCGAACTTCGGTTTTATCTCGCCCATATAAAAAGTAAACAAAATAAACAAAGTAGGAATGATCACCCAGGGGGCAGTATACGCTTCACCTAGAGGTGAGAGAATCATCCAAGTCAATGCACCACCGACTGTCGCTCCCATCAACGCTTCGCGCGGTATATATTTAAAAATATAACCGATAAAAAACGAAAATATTAATTGAAGCAGAGAAAAAATAACTGAAACGGCTACCGTAACTGACCAGGCAAAAACAGCATCGCCGCTTTGATAGTAGGTTGGCAGCATAACTGCACTCAACCAAACAAATACGGTCGTACCTGAAATTCCTCCAAAAAGAGCTGTAATATCTTTGTTCTTAGTTTCTTTCCCTAAGCTCCTTGCCAGAAAAGTATTAAATAGAGAAAAAAGAAATACAGTGAAACCTGTTGAAACTATGATCTGCCCGTATACCAGTTCTCCCGGCATCTTTAATACATTTTTCAGCATTGCAACAGCGATAATAATCTTACTGAAACTGTCAAAAAATGTACCTAATGCAGCATCAATATCTCCAGATTTATGCAGGGGTATTTTCACTTGTTTTTCCATAATTAGCTGATTCTTTTTAACGTTGTTAATTACAAATATTTTAGCCAGATGAAAACCGGTCTGATATTACTCTATTCAGATTACAGACCGGCTAAAATCAATGTTGAGCAATCATGTCAAAATAATTTGCAAAATTGTTGTCTGTTTATTTAGACATTTATTTGCTTGACAAGTTTATATGCTCTTATTATTTAAAGAGTTTGTCATATCCAGCTTCTTGTACTTTTTCCATTATTTCTTTATCGCTCATTATGTTACGTAAACCAATTACTTTGGCTCCACGCTTTACAGCATCGTCATACATATTGAGAAAGTTTTGAGCAACAAAAACCAGATCGAACTGATTCGCTGAACTGACGCCTTCCGCCAACGCACAGTGATGAATTTCCGATACCGGAATGCCTAACTGTTTAAACGCTTTATCTGCTGCCATTTTCATCATTAAACTTGATCCTGCTCCATTAGCACATGCTACTAAAATTTTAACCATTCTATTCTCCTTTCTTGAATATTCTTTTTTTGTTTCAACCGGACATTCCAAAAACGTGAAATGTCCGATCTAAATTATTTACTCTTGCGTACCTGCTGCTTGTTCAGCACGAACACGTTTGCATTCTTCCCAATCTTCTGTTTCTAAGAAGTAGGTATCTTTTTTCAATCTGTATTGAATTTGTGGAATTGCAATTAATGCAACGACGACCAAAGCCAAACCTGCATAACTCAAATACTTCATCACTACTGTGAATACTGGCCAGACAACCGCCCAGTCCCACATTCCTAGGTATCCGCCATATTGAGCTAAGCCGACAAATGCAGCGATAAAGGCTGAGCCAAATACTTGGCAGAGTCCTGAAATAAAAGGGAAAATCATGGCTGCTTTCGCACCACCCTTATTATCAGCATAAACCGCGATTACGGCATTATCAAAGAACACCGGAACGAATCCTGCAACAACAAGTGTTGGGCTCTTTAGAAGCACCAAAGCGATAATTGCCAAAAATTGACCCAAAGCTCCGAATAAGAAACCAATTGTTACAGCATTTTGTGAACCGAATCCAAAAGCAACCGCACAGTCAACACCCGGTACTGCACCAGGAAGCAGACGACTTGAAATACCTTGGAATGAGTTTGTCAGCTCCGTGACAAATGTTCTGACACCTAACTGTAAGATTGCCAGATATACTCCAAAGTGGAATGAAGTTGTCATTATGTAGAAGAAGAAATTATCAGTAGCTTTCAAAAATTCTTGCTCTACCAAATATGGTTTACCCAAAATCATCAGGATTATACCAAAAAATATAGTCATTAATACTGCGGTCGCTACCATGTTCTCGTTAAAGATTTTTAGCCAACCCGGAAGCTTAATGTCATCTAACCTTGTGGTTTTCTTTTTGCTCTTTTTACTCATTTTTTCAGATAACCAGGTAAAAAGTCCTACCCCGAACATCTGTTGATGAGCAATGGTGAAGCCAGCACCATCTGTCAATTCTTGTGATTGCCCGACAATCAGGTTAGAGCCTACAGCCCAATAGAGACCCAATAATAAGCCCATTACGATTAAGATTGCAAGATTGCTGTCTTTCAAAACCGGTAGAGCAAAAAGGATCAACCAAAACGCTGTTGCTGCTTGCTGCATTTGAACATGTCCGGTTGTAAATAATGCTCTGAGCTTAGTCCATTTTTTCAATGCAACCAAAACAATATTGAAAATGAAAGCAATCAACAACAATAACATAACATCGGTAAATGTTTTGCCGAACTGTTCTTCCATACCGGCTTGCACTGCATTCTGGCCAAAGTACGGGTCGATTACCATCGCATCTAAATTAAATTTACCTTTCAAACCGACTAAGATCGGACGAAAGTTGCTGGTCAATCCGCCGGAACCAACTTGTAGGATAAAAAATCCGATTGTTGCTTTAATAAAACCTGCAATTACATCGTACCAAGGTTTTTTCAGTAAAATATATCCTACGACAACCATCAAACCAATAAAGTAAGCCGGTTGAGTTAAGAAGTTATTTACGAAAAATTCCCAAATAACTGTTAATACTCTCAATACACTATCCATTTAATTCTCCTCATAAAATCCAAATTATTAACAATATTATTCTTTACAAGTCATTCTCCTAAAAGCTCATTGACTTCTAAAAGCTCTTCCGGAGATTTAACAGCCTTCAATTTTGCTATAACTTCTTCATTGGTCAAAATCGAAAATAAGCGTTGCATATTTTCCATATGCTCATCGGGATTGGTTGAGGCCAAAGTGAAGAAGATTTCCGCATCTTTTTCAGGATTTCCTTCTTCAAAAGCAACCGGCTCTTCCAGTTTCATGAAAGCAATAGCTGTGCCATTAGCACCTTCTGCATTTTCAGTAGAGTGGGGCATCGCCACACCCGGCATAATAACAATGTACGGTCCGTGTTTTTCAACACACGCAATCATTTCTTCAGCGTATTCCGGCTCTACCGTCCCATCTGCTTCAAGGGGTTTGCAACTAAGACGAATTGCATCGCGCCAATCTTTAGCAGAATCATAAAATGAAAAATGCTTTTTTTCATAAATTTCTTTTAATAGCATCTTTTCCTCTTTCTATGCCTAGTGCAAAATTTTACACTAGGCAGATTCATTAATTATTGTCCGTAGTAGGCATCTTTGCCGTGTTTGCGCAAATAATGCTTATCTAATAGGCCTTGTTCAATCCTATTGATATCCGGATTAATTTGTTCTGTTCGTACCGCCATTTTGCAGCATTCTTCTAAAACTTTAGAATTCTCAACAGCTTTGAAACAGTTCGCTCCCCAGGTAAAAGGACCATGTCCCGCTACCAAGACACCCGGTACAGCATCCGGATCAATCTGGCCATTCTTGAATGTTTCTACGATCACCAAACCTGTGTTCTTCTCATAGGCTTCGGCAATTTCTTGATCAGTTAGCTTTCTAGTACAAGGAACATTGCCATAGAAAGTATCCGCATGAGTTGTGCCATATGCCGGCAAGAATCTGGTAGCCTGTGCCCAACTAACGGCCCAAGGAGAGTGAGTATGAACTACACCACCTATATTGGGAAATTCACGATATAAAACCAAATGTGTAGCGGTATCACTTGAGGGGTTTAAATCTCCGGATACCTTTTCACCTGTTTCAAGTGAAACTACAACAATATCTTCCGGCTTTAACTTATCATATTCAACGCCACTAGGCTTAATGGCAAATACCCCAGCTTCTCGATCGACTTCACTCACATTTCCCCAAGTAAAAACGACCAGATCTAGAGCAGGTAATTGCATATTTGCTTGGTAGACTCTTTCTTTTAATTCTGTATAACTCATTTAACAGCTTTTCCTCCATTATTCCACTCTTTATAATGATATTAAAGCAGTGATAAGAACGGTACATTCGGCTCTTCTTCGAAGCAATCTTCGAATCCGCGACGATAATGGAATTCAATTAAATCTTTATCGTTCGGCCAGACGTACTTGCCGCCCACATCCCAAATAAACGGATGGAACTTATATTGAAGTACATTTTTCTTATACTCATACAAATATAAGATTTCTTTCGGATCAGCTTTAAAGTTTGACCATACATCATAGTGTAAGGGGATAACCACTTTACAGTCCGTTGCTTCAGCCATACGTAATATATCTACTGATGACATTTTGTCTTGGCAGCCCGGAGGATTTTCTCCATAAGAACCAAATGAAATATCGATGTCATATTTTTTACCAATTTCTCTATAACGAATACTGTAATGAGAATCACCTGAATGATAAACTGTTCCGGCAGGGAATTCGAAGAGATAGTTAACCGCTTTTTCATCCATATTGGTTGGACAAATACCGGCCAGATCTTCGCCTACTTCTGTTGTGACCAAGCATGTACGGTCATATGAATCAAGTACATGAACTTTTGTATCTTTGACAGTAATTACGTCACCCGGTTTTACAACTTGGAGACGATCTTCCGGCACACCCCAACCGCGCCATTTTTTAACACATTCCAGAGGTCCGATAAATGGTACATCAGGTCCACAATTATCAAGAACTGCTTTGGCAAAGAAAGGATCAATATGATCATTATGATAATGGGTGGAAAATACTGCATCACATTTAGTAACTGCAAATGGATCGTACACGATCGGATAGGCACGTAAATTAGGTTGTAGCTTTTTTACACCCATCATGTTGCGCATCTGATGATAAGGTTTCATATCAGCTACTTTTTGAGTACGCTTACCATTACCAAACCATAAATCAATTGCTATATTGGTATCATTTTCTGTTTTAAACCAGCAACCAACAACACCGAGCCACCACATAGCAAATGTGCCTTCTTCCACAACAGTATTATCGATTTCCTCGTTCAGCCAAGTTCCCCATTCCGGGAAAGCACCCAATATCCAACTTTCTCTTGTAATTTCATCAATATGTGTCATAAATCCTCCTTTATTCACCTATTAATTCTTTCAATAATATTAATTATCCAACAATAATTTATGCTTGAACTACTTTATACAAAGCAACTTCGCTTATTTCACGATTGGTAGCAATAATATAATCGTTATCCTGATAACGATAAACATCAACATTAGTCGGACCACAATCGTGATCTAGCCTGGTCAAGACAAAATCTTCTTGATCGGCATTCCAATTCATAGCATAGAGATCTCTCTCACCTTGTCTGTTGCCGACAATAAACGTCGGTAATCCACCTAGCTCTCCTCCCCAAAGTGCATGCAGGAAAGGTAATTCTTCAGCATGATGATAAATTTCTCTCCAACCATCTTCTTCTTCTTTAAAAACATATAAATTTTTGCCGTGGAAAGGGGCAAATACCATATATTCAAGCTTGCCATCACCGTCAATATCGCAAGCTCTAACATCACTACTTGCCATATCAAGCAATTGTTCAACTTTCCAATCATCAGCTTGATTTTCGGGTGGTGTTACACGAAAAATCCCGTCATCAGCAGCTATCAAACTTGTTTCTACACCTTGATAAACATGTCTTGTATACCCGTGATTTCTAGTTAATCCGTCTTTAATTACTTCAAACTCTAACGGTTTTCCTTGGTTTAAGTCATACTGACTCAAGTCATCAGGTAATTCGCAGACATTTATTTTTCCGGGATGATTCCAATCTTCTTTGAATTCATGATCGGATTTTAGGGTACAGGCAATGATATAGCTTTTACCGTTACGAGTTAAGATATCAAAACGATGCACAAACGGTAATTCGCAAAGTTCAGTCACTTTCCAAGAATGATCCTCGGTCAAATCTTTGACCGGCTCCCCTTCTGAGTCCACAGGTGTTGCCAAAACTAAACGGGCATCCGCCGAATTATTCGGAGAATAGAATTTATGTGTTGCAAGAAAAGCTCCATTACCGTTAGGAACCTGGATCATAGTCATAACTCCACCCGGTTCAGTCCAAACTGTCTCAAGAAAATTGCCGTCCAAGTCAAATCTTTGACATTCGCCTTCTTTTTCCGTAGCCACTACAAATGATCTGTCTGCTCCGGATTTAAGTAGACCTATCGCATAACATAAATTCAACTCAGCTATTGATTTTTTTTCTACAGTAATCATCTATTAATTCCCCATTCATTATTCTTAAAAAACTTGATCCAATTTTTCGCGCAAGAATTGAGCAGCAAATTCTACATCCTTTAACCAGTCTTCTTGTCCGACATACCAAAACTCTCCAACAAAGGAACGAACTCCTAAATCAGACAGACACTCTATATTTTTGACAAATTCTGTATGGCCTGTACCGAAAGGAATTTCTCGATAGTGACCTGGCTTAGTTTCTTTGAGGTGTGCAGCAAAAATATTGCCTCTGCCTTTTTCTAAATCAGAATTTACTTCATGTCCGTATAGCTTAGCGGAATTAGTTAAATTACCGATATCCGGATAAACTCCCAACCAAGGATTTTGGACTAGATCAACATAATGCATTGACTTTTCTACGGTATCCATAAATGATGTTTCCATCGTTTCAAATCCAAGTGCTACTTCTTTTGAAGCAGCATACTCAGTCAATTTTTTTAAATTTTCTGCAAATAGAGCTTCCGTTTCCTGATCACCTTCATCATAGTAAACGTCATAACCGGCTAATTGAATTAAACGAATTCCCATATCACTCGCTAAATCAACTGCTTTATAACCAATTTCCATGCCTCTTTTTCTTGTTTGATCATCTTTACTTCCCAAAGGATATTTACGATGACCGGATAAACAAATTGAACGTAAAGGAACACCTGCGGCCTGCGTCAGTTGAACCATTTTTTGTCTATCTTCCAAAGACCAATCTAGACGTGATAACCTTTCATCAGTTTCATCAATACTAAATTCGATAAAATCAAATCCGCAATCTTTGGCAATTTTAAATCGTTCCTCCCAACTTAAATCATTCGGAAGTGCTTTTTCATATAGGCCTAATTGATATTTGCTCATGACGTCCTCGCTTTACTCGTCCTTTTGAATATCTTCTAAAGCAATCATTTCTTCGCCAAAACCACCCTCAATTGCTTCTTCTATTTTTTTCAAATCTTCGACTTCATTCTCGCCTTCAACTTGAATTACAATTTTTGAACCTTGTTTAATTCCGGCACCAATCAACATCAAAACACTTTTTGGATTAATTACTTTATCTCCAAAAAGAAACTTGATCTCAGAACTCATCTGTGCGCACATTTGGGACAATTCTGTTGCAGGTCTTAAGTGCAAACCTGTTTTATTTCTAATATAAATTGTTGATTCAACCATTTTAATTTTTCTCCTATTCTTAATTGGTTTTGCTCTCAATTTTTGAGATTTTTCTTATTATTCTTTTAGAGTTACATGTAATATTATATCTAACCTATTAGTATACGGATTGAACAGACTGAATTTGTTCTTTTTTCAACAAATCTCAGTGATCAATATCTCCTCCTTCCGAAACTTATTTAATAAGCTCTACTCCATACCTAAAAGATCATAAACTTCTTTAATAGTTCCACTAGCCAATACTTTTTCAGCTAATTCCTGAGCTTTTACAAAATTAAGATTTCTTATCTTTTCTTTAATAATTGGTGTTTCGCTTGCCGCCATACTATATTCGTCCAAGCCAAATCCTAATAAAACTTCGGTAATGTTTTGATCTGAAGCAAACTCACCACACATACCAACTTCAATGCCCTCTGCATTTGCAGCTTTAATAACCTGATTAATTGCTCTAAGCACTGCCGGATGGAATGAATCATAAAGATGTTCTATTCTCTTATTGCCACGATCCACTGCCAATACATATTGTGTAAGATCATTTGTTCCAATACTGAAGAAATCAACAACCTTTGCCAGTTTATCTGCTATCATCACAGCTGCAGGGGTTTCAATCATAATACCTACCGGAACATCTGCTTTGTACTCAACACCCTCTGCTCTCAATTCTGCTTTGCACAAATCTATTATTTTATTAACCTGATCAACTTCTTCCACGGAAATAATCATTGGAATCATTATTTTGATCGGACCATAGACGGCAGCTCTGAGAAGCGCTCTCAGTTGAGTTTTAAAGACGTCGATTTCTTCCAAACACATCCTGACTGCACGCCAGCCCAAAAATGGATTCTCTTCAGCCTCGAACTCATAATAGGGCAACTCTTTATCTCCACCGATATCGAGTGTTCGGATAATGATTTCATTATCAAGCGCCTCTACTGCACTCTTATAAGCTTCGAATTGTTCTTCTTCACTCGGGAAATCTTTATTTTCCATAAAAAGAAATTCTGTACGGAACAGACCCACGCCATTTATTTTATATTCCATAGCATGTTGTATCTCTTCTGCTGATCCGACATTCGCATAGACTTTTAGCTTTTTACCATCTTCGGTAATTACAGGTAAATCAACACGTGCTGCTATTTGTTCTTTTAAAACAGCTTCAGCTTCAGCTTTTTCCAATAATTGGGTTCTAATTTGAGCTTCAGGATTGATATAAATATCGCCGCTTTCCGCATCAAACAAAATAGTATCACCACTTTGAACATTTTCTAAAATAGTTGATGCACCTACCAAAGCGGGTAAGCCAAGACTTCTGGCAATTATCGAAACGTGTGAAGTTACACCACCTTTTTCTGTGATAAATCCTTTTACATAATCAAAGTTCATACTGGAAGTATCTGAAGGTGTAAGATCTTCGGCAATAATAATTACTTCTTTTTGAATGTGGTCTAAACCGCCAAATTCTTCGCCTTGCAAAGCAGCCATAAATCGAGCTCCAACATCTTCAATATCAGTTGCTCTTTCTTGCATATATGCATCGTCGATCGCAGACATCATAGCACTAAACTCTTGAATCGTATTTTCCAGTGCCAGTTCAGCATTTTGTTTTTCATCTTTTATTTTACTAATAACCGCTTCTTTTAAAGCTATGTCATTAGCAATACTTAAATGTCCCGCAAAAATTGCAGACTCTTCAGCAAGCTCATTTAAATCTTCAGATACTGCATTGACGGCATCTTCAAAGAACTTAAGGTTGTCTTGGATCTCAAATTCATCTCTTAATAAATTTTGGGATGCTTTCAATTCTGTTTTTTCATAAACAAATGCTTCTGCTTCTGCAATGCCCCGAGTAAAAGTTCGCTGAACTTTTATATGTTTCATAAGCTCCTCCTTTATTCGCACTCTGTGGTTGATCATAATTATTATTAAGCATCATTTTTTACATTAATAATAATACATAGTATTGTAAAGTGTAGTAAAAAATCTCGTTTTTGTCCACTAAATACAGCAAAAAGCACAAAACCCTTGTTTGGAATAAATATGGATTCTTAATTTATTCAAAATTAATATTTAAATGTTGGTATTTAGTATCATGAGCAAGAATCTTGGCTAATCTTCTTTTTTTATTTTTGAATAATTCTTATATTAATTATCTTACATTAAATAGGTTTTCTGACAATTAACATAATATGGATCTTACAATTTAATTTTTGTGCAATAGATCTTTAATTTTCATAAAAATATATTTTAATGAAAATATCATCCTTTTTTAGCTAATTACCCTTATTATACTCTTCTATATGAAAATTGTTGATTTTTATTTGCAAATTTATTGAGAAATATTGAAATGCAGGTATACTAAACTCAACTATAATCAACTTCATTTTGTATACTAGAAGTAAGGAAATTTGATCAATATAATATCTGATACATAGATCTGCAAAGGAATTTAATTATGAGAACCTCAGATGCAAAAATAAGAGAACGTAGAGCAAAACTTATTCAGATTTTACATAATAACCCTGACACAGCAATTCCTGAACTTTCACAGTTATTAAATGTGTCCCAAGCTACAATACGCCGAGATATTAAATTCCTTGAAAATAAAGATCAAATCTCAACTTCTTTTTCAAGTACTGATAGTGGTATTAAAATGGATATATTACCCGAATTTGATAGTGACGTTTTATATCACACCAATATTAAAGAAAAAGAAAAAATAGCTCAAAGTGCAGCTAAAATGTTGAAATCCGGTGATGTCGTATTTATCAATTCCAGTTCTACAGCATTACGAGTTATTAAATACATCGAGCAAGACTTTGTCACAGTAATAACAAATAATGCTCGCAGTTTATTAGAGCCGCTAAACAATAAAGTTAAATTGATTCTAATCGGCGGAGAAGTTATACGTAATGCAGCGAGTACAAATTCAAAAATGTGCACCACAGGAGATTATGCAGTCTCACAAATTGAAAACGTATTAGCTAATGTTTGTATCATAGGGGTAAGCGGAATTACAGAAGATAGAGGTCTTTCAACAGCCGTGATCAATGAATTAACCATCAACCGCGAGATGATAAAAAGTTGTTTTGGTGAAGTAATAGTTGTAGCAGATCACAGAAAAATTGGGGTAAATCATAATTACCTTTTTGCTGATATTAGCAATGTAAATTATCTGATTACTGACAATAAATCAAATCCCGAAAACATTAAAAAAATTGAAAAAGAGGGTGTAGAAGTAATTTTAGTTAATGCAGAATGATCGGAAACCCTTGCTCCAATAGCTATCATCAATGTTTATTAAAGTCATGATGTTGTAGTTATGTCTTGCGTGATCGTTGATTCTGCATTACCTGCCATATAGACTTGAAAATCGAACAAATTTTGAATAAATTATCTTCATGTCCCTCATCTTAACCTTTTTGCACTCTGGTATAATCTATAAGTAAGATCTATTTAGCTAGAGCAGTATAAA
>FZPS01000053.1_pt26 | contig 20334 bp, 22 predicted proteins | sample 1817821 | NCBI WGS metagenome assembly FZPS01 (sample SAMEA104158645, study PRJEB21678) | metagenome | place: Germany | collected 2015-04-21
TTATAATGCTTGCATTATCAAGAAAGAAAGGGGTTATTTCATTATGTTTGAATATGTTTTGTTTCTATTTTCAGTAGTGCTGTTTTTTATTTTAATTAGAGAAACCATCATTGACATTAAGACGATGTATGTGCCTGACAACATTACTTTTGCCCTTTATACCACAGCCGTTTTATTCTTGCTGGGTTCTTGGATAACCACAGGCTCCCTGCAAACGGCCAAAGAAGGATTTTTCGGTTTTCTCCTTGGGTTTGGTGTGCCGTTTGCCATTTCGTTTTTAAGTTACATAATCCGACTGGCGATATACAAGGTACAAAAAAGGAAAGATGTGCCTGAAGAATCTTCTCCCCTTCCCCAGCAGGAGCCAGTAAACCAAACGAAATCCTCCTCTTCCAAACAAAGAAAAATAAAAAGAATCATCTATTGGATACTTTGCCTGTTGTTTGTCGCCGGGGTATCCTTCTCTCAGACACTTGTTCCCTCCAGCCTTTATTTGGGCATCAGCCTTCTTGCCTGGGGTATGGCAGTGTTTTCTTATGAAAAAACCAAAAACATTGATTTTCCTTTATATATAGCAGGTGTTGCCTTGATGGTTCTAGCCTTAATCGTCAAGAAAGAACCTCATTATATACTTCTTGCCATCGGTGCGGTCGGATTGGAGTGGCTTTTAGCCCGTCTATACCGTCGATTTTATAAAATTGAAGAAGATTCAGACGATGCAAAATCAGGAGAAGAAGCCATTGAAGGCGGAATTGGCGGCGGGGACATACTCATTTTTGGTGCACTGGGCTTGATGTTTGGAATCAAAGGCGTTATCACGATTTTGATATATTCCGTCTCTTGTCAGTTCTTAGTGATTTTCTCCTATTTCATTTTGTCAAAGGAAAAAGTTGCCTTCGGATACGCCCCTTTTGTTCCTGGCATCACCTTGGGGGTTTACTGCTATACCATGGGGGTTGACCTTTTAAACATACAGCAGGTATTGTCTTTTTTCTGGGGGGTGTAGGACGATGAAATTGGTGATTAACCGTCATGAGATTATCGATATGGATGTTGCCGACACCTTTCTTTCCCGAATGAAAGGGCTTATGTTCAAAAAGGAAATTAAAAAGGGGTTATGGATTACGCCTTGTAATTCCATCCACACTTTCTTTATGCGAACAAAAATTGATGTCCTTTATCTTGATGCGAAGGGGAAAATCATCAAAATGACCCCTTCCATCAAGCCTTGGCGAATCGGTCCTATTGTTTGGAAAGCAAAATCTGTCCTTGAATTACCGGCAGGAACCATACAAAAAATGGATATACAATTGAACCATGTAGTATACTTTAAGAAATAACAAGACTAACACATCCCAGAAAGTAAAAAAAGAAAAACTTGAAAAGTTTAAAATGTCTGTAAAAAGAAAAAGGTGTTGAGGTTATCAACACCTTTTTCATTTGGAATCCTTGACAGGGATAATTAAGATGTCTCCAGGATAAATATCAACCGCTTTCATGTCATTCAGTTCTTGAATGCGGTCAACAATATCCCTTGGGTCCTGGTTATCAAACCCTGTTCTTTTAGCGATAGTCCAGAGTCTATCGCCTTCCTGCACCAAATACACATCGGTCGGTGCATTATCCAATTCTTTTCGAATCTGTTTTATTTCGTACATCCTGTATCCAATAGCAAAAATGGATAATACCAAAGCAAACAGGAGCAAGTATGCAACGATGGTTTCCATTGCATTTTTCAAATTCTTTTTATGTACCTTCATAATATCAATCCCTTCTATAAAGTTTGCTACAACTTACATAAAAAAGAGATTGGGTTTCAACTAATTTTTACAACAACAAAAAAGGACGATAAAATCGTCCTTTTAAAAAGCAAGTTCTTCAAGTTCAGGCCATCCTGTTTCTTGGCTGCTTATGGTTTGTTGTTTTTTTATTCTTTCCTTTTTAATTCGCTGATTAATCAATTGGATGCGACTGAATGCTTCCTCGGAAGACATGCCGTATGCTAAAGGATATACATAACGGGCATCGGAGTAAAAATACTCCTGTTCTACCATGACGGGTTCCATTGCTTCAAACATGATGTGTTTTTCGTTATCTGCATAGAGTTTCAAATCATTGTAGTTTCGCCCTTGAACGGCAAAATCCAATTGATATTGGGAAAGCAGCAAAAGAACTGTTTTTTTGAAAAGTTTTTTTATAACTTCGTTGAATCGGGTATAATTCGGGTGTATTTCAATATTGTCAAGCACCAAGCAGTTGTACGGTTCGTTCACCCAAATCACGGAATTACCTATTACTCGGTCTTTGTAATAGATGTTGATTATTCCGAATCCCTTCTCAAGCGCGTAAGTGACCGCTTTTTTTTGTCCAAAGGACATGCAGCAGACACTTGCGTTCCCGGCAATCAGGTACTCAGGGGAACACTTATGCTCGACTTTCGCATGGAAACGGTCAAGAATGGTGAATTCTTCAGGAATCTCCACCCTGCGTTGTTTCAGTTCGGGCATAATCAAATTCCAATTTTCTTTTTCGATACGGCCTTCGAAAATGTCGTTGATGTTTTGAATTTTATTAAGTGCACTGTATAATCGCTCGATTCTTCTCGTTCTCTTTTCCATGATGCCGAGCAGGTATTGGCCGAATTCACGATAATCGGGATAAACGGTTGCTTCCTTGAAGTATCCTTCATAAGCCCCTTTCGCCATGGCGACAGCATGTGTTCCGAAGAAGCGAAAGAGTTGGTTGATGCTGATTTGCGGTACATAATACTTCATTTTTTCAATAAATGACAGCATTTCCTCATGCACCCGTTTACTGATGCGTTTGCTCTTTAACCATTTGGCTTCTGTTTCCCGAACGGCCTCAATCACAATTGGCACAATATCTTCATCTTTGCGAATGGCTTTGCTGATGTCTTTGCGCAAGGCTTTCACATCAAGATATTTGGCGTTGTCAATTTCGAGTCCTGCCAAAGCATCCCTGATTTTATTGATTTGGTTCAGCGACTTATTAAGAAAAATATGTTTGATAGCCCCTTTCGTCAAGTAGGCTCGGTGGGACAAAACTTCGTAGATGACAAAGCCCCAGTCATGCAAAATCTCTCCTGGTTTGTCGCTGTTTTTCGCCATATCCATCACCCGTCTGAAATAAGCGTAAGCCACATCTTCCCCTGCCAGTTGTCGAAGGGATAAAATACCTTCCTTACTAATCAAATATTCCACCTCATAACAAGGATAGTCCTTTAAGGCCTCGTCCTGAATCTTCTTATGGAACGCAAGTTTTTTCAAATATGCGTCAAAGAGATTCCTGAAGTTTCTTGGAATGATATAGTACACATTACTGGTTGGTTGGACAACTACCCATTCGTCTCCATATTTGTCAATGATGCAGATTTCAAACACAAATTGTTTTTTGCGGAAATATTGGATAAATTTCCTTTTCAAGTGGGAGCGGTAATAACTGATGGTGTCATCTTTAAATTTGGTATTCAGTTCCCCGACACAGAACCATTCCAGATAATTACGATAATCATTGAAACACATTTTGTTGTCGAAATCCTTAAGGGATGTATCCATGTCTTGGTTTAATGTTTCTAGTTCTGTATACCCTTTGGAGACTAAATACTCCTTCATGGCATTATATGCTTTTTGGCTTTTGAAATTACAGGAGTGGCAAACATAATATCGGAAAGTGTCCCCTAGCATTCGGAGGGAATCCAAATTCCGATAATGGACATGACGCAAAATGAAGGTTTTATACGCCATGATTTCCTCTGCGTTCATATTATAATTGTAAATCAGTTGATAAATGATGTTGTAAATGTTTACTTGAAAATCTTCAGCCGAGTAGATTTCCCTCATAATCCATAAGCGTGGATTTGGAATTTGTTTCAGATTGTCTATCTTGACTTCAAACCTGATTTGATACATGTCTTCGCCGTTTAGGTAATACCCTTCCTCTTTTTCTACGGAAATGATTTCTACCAGCGTTGGATATTTTTTCGTAATGCCAAGCATCATTCGATAACTGGTATCACGAAATTCGGCGGTCAAAACCTTGTTGCGTACTTTATTCCCGAAGGCCAACAATAAGGGCAACAAATAAACGGGGTTCAGGCAGACCAAATCGGAAACGTAATATTTTTGGTCTTTCCAGTAACTGATGATATAAGCCTTCAGTTCTCCATTCTGAAAGACCCCAAGCGAGTAATTTTCATATGGAGCCAATTTCCGAAAATCTTCCAAGTAATCTTCATAACCTAAGCAGAGTTCTTCTGGATAGGCCGCTTTTTCCAATTCAGCCACATCTTTCAAATGGTTCTTATTTAACCTTTTAACAAACATGTGAACATTCTCCTTTGTCATGTATTTTTTTAAAATTCCTTTTTTATGTAGCGTCTGCAATATACGGAGAGATTGATGCCTGTTTCAAGTGTTATACTATGAATAACTCCATATTTTTGGTATAACACAATTTGAACCTGCTGATTTATATCCATAAACTGTGTATGGAAACTAGTTGGTTTTTAATAGAAATCAAGGAGGTATGTCACAAATGAGAGATGAAAGACTTGCCGTTGAAATCGCTAAGGTCGTTCAAGAGAAAGGTGGACGCACCTTCTATGTCGGAGGAAAAAACAGAAACTATTTCATGAAAAAAATTGGGCAACCTTATACGGAACAAACGAATAAAGACATTGACTTGGAAGTCTATTTTGTCCCCAAAGAGGAATTGGCTGATATTTTGTCCTCTTTCGGGGAAGTGGATTTCATCGGAAAATCGTTCGGGGTGTTTAAATTAAAGCAATCGGATTTAGACATTGCTCTTCCCCGCAAAGAAATTCAGGCAAAAATGCTACATAACCGAAAAACCATTGTAGTACCTCGCCCGCTGCCTCTTTCGGACCAGTCTGAACTGGAAGCCAAATACCTAGGGTATTCCATCGAGGTATCATCTGCCGTTTCCTACGGACATAAAGATTTTGCCGTGGTCTCCGACCCGTTCCTTCCCTTTGAGGAAGCGTGCAAAAGACGGGATTTTACCATCAATTCCATCCTGATAGATGTCCTTTCTGGGGATGTTATCGACCCGTTTGACGGCGTTTCAGACATCAAGAAGGGAATAATAAGGGCGACCAATCCAAAGGCGTTTATGGAGGATTCTTTGCGTGTGTATCGTGCCGTTCAGTTCGCTGCACGGTTCCAGTTTTCTATCGATGAAACGACAAAACATCTTTGCAGACAGGTAGACCTTTCCTTCCTTCCAAAGGAACGGGTTTACAGGGAACTTGAAAAACTGCTGATGAAATCGCCCAAGCCTTCGGTCGGATTGTCCTACATGAAAGAATTGGGGATGCTTCGCTATCACTCGTTATTAGAATCCTTGGTGGATTGTCCGCAGGAGCCAACCCATCATCCTGAAGGCTCGGTCTGGAACCATACCTTGATGGTGGTGGATGAAGCAGCCAAGAGGAAACATGAAAGCAAAAACCCCGTTTCTTTTATGTGGGCAGCCTTGCTTCATGACATCGGAAAACCTGTCACGACAGAAAAAAATGACCAAGGGAAAATCACTTCCTACGGCCATGACAAAGTGGGGAAAGAACTGGCGGTGGAATATTTGAAGACGTTGACGGATAACAAAAAACTGCTTGAGGAAGTGGGCAGTCTGGTGGAGCATCACATGAAGCCGATTCTATTTTACAAAACTAAAGACACGATTGAGGACGGGGCTTTCCGCCGATTGTCCACCAAAGTGGATTTAAAAGAATTGATTTTACTTTCCTCTTGCGACCGACTAGGCAGAGGGGAAACTGACAGAAACAAAAAGAAAAAAGAACTTTTATGGTTCCAGTCCCGATGCGAAAACCTCAAAGTCTTAGGGCAAAAGCCGACTCCCATCATTACGGGAAAACTTCTTTTGCAATTGGGTTTTTCCTCTGGACCGAAAATGGGTGAAATTATCAAGACGGCCTACGACATGCAACTAGAAAAAGACTGGAATCAAGAACAGTTAACCGCCTATGTGTTAAATAAATATAAACGCTCTTAAAAAATAACGCCTCCTTTATGGAGGTGTTATTTGTTTGCCAAAAATGTGATGGTTTCATATAAAGTTTCCGTCCGTAGCATAAAAAACCGCTTTTGAATCAAATCAAAAGTCAAATCATCAAACGATGTGTTTTCATCAAACATTTGTTCAATAGATGCAGCCAATGTCTGAATAAACCATTCCCTGTCGCTGAATTTTTGCTTCAGCCGTTCTACAACCCGTTTCGCATCCCTTGAATCAAAGAATTCGTCCTCATAATTATAGAATTCGCCGTGATTCTCCAAGACCATCTGCTTAAATTCATCCAGCCAGCCTATTTTTTTCGCTAAAATGACAAATTCCACATTGTTGTACACGATGTAATAAGTCTCAGGTTTGGGAGGGCGTGTGTCGTCTTCATAATAGATAGGCGTTTTCTTTTTGGCTTTCTTTTTACCTGGGGTAATTCTTTCGTCATCATAATCGTCCCACTCCTCGTCAAATCGGTTGATGGTGGTTTTCGGTTCATGCGCCGGCACGGTTTCTTTAATTTCTTCATCAATTTCATAATCGAATTTACTGATGTCCACCTGCCTCCCCCCTTTCTTTTTTTGCTTATCATAAAAGAAATCTTCACCATGTTCAAACTTACATCTGAAATTTTTTATATGTGAATGATTATTCTTGAATCTCTGCATCATGCTTCCCTAAGATGTCATCGCTAAAAATCATTTAATGAATATTTAAGGAGGTTATTTTAATGGGTGCAAAGGTTTGGATATACAGAACCAGTGGAGGTTCCGTGTCTTGCAAAGTGAATCTTGGGGATGACAGACGCAGCATTACGTATCGCAGAGGAAAAGGGAAAAAATGCCGTTGGAATCACGGAGAATACCATAAGGAATACCCTCTTATCGTCAGTTTTTCCTATTTAGAGGAGTTCCTTGATGTAAACGGGGTCAATTACAAAAACGTGGAAATCGACCCGAGAAGCGTGGATAAGTTTTACGGGTACTCCGATTGGAGTAGAGACCATTATTTCGTCAACCTGACACCAGCCAATGTAAACAGATGGTGGAACCACGACTGCCCCGACTTGTATCGCTATACGGTGAACAAAGAACGTCGCAGCAATTGGTTCGGGCTGAACCTCATCTGTTTCTCCAACAAACTTGTCGAATGTGGCTGGAGTAGCACTTATATCGATGAGGACATTACGAAAGAGGAAGTGGAAAAAATTACCCGAGGCCATGAGACATCCCATGTGGCAGAAGAGATGTGGCGTGTGTTGAATGCCCAAACCCTATCTGATGGGGAAATTGAGTATTTGGCGGAAGAGGTAAGGAAATATGAAGAAAAGATTCAGGCTGTTATCGATAAACACCAAGATGAAATCTTGGCCTCTATCCAAGGGATGGTGGATGGTTCCTACGGGTTAGACTGTGGCTTTTTGAACATTTATACAAAAAACCCCAAATACAACGAACAAAAGGGATTGCTGAAAAATGTCAAAGCCAACGACATCAGTCATGCACCTTGGATGAATGTCCACATGCCTTATGAACCCCAGTCCCTCACGATAAAGCAAAAAGAGTTCCAAAAGGTCAAAGAAATTGTGCAAAGGGAAACAGGCGAAGAGTTATATTGTACAACCATGCTTGATTAAATCGGAAAGGAACTGTCCAAAGATGATTTCGATTGGTCAGGAGCATTTGAGGCTGCGAACAACGAAGGGTTTGTTTATTGTGAAAAGTGCGAGGGATGGCTTATCCTTTAAAACAAAATAGGTAAAAAAGAAATGACGGATGCAATGTCCGTCATTTTCTCTTTTTATGCTGATTGAATTTGAATGTTTAACTGTTGTCCCGTTATTTTCTTCATTCGTTCCTTCAAGTCTTCCAGATTCAACAAAGAAGATTGATTCGTGCGAATGACGAAAGCATCTTTTCTGGTGAAGATTTGTGCGGTCAGCAGTGCTTCCATTTCTTTTGCGTGGATATCATAGGATTTGATTAAATCCACTTTGTAAACAAGATAGTCGTTGTGATTGATGGCCTCCTTTTTCATTTCTGATGTTTTCTTGGGAACGGAAGCCTTTGGTTCTTCAGGCTGTGAAACGCTGCCAGACAACATGTTGGACACTTGCATCAGATACACTTCCATCAGCACCTTTTGGGAATCGGTGTGCTTCAGGCTCGCCAGCAGTTGGGACAGTGCATTGATGGCATGGAAACAATCCCTCTCGCTTAAAGCAACATCTTTCAGCCTTTCGATATTCATGTCAAATAATGAGACATCATCCGTTACCTGCAACACCATAATGTTACGGAAAACACGAATGATATCCGCTGTCAACTGCATAAAATCTTTACCCATATTATGCAGTTCATGAACTTTTTGCATAGCCAAAATGGGTTGTTTAGCAATCAAGAGTTTCACAATGTTAACGACCGTCTGCATATCCACAACCCCCAGCACATCACTGATGTTGCGGTAGGTCAGTTCGCCGTAGGACAAGCATTTTTCCAATAGTGACAGACCGTCACGCATGGAACCGTTGGCGATTTGGGCAATCAACTGCAATCCCTCTTCCTCATAAGGAAATCCTTTAATTTGGCAAACATCTACCAAATTATTATAAATTTCACTTACAGGAATACTTTGGAGGAGTATTTCTACACATCTTGAACGAATGGTACTTGGGATTTTATTTACTTCCGTAGTACAAAGTATAAAAATTGCATACTTTGGTGGTTCCTCTAGTGTTTTTAAAAGAGCATTAAATGCACCAGTAGATAGCATATGCGCCTCGTCAATAATGTACACTTTCTTTTTTTGCTGAGGACCGTAAATCAACTGGTCCTGAAGGCGACGTACATCATCAACGGAGTTGTTGGACGCTCCGTCAATCTCAACGATGTCAAAGTTGTTACCGTTAAAATGGCTTTCGCAACTTTCACACATGTTGCAAGGGTTCCCGTTCTCCTGTGTTTCACAATTCAAGGCACGGGCAAAAATCTTTGCTATCGTGGTCTTCCCAGTTCCGTGTTTTCCCACGAAGATAAAGGAACTGGCAGTCGTGCAAATGGATTGGTTACGGATGATTCGCACAGCAATCGGCTGACCCCTTACCTCGTCAAAATCCAAGGGTCTAAATTCGTTGTATATCATCATTTACATTGCCTCCTTCTATAATCAAATACCCTTGTGTCTTGAAGGCATCTTAAAAAAACTTTCGGTTGCGATTCAAGAAAGAATGTATGTAAATCAACTCAGCACTTTAAAAATAAGCATTTTGATGCATTTAAAAAAAACAGGTAAGAAAGAAATGGCGCAAAGCCCGAGGAAACTTAACACGGTTCGCCAAAACTGGCGGACGCATAATGTGTCCTCGTCCTTACAAAAACGATACACCGCTTGGCAAATGTATATGCTCAAGAAAAAATATCCTAAAACACATACAATCAAGTTTGTCTTCATGTCCCTACCACCTCTTTATCGAATAGTATTATTAGTATAACACAAAAAAACACCCCAAATTAAAGGTGTTTTTTGCAATTATGCCTGATTTTGAAGGTTTCGTTTAATAGTTATCCAACAATTTTTTATCATGTTTTACATCTTTTAAAAGCCAATAGAAAATGAGAGTTAACAGGGAATTTTTGTCTTCCACTTCCACCATGAAAACCAAATCATGTTTCATTAAAAATTCGATATATTGGTCTTTGTAACTGGATGATTTTGTGGATGAGGTGGAACAGGAGTCGTGCTGTATCGGTTCTGGAAGCCCTTTTTCCTTTCGTTCCAGTGCTTCATATTGGTCAAATAAGTACCCGAGTTTCTTTTGAGTCGCCCAAATATCAAACAGAACCAATGTTTTCTTGTATAACGGCTGTTCATACACATCCACTTTGATTTCATTCAATTTGTTTAACAACACTTCATGAATCGTAAATTTGTACAGCATAAACATCACCACCTTTTTAAGAATGGCGACATTTTACTGAACGGCAAATTGGTTTTCAAGAAAAAAACAAAAAACTCCCTGTTTTAAGGAGTTCTTTATGCATATTAAATAGTTGTTCCGAAATCACACGCCGTATACTTTTTTATAATTTTCAAATTTTACTTTATAAGATTGTTTTAATCCTGTAAGACCAATATTCAAAGAACATAAAAATAACACATAGAGAACCTATGTGTTATTGAAGAATCAGGACAGAAATTGGTCTTGGTACCACTGACGCATCTCTTCCTGACATTTGACCAGTTTGTAGTCTTCATTGTTGTCGCTGTACAGAATCCCCTCTTTGACCAGCACATTTAAAAGCAGTAGGGAAATGCGAACGGTGGACACTTTTGTTTTGTATACGTAAAAAATGTCTTTGTATAGTGTTTCTCTTGCTTCATCGTGCGTGATTTCGCCTGTAATGGCCACATATTCTAAAATCTTTAACATATATTGTGCAAACAGTTCATGCGAAATGACATAATTGATGGGATTTTGCTTTCGGTCTATCGTTCGCACCAAGAAGTTATCTTCCAATTTTTCGCATGAAGTTTTTTCAACAATGGTCGGGTAAAAACCCGTCAATTTTTTACGTCTTCTGCCCATGTTACACACCCTCCTTTTAATGGTCTTTTAAATATTTAAAAAGGCAAGTAATCAAATCGTAACTCCTTCCCTTCACATGCAATAACCCGATATTTTTGAAGGCGACATTTTTTTCTGCCGTGATGTCCCAAGCAATATCAAACCCTGGCTCGACAATGTTGGAAAACAAAATGTTGATGACATCGTCCTCTTCCGTTTGGACGGACGGTTTCAAAGTGATTTGGTGTTCATCAAACCGATGCAGTTTTTCCATCAGTGTCCCCTCAATCGGTATTTTGTTGATATAAATATTTGAATCAAATTCGGCATCCAAAAGGATGCTGTTCACCCCGATTAAATACAGAAAATCGTATTTCTCCGATTTGTCGATTCGGTAGCCGCTCTTTTGAGTCGGCGCAATATGGATGGATACACGGGTATCACTTTTGGATGGGGAATAATTGTTGAACACATTATAAATAATATTTTTGATTCGTCCGTTCGAAATCTTCTTATACAAAATCAATAGTCCGACAATATCTTCAATTTTATTCAAATCATAGATGCTGTCTTCAATGGCTTTGACCACATTCACGGGAATAAAATCGATGAACCAAGTGTCAATGTGAGGCAGTACCTCCAGCACACCGTATGTTTTCAAAAAATGCAATGCGATGACTTCTTTGACCCGAATGTCAAAGTAATAGGACATATAATAGCCAATCTCGCTAGGGTGGATTTGATGTTCTTTTATTTTCTCCAGCACATCCATGTCCACTTCCCCCGTATCCATTTTCTGCTTAATCTCAAACAGGGCTTTGTTGCGTTTTCTCAACAGCAGTTGCGTATCGGTTCTTGGTTTGCAAATGTCAAACAAAAGACCCTTGTAATCCCCCATGATGCCGATTTTGTCTTGGTACAGGCGGTTGATTAGTTTCCTGTCAATTTTCTTGCGACTGCAAAGGGAATTAACCAATACATACATGTCATAGCGGTTTTCCACCTTATTCAAAAGAATCTGGTACAAATGCTCGTCAATATCTAAAATAGTAGCCACATAAGATGCAATGAAAATATTGCTGTTTTCTTTTTTTAGCATCTTGATGATGTTTCTTGGGCTCTCCTTTTTCATCAGTTCTCCCAAAGGTTCCAGTTCCCGAATGTATTTTCGGATGGAATTTTTATTGTACGGGAAACAAAGGGTGTTGTTGAAAATGCCGTATTTTAAATAATCCAATACTTGTTGGTTCATGGAAATCACCTCTCTTTTTTATGGAGTGTATGATAAAAACGGCCAAATAATCAAGGATAAATTATGTTATACTAAAAATACACAATATCATAACAGGAGGTTACACGATATGGCCGACATAAATCAAGTTACAATTTCGGGTCGCCTGACTAGAGACCCTTTGGTCGGGCAAGGAAAAGTGAAATACGCTTTTTATTCCATCGCCATCAACAAACAATTCAATAACAATAAAACCACTACATTCGTTAATGTGGCCGCTTTCGGCTACGAAGCCGATTTTGCGGAAGCCCATTTGAAAAAAGGGAAAAAGGTCCACATTACCGGGGAATTAAGCGTGGACAAACAAGGAAAACTAATGGTAGTTGCCAGCGAACAATCCGTCAGGGACAACATTCTGTACCGAAACGAAGGGCAAACAACCTCTTCCCAATCATCCCCCTTTGAAACCGGCACGGAAACAGAATACCAGCCGTTCACCGATGTATCCTCAGACGGTTCTTTTTCTCCCGTCATTCCTGATGACAAAAGTCTTCCTTGGGCTTGAGAAACAAAAAATGTGTTTTTCTTGAATCCTTTCACCAACTTTCAGTTTAATCTAACTATTGGTGGAGTGTTTTGAAGTTCTGAAAACAGGAGGGAGGTTTTACAATGAAACAGTTATCCAAAAAAAAGAAAGCCATTTTAATAGGAGTCGGGGTTTTTCTATTGTTTTGCATTTTTATTGGTCTCACCAGCGAAAAACCCGAACACATAAAACAATTGTTTGCTACGGCAAATGCCGTTCAGGATGACGCTTCACAGGAAGAAGCCTCGGAAGAAAACCAAGAAACCGTTGCAATAGAAGTGGATACCGAAATCAAACAATTAGAAGTGATAGAAGTCGAAAGAGAGGACAATGGATATATTACCCACATTGTCGGTTCCCTGAAGAACAACACCGACCGAAAATATTCTTATGTAAGAATTACATTCAACCTATATGACAAATCGGGCGCTCAGGTCGGGACAGCGACCGATTCCATAAAAGAGTTGGAATCAGGAGGCGTTTGGAAGTTCAAGACCGTAATTCTAGGAAAAGAGTTCGACACATACAAGGTGTCCGATATTACCGTCTATTAATCATTCATAAAAATAGACCCCTGTACATGGACGGGGTCTATTTTATTTATAGAGATTACATATATCTTTCGGCCAATTTTGCCAAAGGACTTCTCTCCACTTGTTTCAAGGATACATGGCCTGTGATGTCAAACGGTTTCATTTTTTCCACCGTGTAGACCAGACCGTTCGACTTGGCATCAACCAAAGTGTTGTCAATTTGGTTATCAGACGGGTCTCCGATAAAAACGAATTTGGACCCAAATCCTGCCCGTGTCAGCATGAGTTTGGCCAAATGGGGAGTAATTTCCTGCGCTTCATCCACAACGACCAGCGAATCGGTAAACGTTCTTCCCCGCATGTAGGTGAGGGTTTTCGTTTCGATGGCTCCCTGTCTTCTGAACTCTTCGATGAATTCATCCACATTGAAATCTGGGTTTTCCTGATGCTCGTTTTTCTTCTTGCCGTTTTTGGCGACTTTTTTCGTGGTGGCTTTATAATTGACCAAATTTTCAATGGCATCATAGAAACTGCTCATCCAAGGCCTCAGTTTCTCCTCTTCCGTGCCAGGAAGATATCCGATGTCATTTCCTGCGGGAACGACAGGACGGACAAAAACAATCTTGCGATAGACCCTTTCCTCAATGACTTTTTGTAACGCCACCGCCGTGGAAAGAATCGTTTTTCCACTTCCAGCACCACCTGTAATGGATACAAAATCGATGGTTGGGTCCATCAGCAGTTCGAACGCCATTTTTTGCTCCATATTGATGGGGGTCAATCCCCATGCCACATGATTTACATATTTCAGAGGTACAATTTTTTCTCCATTGAATCGGGCCAAAATTTCATGGCTTAACCTGTCATTGCTTTTGATATGAAGAAACTCATTTGGAAATACTGGAAAATCCAGTTGTGTTGGCAACAGTAATCCGCCTTTGTTAATTTGGTCAATGTCTTGGGAAGGCATCTGGAGTTCACGGTATCCTTTGTAGATTTCATCTGTGGTGATTTTATCGGTCTCATAATCTTCCGTCTGGATGCCAAGGGCATCGCCTTTGATAGACATATACAAATCTTTCGTCACAAGAATGGTCGGGGTCAGTTTGTCTTGTTCCTGCAAGTTTTTCGTGATGGCCAGAATCTTGCTGTCGTTTTTCTGGATGTCCATCCCGTCTGGCAGAACTGAAGTGTTCATATGATTCAGTTCAATTTTTAAGGTTCCCCCGTTGGGAAGATTGACTCCCTTATGCAGACCGCCCATCGATTTTGCTTTATGCAATTCCCTTGCAGCGCTTCGGGCATGATAGCCGACAAGACCTTCTCGCCTCTTTAAGTTATCCAGTTCCTCGATGCAGACAATGGGAATAATCACATTGTTGTCTTCAAAACTATAAATAGATAGAGGGTCATGAACCAGCACATTGGTGTCAAGAATATAGTTTTTTATCATAGGAATAACTCCTCCTTTCGGTGTTGTCACAATTTATAGAAAAACACCCCAAATTTCAAGTTAACATCGGTTTTTTTATTCTTTGTCACGATTTGATTTTAGTGTTGTCTGGCTCTAAAATGGGAGGCATCTTATTACGGTGTTGTTTCATTACATACCGAAAAAGGAGGGTGATAGGCATGAAAAAAAGATGGAATCTTTTGATAGGGCTGCTTCTTTTATGCGTCATTTTGGCAACAGGCTGTTCATCCAAGGAAAAGACAATTGCCATCGTGAATGCAGGTATATCTATGGAAGTTCCAAATAACATGGTCGTTGTGTACACTAACCAAAAGACCTTTGACTATAATGGGTTAAGGATTCCGTCCATATCCGTGGACGGTGTTTCGGAAGACCAAAAAACCGTCATGAATATCAAATCGTTCCCTTTTTCCGCCGCCGACTATATCAATCAATATCGCAGTGCGTTTAAGGGAGACAATATTTCTGAAATCAAGTACGACTATAAAAAATTAAAAATCAAAAAGAACGGCATTTTTGCGGCGATTTATGAATCAAAAGCGGTCTTGGAAACGGAAAAAGGCAAAAAAGAATCATATGTTTATCTTGTTTCCTTCAAAGAGAAACTGGGTTCCCTGGTGGTCCAGTTCACAGGGAATAAGGGGAAGAACTACCGAAAGTTTATCGAATCGATTGTCTTGATTAAAGTGAATGAAACTCAGGTGAAACCCAATGAAAAGAAGCAATCCTACGACAATTTGAAGCGGATTTTGCTGGAAGACGGGCTGGTGATACATATGCCATCCAACTATGAAGTGAAAAACCGAATTTCCCCTGTCACGGGCACTTATTATTTAAATATGTTTGGCGACAAGAATGATGCTATTTATTTATGCGTAACCGAACACAAACCCCTGCCATTATCCAAAAATCGTTGGTCTATGGCGAATGCCATGGAGATTATTCAAGTTTTAGACGAAAAGGGAAGTTTTATTGTCCATAACATTAACAATTCCCACTTGTATTATTTGAACTCAGCCGTCAAAGAAGTCAAATTGGCAAACGGAAAAACCGTTTACGTGCGGGTGGATTATCTGGACAAAAACAACGACAAAGAGTTCTTCGGTCAGGTGTTAAACGGAGTCGGAGCCATGAAGTAAAACAAAAAGAAGCCTTCTGGTTGAGAAGGCTTCTTTTCTTATACTCGGGCTTTTAAAATACCAGAAACCAACATCTTGAATTCCCTTCCAAATGAAGGGAAAATAGAAGAATATAAGGATGTTTGTTCCCTTTTTGATTCTCGGCTGAGTACCCGAGTTAGTTCTTTGGCAGCCCTGTCTAAATCGATGTCCGGGCTGTAGGAAGTTTTGAAACAACTTTTGTCGTTGATGGATACATCCGCCATGTATTCATCAAATTTTACATCAAGGATATTTGTTTCATTTTTAATCTTCAATAGTTTACCTTTCAACATATGTAAAATACCTCCTTATAATATGATGGAGGCATTATCAAGAATGATTTTTCTTTCTTTCAAGTATTTTTCCGTAAAAATGAATGGATTCAGAAATGAACCCATTCATTGGATTAATTTGCGATGATGGTTAAAATATCCGTCAGCAGCCCTTTTTTCGAGATTATCAAATTATTTTTGCTCACCTTGAAATCATCGATATACGTTTCGATATCCTTCTTCAAATGACGCATGCTGTTGATTTCAGGATACTCTTTGCGAATTTCCATGAACAGTTCTTTAAGTGGATATACATTGTTGTCTGACACAATGCTTTTGACCTCACCGATATAAGCAGGTACTTTGGATTGGTTCTTTGTGTCCTTTTTCATTTCATTCACCCCTTTTTACAATATGTAATGCATGTGTTACTGTGTTATCCTTTTATTTTTAGTATAACACACAACCTTTGTTTTACTTTGATTGAAACTGTGCTATACTTCTATTATGAAAGTTTGAAGAAGGGTCTTTTGTGAAATTTCCCTTATTAAGCAAAGACGAGTTCATTTCCCGCATCATAGAGGACTTTAAACAAATATTCCCCGTGGTTAACAAGGAGCGGGATTATCTTTATGTGGAAGACGACCCGACTAATATGTCCATTCCTTTCTCTTCTATATATAGAGAGTATTGCAGTACCAAAGATTACAATCAAACGCTGGAAACCTATGTGCAAATTGCACGGAAAATTTTAAGCCAGTACAAATTCCAGATTAATTATAAAAACGTCTATCCGATTCTGAAACATGAAAGTTTTGGAGTTGAAAATGTGGAGTTCAGTTTTTACCGTAAGCCTCTGTTTACGGATATTCATCAGTTATATGTGTCCGATGAAGGAAAAGTGTTCCGTTATTTATTGGAATCGGACCATTTCGACAAAGACAAAATGGAAAAAGCAGCCATGGAGAATTTGAACAAGATGGCGAACTTGTTGACAAGGTTGGATGAGGCTTACGATATTTATACATTGCGGTACACATCAGATTACGGCGCCACTTTGCTGTTGACGGAGAGCATCCAGAAACAAATCCATAAGCATGTGGGGAAGGATTACCTCTTTTGCATCCCCTTCTCCTCTTTGTTGATAGTGGCAAAAAATTATGCGCCGTATATCCATATCATGAATTCGTTGATGCTGATGGACGAAGACTCGAATAAAATATCGACCAATATTTACCGTTGCAATCATGGGGTTTATTTCGTTGTGGACCAGGATGATACCCACTTAAAAATCATTAAATAAGAATCAGTCCGTTTTCCTTGCGACTGATTCTTTTTTTGCTATTTTTTTCTTTTGCGGAAACTGAACGCCAATACCACCACAATCAAGGTTCCGAAAATGCCGGGCATGGATTTAAACCAATTGCTGGTGTTGTATTTTGGCGTAGTGTCGGTTGTCTCCAAAGAAAAACCGAGTTCGTCAGCGATTTCTTCTGCCACCACGCTGTAGGCATAATACATGCCAGATTCAAGGTCGGCTTTGTCCTTGTAACGTTGCAGACTACCTTGCATTTTTAAGATGGCGCCAGAAGAAACATAGTTCTGGTTGTCGTCAAAAACAACTAAAACATTTTCTTCGTGGTAATATCCAAACACAACTAGTTTCACATTGTCCTCCAATTGACCGTACCAGTTGTAATATTGGTTTCGAATTTCGCTGTTTGGATTTTTATTAACCATGTTCTTTTCGACCACAGTGATAAGTTTGACTCCGTTCTTCTCCAATTCCTTTCCGACCGTATCAATCAAATCAATATTGTATTTACTGATGATGCCTGTTTTATCGATAATATAATTGGTGGGTACCGTTTCACTGGCGTAAGTGACCACCGTGGAGAGCAACACCATAAGTACCATTAAAGCAGCCATAATTGAAATGAGTAGTCTCTTTGTTTTTTTCGACTTCATAATAACGCCTCCTCCTGCAAAACAATTTTACATATTTTATTGAAAATGACCCCGAAAATCAAATTATTACACGAAAAGATGAGTGGTTTAAAAAATTTATGTAACAGTCAAATCTTTTGGTGAAAATAAAAAGAGCAATGAAATTTGATTTCATCACTCCTTTTATTCGTATTTTATTCGTACTTAATGATTTTATTATTCCTTTAGGAATGGATTAATTTATGCAATCCTTTCTCCATGGCACATTGTTTCAGGATTGCCATGGCTTTGCGTTCAATATCTCGCACCCTTTGTTTGGTTACTCCCAAGGCATCTCCAATGGCTTCAAATGTATACTGATTGAAATGCCTCATGATAATCACTTTCTGTTCGTTGTCATTCAAGTTGTTACGAATAAGGCTTCTTACTTCAGTGACAATCTTTGCCGTCAAAATGTTGTTGATGGCTTTTTCCTCTACATTCTCTTCAGCGGCAAAAAATGTGATGCCTTCGTTTTCTTTTTCATCCCCGAATTCATTGTTCAGGGAGTACATGCGATAATCAGACTTTAAGGCAAGCACTACTTCTTTTTCCAAGCATCCTGTCTCTTCTATGAGTTCCTTTACGGTCGGCTCGCGCCCGTATTCTTTCTCCAAGGATTCTTTCGCATTGTTTATCTTTGTTTTCAACTGAACAAGATAAGACGGCAATCGAATGGTTCGTACAGAGTTTTCTTCGCTTCTTTTCATGTAAGCGCATATCCAATACATCGCATACGTACTGAATCTTGCTTTTTTGGGGTTGTATTTTTCAACCGCATGAATCAGTCCCTCGTATCCTGCTGCAATTAAGTCTTTGAATTCATGCGGACTTTTATCTATTCGCTTCTTTGCAGCATGAAAAACTAGTTTTAAGTTGCGTTGAATGAATTCATCTCTGGCTTCTTTGTCTCCATTCTGAATGCGTCTAGCATACTCGGCCTCTTCTTCCGGGGTACAGACTTCGAAATGCTTGATAGAATTTAAGAAGGCTGTAACTACATCTGCACTTAAACCATCTTCGTCTTGCGATGATTCAAGTTCGGTTTTTTCGACCAAGAGACTGCTGTCCACAAATTCTGTACTCGTTTCATAGTTGTCTTGTTGCAAACGAAATCCTTTCATAGATTGATATACCTCCAATTCCTTTAAAATTTTCCTTTCTAGCAACGCTGAAATCTTAGGGGTTATTCAATATTGTTTTCAAGTTTTACTATAAAAAAATAGGAGGAATCTTTTTCGAATCCTCCTATTCGTCAGTCATGGGTATCGATGTGGCTGTCGTGATGTTATGTCAAGAAGTCCCTGATTTTTCTGCTCCTAGAAGGATGTCGCAATTTGCGCAATGCTTTGTTTTCAATTTGTCGAATCCGTTCTCTTGTTACATTGAATCTTTTTCCCACTTCTTCCAATGTTTCTTGCTTGTGGCCGTATAAACCAAAGCGGTAAATCAGAATCATTTTTTCTCGTTCCGTCAGGGTGTCCAACACTTCTTTCAAGTGGACTTTCAACATGTCCCGACAAACGATGTCTTCAGGGTCTTCCTGTTTTTCATCTTTGACAAAGTCCCCTAACATGGCTGTATCTTCGTCATTGATGGGGGTTTCCAAAGACAAGGTATCTTTGCTCATCAGGATGATATTGGCTACTCTTTCTTCTGGGAGTTGCATTACATTGGCAATTTCCTCAATGGATGGTTCTCTTCCCAGTGTATGGGTTAACTCCCTGTGTACCCTCAAATAATGGCTGGTGATTTCTATAATGTGCATCGGGATGCGGATGGTTTTCGATTGGTCGGCTATCGCTCTCGTAATGGCTTGGCGTATCCACCAAGTTGCATAAGTACTGAATTTATAGCCTTTCGTATAATCGAATTTTTCCACCGCTTTTAAAAGCCCTAAATTTCCTTCCTGAACGAGGTCTGACAGAGCCATTCCCCGATTGGAATATTTTTTTGCAATGCTCACAACCAGCCTTAAATTGGCTTTTGTTAGTTTTTTCTTGGCTTCTACATCGCCCTTAGCGATTTGTTTCGCCAATTCAATCTCTTCTTCCATGGAAACCATCGAGATGGTTCCCATTTCCCTCAAATATCTTCTGAAATTGTCTTCTTCAGGAATGTAAACTATTTCAAATTCCTCGTTTGCTTTTTCTTCTTCATCCAGTTCTTCCACTGGTGAATCGACAATTTCAATTTGGGCATTTGAAAAGCAATTGTAGATGGCATCCATTTGGTCGTCACTTAAGATGATTCCTTCAAAAATTTCACTTAATTCATCTTCGGTGATTTTCCCTTCTTCGATGCCTTTCTCAATTAAGGTGTTGATTTTTTTGAAAAACAACTCATTTTTATCCATGCTATAACCTCCAATTCGTTGCATGTGAGTTGTTTTTGTCTGAATCGCACCATGTTATTTCGTGTTATTTTATGTGAATAGTTTAACACACCTGTTCGGAACGGTCAACAAC
>FZPS01000018.1_pt287 | contig 20333 bp, 19 predicted proteins | sample 1817821 | NCBI WGS metagenome assembly FZPS01 (sample SAMEA104158645, study PRJEB21678) | metagenome | place: Germany | collected 2015-04-21
GTTGTAGCCAAGGTATACGACACCATCCGGATCTCATTGTCCGACAGTTCGAAAGCCGCCTGGTTCTGCTGGGACCTGTCAATAACAACAGCATAAGTCAGCTGGGTAAGGGCATCACCCGGATCAATGTAGTTTTTTGGAATAAAGAGTTCCTGACCGAAGGATTCTATATGAACATGGTAAAAATCTTCTGTTTCGTCCAGTATCCGTACCAGCATTCCATCCGGCACATAGCGGAAATCAGACTGAGTATCGGCCTTGAGATAACCCGGTGCACTCTGATAAATTCGCATTCCATGCTCATCCGTTGCGCCTTCACCTTTTGAAGGAGGTGCACCGTTGACATTTTTATAGTTGCTGACATGGTTCAGTTTGCCGTCTGCCACCTGCTGCTGCAGTTTTTGCAAGGCTTCCAGCATTTTATCAAATTGAAATGTCCGGGTTATGCCTGCTGATGAGTGGATGTATCCTGAGACAATATTGCCGTCGTGCCTGCAGGAAACCTTGTACCAGATATCAGAGTTCTCCAGGGTTTTACCGGTGACTTTCTGATGCAGTGCCAGCTTTTCGCTGTTCATAGTTGTACACACTACCTTATCACCGGGGTCCGGATTTTCGTAAACGGGGATCTCTTCTTCGCCTGTAACCAGAAAATAGTCATAGGTCAGGTTATATTTTTCATACTGGACAGCATAGGTGATGGCAGCAGGGAGTTGCTTCTCATACAGGAGTACAATTTCGTTCTCCGGACTGCCGCTTTTGGCTTCTGCCAGCTGAGCAATTTCCTTCTGATCCACTGCTGTGTTTATCTGAGTCATTAGCAGTGATTCTGCCTTTTGAGTGATGGATTCATCATCGCCTAAGTCAAATCCATTGATGTTTTCCTCTACTGCATCTTCATCGGATTTTGCCAGATTATCCTCAATTTGCTGCCTTTTGGCAGGAGCAGGGCTGGTCAGTTCCTCCCGTGTTTCCTGCCGCGGTGCCGGTACAGGTGACTTGTCCGGTGGAACGGCATTACGAGAAGAACACGCGGTAAGAACCGACAGAAGGACAGCCAATACAAGTCCTGATTTTTTTGCATGCATGAAACTCCCTCCTTCTACTATGTATCTTCCAAAAGAGCACAAAATATGCATAAAATACAGAAAGCCGGAATTTGGAATTGGCGGACGTTAATTGAATGTTTGTTTCATAAGCTGTATTTGGCTTACATATAGGATATGGGGTACAATAGATATTGCAGGGCGGATGTCATTAAAGCCTGTTGAGTATTCGGATGTGCCAGATAAATATAAAAGCCAATCAGGGGTGAGAGTAGTGAGTGCGGTCAGAAGGGCCTTGGTACATTACCTGTTCCACAGCGGATTTGCAGTGGAATATGGTGACTATTTTTTGTTATTTGATTTTTATGAACCTCCTCATGAAGTATGGAAGCCTGGTTTATCAAAAGAAGAAATTTCAGACAGAATAGCAAAGAGCAAATATCCATTTGTTTTCGTAAGTCATAGTCATTACGATCATTACAGCCCTCTTATATTTGACTGGAAGGATTACAGCCCAAATCTTACATATCTCATAAGTGATGACGTCGTATCGGAAAACAGAGATGAACCAAAGTTGCTGGATTCTAAATTTATTTACATTGCTCCCTATGAAAAAATCGGGAAAAACGGCTTAGTAGTTTCCACTTTTGGTTCTACGGATATCGGCCTTTCTTTTCTGGTTGAATTGGACGGCTTGCGAATATTTCATGCAGGTGACTTGAACTGGTGGCACTGGGCTGATGAGTCCACGGAAGAGGAGCTTTTAAGTGAGGAAAGAAAGTTTAAAGAAGAAGTATCCAATATAAACTGCGGCCGAATAGATATTATGTTCTTTCCGGTTGATCCCCGGCTGGGTGATCATTACTGGCTCGGAGGGGCATATATGCTGGAAGTCTTCCGACCGCGTTTGTTTGTTCCCATGCATTTTGGTACAGACTTCAGCATCACCGGGAAGTTTGCGGATAGAATGAAACAGGCAGATATACCCATATTTGAAATAACAAGTGAAAAACAAAGCTATATTTTTCACAGGTAATGTATTAGAATTAGTACATGATATATTTAAGAAGGGAAGTGTTACATATGAAATTTACCTTTGCTCATAACAACATTAATGTACTGGACCTGGAAAAAAGCGTGGAGTTTTATAAGAAGGCTCTTGGCCTTACCGAAGTGCGCAGAAAGGAAGCAGCTGACGGCAGCTTTATTCTTGTTTTCCTGGGTGACGGTGAAACAAATCATAACCTGGAGCTTACCTGGCTGAAGGATTGGGACAGGCCTTATGATCTGGGTGATAATGAATTTCATCTGGCTTTTACAGTGGATGACTACGATGCAGCCCATGCACTTCACTCGGAGATGGGCTGTATCTGCTATGAAAACCCCGGAATGGGCATTTATTTTATTGAAGATCCTGACGGATACTGGCTGGAGATTGTGCCTAAGAGGTAAGTCTGAATCATTTCTTCCGTGACCTCCAGGTTCCTGCATATTTCTCCATAAAAGCGGCCGCTTGGACGGATGGTTCTCTTTTGGGTATCATAATCCACATGGATGAGGCCGAATCTGGCCGATTCTCCTTCAGCCCATTCAAAGTTATCCATCAGGGACCAGTGATAATAGCGCTCAACAGGTATCCCGTCGCTGCATAGCTTTGAAATCTCAAGCAGGTGGTCGTAAATATATCTGGAACGGAAACGATCTTCCTCGTCGCAGGTTCCATTTTCAGTAATCCAGACAGGTACCCGGTACCGTTCATAGCATAATTTGCACAGCCGGTAGAGACCTTTCGGATAAATTTCCCAGCCAAGATCGTTACGTGGTGTATTTGGCATCACCAGGTTTTGAAAGCCCTTGAATCTTACGCCGTCCCTTGTGTAGTAGTTGAGTCCGAAAAAGTCCATAAACCTGCCTTTGCCCAGAGGGGCTCCTACTCCAAAGGGCGGCCTTAATATTCCGTCAGCCATGGTTCGGGTTAAGGCATTCTGGAACAGATAGTCCATTGCTCCTGCAGCCAGCCGATCCAGGGGATTGTTTTTGTTATAGGCATCAAACACGCGCAAATGATTTGCCACACCTACCATGGTTTGGCCGGGCCAGCCTTTTTCCTTCCTTATTTCATGGATCAGCCGATAAGCTGAAATATGGCACAGAGCCATATGCTTCATAACCTTCAGAACCAGCCTCAGGTTCTTTTTTGCAGGCGGCCATGTTCCGAAGTAGTATCCCTGTACTGCATAAACATTCGGTTCATTTATGGTTATGTACTCACTGACCAGATCTCCCAGGTTTTCAACAACAAAACGGACATAACGAAGAAACTGGGAGAGGACCCGGGGATGTTCGAATCCGGCTTGGTTTTCCAGCCATATGGGGTGGGAAAAATGGTGCAAAGTAACCAGAGGTTTTATTCCCTTCTCCAGCATAAGGGAGATCTCTTTCCGGTAATGTTTAATGGCTTCCTTGCTGAACTGACCTTCAATGGGTTCCAGACGGCTCCATTCTACCCCCATGCGGTAGACCCTGTGGTTCAGTTCCGTCATCAGTTCAATGTCTTCTGAATATCTGTTCCAATGGTCATTGGCCCGAAGGCAGCTGGTTTGATCCCTGATACGGCCTTGCTCACACCAGGCATACCAGTTGCTGTTGGTATCTCCGCCTTCGATTTGAGCGCCGGAAGTTGCGCTTCCCATTAAAAGATGGGGCGGGAGCTGGAATGGTTTCATGAAAATACCCCCTTTTTTCTTGTTGTTCCCAGGATACCGTTCCTCGCAGCAGACGCCTTACCATCATGTAAGAATTTGGTATGACTATATGGTAATACAAATGCTGTTTTTGATCAATGCTATACATTTTGGATGGTCATACTGTAAAGGGCAATATATCATTCAGAGCTATCACGTAAATGAACATTATTCCATAACAAAAAAATAAATAGGAGGATGTAAAATGACATATTTACCTGCAGAAAATCGTTATGACAGCATGAAGTACAATCGTACAGGCAGAAGCGGTTTGAAACTGCCTGCCATATCCCTGGGTCTCTGGCATAATTTCGGGGGAGTGGATACCCTGGAAAACAGCAGAGCAATGATATACAAGGCATTTGACCTTGGCATTACCCATTTTGATCTGGCCAACAACTACGGCCCGCCCCCCGGCTCAGCGGAAGAAACCTTTGGAACTATTCTGAAACAGGGCTTTAAGGCTTATCGTGATGAAATCATCGTTTCCACCAAGGCCGGTTTTTATATGTGGAAAGGGCCTTACGGGGAATGGGGTTCCAGGAAGTACCTGATGGCCAGTCTGGATCAGAGTTTGAAAAGGATGGGCCTGGAATATGTGGATATATTCTACCATCATCGCCCGGATCCGGATACACCGTTGGAAGAAACTATGGGAGCATTGGATCATATAGTACGTCAGGGCAAAGCTTTATACATAGGATTATCCAATTACAACGCAGATCAAACCAGTAAAGCGATTCAGATATTAAGACAGCTGGGAACACCCTGCCTTATTCATCAGCCCTCTTATTCCATGTTCAACCGCTGGATAGAACATGGCTTGCTGGATGTTCTGGATAAGGAAGGTGCAGGCTGTATTGTTTATTCACCGCTTGCACAGGGTATGCTGACCGACAAATACCTCAAGGGAATTCCCGACAGTTCCCGGGCTGCGAAACCTCATGGATTCCTTAATGAAAAGGATATCACAGAAGAAAGACTGGATAAAATCCGAAAACTCAACGATTTGGCTCAGGAAAGGGATCAAAGCCTCGCTCAGATGGCAATTGCCTGGATTTTACGGGACAGCCGTATTACTTCAGTGTTGGTTGGTGCCAGCAGGGTAGCACAAATTGAGGATAATGTTGCTGCATTAAGGAACCTGGATTTTTCACAGGAAGAACTTAGCCGTATTGAAGAAATACTAAAATAAGAGGCAGCACTTGAATTCCATGACGACAGTCGATAGAATAGGATACAAGTGCAAACTTATTGAATCAGAGGGGGAGAAAAGTGAGCAAGTATGCCATAGGTATTGATTACGGAACACAATCCGGTCGAGCCCTGCTTGTAGAAACAGCTACAGGGAAGGAAGTGGCAACTGCTGTCATGGAGTATCCGCACGGGGTAATGGATGAGTATCTTCCGGATGGAAAAACCAGGCTGGAACCGGACTGGGCGCTTCAGCATCCCCAGGACTATCTGGATGTTCTTCAGGAGATTATTCCTTCTGTTTTGAAGCAGGCTTCCGTTGATCCACAGGATGTTATAGGTATTGGCATTGACTTTACCGCCTGTACCATGATGCCCATTGATAAGCAGGGTACACCTCTGTGCTTTTTTGAGGAATATCGTTCAAATCCTCATGCATATGTAAAGCTGTGGAAACACCATGCAGCCCAGGATGAGGCCAATCGCCTGAACGAGATTGCAGAAGAGAGAGAAGAGGATTTTTTAAAACGTTATGGGGGAAAAATCTCTTCAGAATGGTTGATACCAAAGATATGGCAGATATTAAACGAGGCCCCTGACATTTATGACAGAGCGGATAGATTTATAGAAGCAGCTGACTGGCTGGTCATGCATTTAACAGGAGAGGAAAAAAGAAGCAGCTGCACAGCCGGATACAAAGCCATGTGGCACAAACAAGACGGTTATCCTTCCCGGGAGTTTTTCAGGGCCCTGGATCCCAGACTGGAAAACCTGGTGGAAGAAAAGCTCAGCAAAGACATATATCCAGCCGGAAGCAAGGCGGGCGAGCTTACAAATGAAGCCGCTTCCCTTATCGGACTGATGCCCGGAACCCCGGTTGCAGTTGCCTTGATCGATGCTCATGCAGCCGTACCGGCTGTCGGTATAACAGACGAAGGCAAAATGCTGATGATTATGGGCACTTCTTCCTGCCACTTGGTGCTGGGCAATGAAGAAAAGCTGGTACCCGGTACATGCGGAGTAGTAGAGGATGGAATTATTCCGGGTTATTTCGGATACGAAGCAGGCCAGTCCTGTATGGGAGACCATTTTGAGTGGTTTGTGGAGAAGTGTGTTCCCTTTGAATATCATGAGGAAGCAGAGCGGCAGGGAATCGGCCTTCATGATCTACTGACGCAAAAGGCAGAGAAGCTTGCGCCAGGCGAAAGCGGCCTGATTGCATTGGATTGGTGGAATGGAAATCGTTCTGTTCTGGTAGATGCGGATTTGACAGGGTTGCTCATTGGATGCACTCTGATCACCAAACCGGAGGAAATTTACCGCGCCCTGATCGAAGCCACTGCTTTTGGAGCACGTATGATTATCGAGACATTTGAAGAAAATGGCGTGCTCATCCATGAACTATATGCTGCGGGAGGAATTGCAGAGAAAAATCAGTTCCTGATGCAGGTCTATGCTGACATTACCAATAGGGAGATCCGGATTTCAGCATCAGCACAAAGCACGGCACTGGGCTCTGCCATGTTTGGTGCCGTGGCAGCCGGAAGGGACAGAGGAGGATATGATTCCATAAGGGAAGCAGCCGAAAAAATGGCCGGTGCCAAAGAGCTGGCCTACCGTCCCAACCCTGCTCATACAAAGGTTTATGATCAACTGTATGAAGAATACAAGCTGCTCCATGATTATTTTGGACGGGGTGCCAATGATGTTATGAAGCGCTTGAAAGAAATCAAAAGGAGAGCATCCAGACAGAATTGACTGGCTCCGGTCTTTATGGAGTCCAATAGGAGCAGAATATGAATTATATTGTTTATGACACTGAATTCAGTCAGCCTCAACCAAAATTATACAACCCAAACAGCAGATTCCGGCCCAATCCGGTCAGTCCCTTTGAGATCATTGAGATTGGTGCAGCCAAGGTTAATCAGAACCTGGAGATTACTGAAACCTTCAGCCGCCTGATAAAGCCTGTCATATACCGCAGGCTGAGTCCGATTGTTATTCGGAAAACCGGCATCAAACCGGCTGATTTGAAAAATGGGGTTAGTTTTCGCAAGGCTATAAGCGATTTTCGAAAATTTTGCGGCCAGGACTACATTTTATGTACCTGGAGCACCAATGATGTGAAAATACTGCAGAAAAACTGCATCTACCACAATCTTCCCTACGACTGGATCAGCAGGTATTATGACATTCAAAGCCGCTGTACGCGTGTATTGGGCCTTCCCAAGAGTCAGGCAGTCGGACTGAAAAATGCGCTGAATGCTCTTGGTATTCAGGTGGAAGGCAGATTGCACAGAGCCATGGATGATGCGATTCATGCTGCTAAAATATTCATAGAGGTGTATAACGAGGAAATGGCTGAACAAATAAGTATGATGAGCTGATGTTTCGGCAATAACGAAACAGTGCGTACTTATGATAATGAAAAAGTACGGCAAATCATCAGACAGGGGGAGACCCATCAGGTATCTCCCCTTGTCTTTTTAGTGTTTCACTTTTTTGTTCCCTTTGTTGTCATAATTGTTGCTGAAATGCTCTGCGGCATTTTCGCCTAACTGATCATTGTGTATGGCAGGATTCTGATTTCCTGATGCCTTTTTTGCTTTTAGCTTTTTTTCCCTGGCCATCCATAATACTCCTTTCTTATTTCAATGATCTTATTTTACCCAAATCATCTATTAGTATCCTTGTTTGCCGGATTCTTGACATGGGTTGATAAAAAGGATAGTATGAATTTGCTCGAATGCGTTTGAAGCAGGTGGAAGAAGTGAAAAAGAAAATCAGAGTATCCAGTAAGGACGTAGCCAGAGAGGCCGGGGTCTCTCAGGCAACGGTTTCCTATGTTTTGAATAATGTGGAGCATGTAAAAATCCGGCCGGAAACCAGGCAGGCGGTTTGGGATGCCGTAAAGAAACTGAACTATTCGCCCAGTCATATTGCAAGAGGAATGAAGCTGAAACGTTCCATGTCTGTGGGCGTCATAACCGATCGCAGTGTCACCAATTACAATTTTATGAAGACCCTGCAGGGGATCAAGGAAGGCCTGGCCCGATTCAATTACACCATTACCCTTCTTTTCAACACCCAGGAGGAAACCTTTCACTCCGAGATTATCAGCTACTATAATTCCAACCGCCTGGACGGATTCATTTTTGCTTTTGCCGCAGTTGAGGATTACATTCGGAATGACCTTAATCTTAAAGGTGTTCCCTATTTAATAATTGATTCCCATGTTTCCGGGCAGAGCGGAGGCGGCTGTGAGGTGGGCACCGATCACCTGATTCATATTCCCGGCCTGGCTGCCCTTTTTAAAGAGAGGGGCATCAGTAGAATGGCTTACGTTGGTCCCCTTCTGAGACACCGTGAAGATCCAAAGCCTCGTGCTTACAAGGAAGCTGTAAAAATTAATCACTTAGTAGATTGTGGAAGTTATCTGTGTTCTTTTGATGATGATGAGATTAGAAAAATGGTCCATGACCTGCTTATGTCTCCCAAGCGGCCTCAGGGCATTCTGGCCGGCAATCCGCGATTTGGATTTCATACCTTAAGAGTTGCAGCTGAGCTGGGGCTTAGGATTCCCGGAGATTTGCTGGCAGCATCCCTGGGCACTTCTGCTTTTCATGATTTTTGTTATCCGCCTATGACAGCAGTTGAGCTGCCTCTGTTTGATATGGGGTATACAGGGGCGGAAATGCTGGTTGATATAATGCAGGACAAGGATGTCGATAGAATACGGATTTTACCCTCGGAAATAGTTCTGCGCGGCTCTCTTTAAACAAGTACTTGACATAATATTGTTGTTTTTTTGTCAATAAAAGGGGTATCTATAGAACTATGGAGGGATAATATTTCGATGAAAATAGTCATTGTTGGTGCCGGAATTGCTTGTGTATCTGCCATCAAAGCAATCCGGCTTTATGATAAATATTCAGAAATTGCAGTATATGGAGAGGAACCCCACTATCCATACAAGAGAATACGTCTGACCAAGGACCTTGCTGACGGAATACAGGAGAAAAATCTGCTGATTGAACAGCAATCCTGGTATGAGGAAAACCGTGTAAGCATCTACAGGGATGCAAGAGTGGAGCGCATAGATCCGGCCTATCATAAGCTCATCCTTTCTGATGGAACCAAAGTGGAATACACAGCATTACTGCTGGCTAATGGTGCGAGCAATAGTGTTTTACCGATAAAAGGGATTGATAAGAAGGAAGTATTTACACTTCGGAATTTGCGGGATGCAAAGGAGATTCTGGAACAAGCCGGCAAATCCCAAAAGGTACTGGTTATTGGAGGCGGGATACTGGGGCTGGAAGTTGCATGGAGTCTTGTCAGGCTTGGCAAGAAGGTCACAGTGGTGGAGGCATTGCCCGCCTTGATGCCCAAACAATTGGACAGGACTGCCGCTTCTATATTGCAGAAGATTGTGGAATCCCATGGAGTTGTTGTTCAAACCGGCTGTCAGATTAAGGAGATTACAGGAGACGATACGGTCAACGGTTTTATTACCGATCAGGGCACACATCAGTCCTGTGATATGGTTATTCATTCTACCGGGATTCAACCAAATATTGAGCTGGTGAAGGATTCGGGCATATTGACCCGCCAGGGAATTTTGGTAGATGAAAGAATGCAGACCAATTTTTCTGATATCTATGCTGCCGGAGATGTAGCAGAATACCGGGGCCTTGTAGCCGGATTATGGAGTATCGCAGCTCATCAGGGTGAAATAGCCGGCAGCAATATAGCAGGACAAGACAGGGTTTGTGAAGTGCCGGTTGCTGCCACTGTTATGAACGCATTTAGGTTCTCGTTGTTTTCTATAGGGGAATTGGATGACAGCGCAGCCGATTGCTGCATATCAGGCAAGGAAGAAGGAGACAGATATCAGAAGATTCTGTTTAAAGAAGGAAAAATTACAGGAGCGCTGTTCATGGGCAGCATAAGGGAGCTGCCCTCAATCAGGAAGTCTATGGAGCAAAAATGCTCATTCCCGGAAGTGTACAAAAGGGATATGCAGCCATCTGAATTTATGACATTGCTTAAAGAAAAACAGGCAAAAAAAGAGCTGCAGCCTGTCGGTGCAGCATCGAAAGCGGTTTACAGATAATCAGCGGATTATTCTTACCTTGATTACCCCGTCAATATCATTCAGCCGATTGTGTAAGTCATCCGGGGCGCCGTTGTCTATATCAATTATGGTATAGGCTGCGTTGCCCTTGCTTTTGTTCATCATATTGGCGATGTTTATATGATGAGAAGCCAGTATGGAAGCAATCTGGCCCACCATGTTGGGAACATTGCGATGGGCAACGGTGATGCGCAGGTGATCGGATTTCGGCATTTCGCAATTAGGAAAGTTAACGGAGTTCACTATATTTCCTGTTTCCAGGAAGTATTGAACCTGAGAAGAGGCCATGGCAGCACAATTATCCTCCGATTCCGGGGTGGATGCACCCAGGTGGGGGATGGGCACAACGTTTTCAGCCTGAATCAGCTCTTCGGTCGGAAAGTCGGTAACATATGCACTGACAGTGCCGTCCCTTAATGCTTCCAGCATATCTTCAGTAACTATAAGCTCTCCCCTTGAAAAATTCAGTATTCGGACGCCCTTCTTTACTTTGGACAAAAAGTCCTTATTAATCAAACCTTTTGTGTCAGGCATAAGAGGTACGTGTATGGTGATGTAATCCGATTCCGCCAGCAGGCTGTCCAGGCTGTCAGCCCTGTGAACAGCCCGTGAAAGGCTCCATGCTGCTTTTACGGAAATATAGGGATCATATCCTGACACTTCCATTCCCAGTGCCTGAGCTCCATTTGCCACCAATGCCCCGATAGCACCCAGCCCGATTACTCCAATCTTTTTATTTGCTATTTCCGGCCCTACGAATCTGGATTTTTCCTTTTCGATAAGTTTAGGAATTTCACTCCCTTTCCCAATCAGGGATTTGGTCCACATAATCCCCTCTGAGATTTTTCGTGAAGAAAGAAAGAGTGCAGCCAGAACCAGTTCCTTGACCGCGTTGGCATTTGCACCAGGTGTGTTGAAAACCACGATTCCCTTATCTGTGCAGGCTTCTATAGGAATGTTGTTCACGCCTGCGCCTGCCCTGGCTATACAGAGAAGAGAGGAGGGAAGCTCCATTTCATGCATGTTTGCACTTCGCACCAGGATGCCGTGTGCATCCTCTGAAGAGTCGGTAATGCGGTAACGCTCCGGTACCAGATTGGTATATATTACATCGGATATATTATTTAGCAGCTTAATATTGTACATTTCTAAACCCCTTTATTCTCATCTATTTGTTTTCAAGTTCAAATTTCTCCATAAAGCGAACCAAAGCCTTAACTCCCTCTAAAGGCATGGGATTATATATGCTGGCTCGCATTCCGCCTACGGATCGATGCCCCGCCAGATTTACCAGCCCTGCTTTCTCAGCTTCTTTTATGAATTTTTTGTTCAGCTCTTCAGTTGGCAGTAGGAAGGGCACATTCATAAGGGAGCGATCCCTAGGTACCACAGTGCCTCTGAACAGGCTGGAATTGTCAATAAAGTCATAAAGCAGCTTCGCTTTTTCTATATTGAGCTTTTCGATTGCAGGCACACCACCCTGCCGCTTCAGCCACTGGAATACCAGCATTGCCATATAAATGGCAAAAGTAGGAGGTGTATTGTACATGGAATCATTATCTGCATGGATCTTATAATTCAGCATTGTCGGTGTGAAATCCATTGTTCTGCCGATCAAATCTTCACGTATTATTACGATGGTCAGGCCGGCCGGCCCTATATTTTTCTGAGCTCCGGCATAAATCAGGCCGAATTTGGATACATCATACACCTGAGACAATATACTGGAAGAAGCATCGGTTACCAGCGGCACCTCGCCTGTATCAGGCAGCTCGGTGAACCTGGTTCCGTATATGGTATTATTTATGGTAATGTGAAAATAGTCTGCATCCCTGGAGAATTCGGAGGGATCCAGCCCGGGGATGCGGTTGAAGCCATCCGGCTCAGAGCTTGCCACAATATTTACTGTTCCATATCTTTTTGCCTCTGCTATGGCCTTCTTGGACCACACACCGGTATTAACAAAATCAGCTTTTTTGCTTTTGTTCATTAAATTCAGGGGAACCATGGCAAATTGGGTGGATGCACCGCCTTGAAGAAACAAAACCTTATAGTTGTCGGGGATGGACATGAGCTCCCGAAGAAGCTTCTCAGCTTCTTTGATAATTTCCAGGTACATACCGGAACGATGGCTCATCTCCATGACGGACATGCCGGTACCCTTGGCATTAATCAGTTCATCTCTGGCCTTTTCCAATACAGGCAGAGGGAGTGCCGAGGGTCCTGCAGAAAAATTATATACTCTTTCCATAATGAAGTCCTCCTATTAAGAAAATATAAAAACTCAATACCGATGCTCAATCGGTATTGTCGGGAATTTAACAAACAATAATGTATCCGGATTACAAAATTATACTTTCTGAGTATTATACAACATTTATTTAGCTAATTAAAGTAGAAAAGTATTATTTTTGAAATTTAAAATTAGTCCTGATCCTTTGTGTTATAATTAAGGACGCATGAACAGTATGGATGTCATTCATTAGCTGAGACGAGTGAAAACAGAAGCCCTGAAGGCTTTTATGTATCCAGATCATAATTAAGAGAAAAGGTGGGTGAGAACGGCCTATGATGAAAATCAAAGAAGCCATTATCGTAGAAGGTATCTACGACAAGATGAAATTGGAGCAGTTTGTGGATGCAACCATTATTCCCACCAACGGATTTGCATTATTCAGTGATAAAAGCCTGTTGGAAATGATTAGAAGACTGGCCGGCAAGAAGGGCATTATAATCCTTACGGATTCCGACCGGGCCGGCTTCCTAATACGCAGATACCTGCAATCCTGTATTCCCAAAGAGCAAATAAAGCATGCTTATATCCCGGAGATAACCGGCAAGGAAAAAAGAAAGGCAGCTCCTGGAAAGGAAGGATTGCTGGGGGTGGAAGGAATTTCTGAAGAGATTATTAGGGAGGCGCTTAAGAATGCCGGATACCAGCCGGCAGGGCGCAATGACGAGCGTCTAATAACCAAACAGGACCTGTTCAGGGACGGCCTGTATGGGAAGCAGAACAGCAGCAGTCTGCGGGCAGAGCTCCTGAATGAGCTGCAGCTGCCCGCCCGCTTGTCAGTCAACGGACTGCTGGAAGTCCTTAATTCACTGTTTACCTATGAAGAGTATCAGGTATTCTTATCAGGCTTTCTTAAAAATACCTTCGTAAAATAAAATCATGAGGTCCAATCCTCGGAGTTGTCAGACAAAATACAAATCTTCCGAAGGGAAATTGGCATCACATGTGACATTTATTCCCAACCTGCGCAGTGCCGACTCATCCGTAGAGGACAGAATATGAGTACTATGCATTTCGCAGCCATATATTTCTTTCAGGCTGGACAAGGCCAATTGGGCGGTTGGGTTGGTGGTGGCACTGATACTCAGTGCAATGAGAGTTTCCTCCAGATTAAGCCTTGTGTTCTTCAAATTCATAACGTCCCTTTTCAGGCTTTGAATTGATTCAATTATATTGGGGGAAAGCAGATGAATGTTGTCCGGAATTCCGGATATTATTTTTATTGCATTCAGAATAACACTGGAGCTGGCATTCATCAGAACAGATCTTTTTCCCGTAGCTAACACCTTGTTTTTCAGTTCAATAGCCGCACCGCATTTATTGTCCTTCCCGTCTTTGGGCATTCCATTGGTTACTCCCCTTGCAGCTATTACCACACTCCTGTCTTCCGGAACCAGCTTGAAGTCTTCCATCAGCAGCTCTACCCTTGAAAAGCTGTCCTTGTCTGCCAGGCCTTTCGCATACTCAACCTTGTACCAAAAATAGCGGCGGATAATTTCCTGCTTGGCTGCTTCCCGTACTACTTCGTCATTTATAATGCCGAAACCGGCACGATTTACTCCCATGTCGGTAGGAGACTTATAGACTGACTCTTCCGAGGACACTCTTTCCAGAATTCTTTTTACAACAGGGAAGATTTCCACATCCCGGTTATAGTTTACTGATGTTACGCCATAGGCCTCCAAATGAAAGGGATCTATGACGTTTAAATCCTTCAGATCCGCAGTGGCCGACTCATAGGCTACATTTACAGGATGCTTAAGCGGAAGGTTCCAGATAGGAAAAGTCTCAAATTTGGCATATCCGCTCTTGATACCCCTCTTGCTGTCATGATAAAGCTGGGACAGGCAGGTAGCCAGCTTACCGCTGCCCGGGCCGGGACCTGTAACGATGACCAGCGGCTTGTTTGTCTTAATATAGTCATTGCTGCCAAAGCCTTCCTCGCTTAAAATGGCATTAATATCGGTTGGGTAACCGGGAGTAGGCCTGTGTATGTATGTTTTAATGTTTCGGAGTTCCAATGTGTTTCTGAACATTTTGGCTGCCGGCTGATCCTTGTATCGCGTAATCACAACCCCTGCAATGTTAAGATCCCAGGAGCGCAGATTATCAATAAGCTTTAAAACATCCATTTCATAGGTTATGCCAAAATCAGCGCGTATTTTGCGCCTTTCGATATCTCCTGCATAGATGCATAGGATTATTTCAGCCTTGTCCTTTAATTTATGCAGCAGTTTGACCTTGACATTGGGATCATAACCCGGCAGAACCCTGGAAGCGTGGTAGTCGTAAAAAAGTTTCCCTCCGAATTCCAGGTAGAGCTTTTGATTGAAATGTTCCACTCGTTTCAGAATTTCTCGTGTCTGCTCTTCCAGATATTTTGCGTTGTCAAAACCAGGATGAAGCACAGTGTTTTCCTCCCCAAATAAGTATGATAATAGAATAAAACGAGCTTCGAAAAAGGATTGTCATGAACAAAAACAGTTAAACCAATCCTGATATACAATATCATATTATTTGATATTTTTCATGTATTTTTAAAAATTACCGGACTATTTTTCTGACAGTAAAAAATGCAAGGACAAGGCTCTTAAGCCCTGCCTTGCATATTTTCAATTTTATTCCTTGTTCTTTACTCGCTGGTGCTGAATAACCCTCCTCCGAAGCTGGGGAACAGGATAACCAGCAAGAGGAAAAAGAACAAAAGCTCATCCTGATTTTTGCCAAAGCTGCCGCTGCTGAACAGTATGACCAGCAGCAGGAAGAAAAACAGCAGGGAATCATTGCCGCTGCCTTTGCTGCCAAACCCAAAGCCCATGGAATCACCTCGCTTACGAAACTTGTATAGTAATTTTGCAGAAAGACATCTAGCCTACTACAATAATATGTTGCAGCTGCTCAAAAAGTGAATTGCCTTTATGCTGTCAACAAACAAATCAGTACTGCATAAGCTGATATTCAGGAGAGGAAAAGAGGTAAAGGCAGTGAAGGATAATATTAGTGAGAAGGATGTCAGGAAAGTACTGGAGCAATATAAAGGAGTTCCCTTTAAACACAATGGAAGAACATTAAAGGGACTGGACTGTCTGGGATTTGTGGTTCACTTCTATAGAAATTTTGGTATTCTGCTGCCGGACAGCGACGGAAGGGAAATAGATGAAAATTGGTACAAGACCGACCCGCAAAGATATATACGCAGTATACAGAAGCTGAATGCTGTTCAGGTACCCCTGAACAATCTAAAACCTCTTGATTTGGTATATTTTGCCATATCAAGAGGAATTATTACCCATTCCGGAGTAATGATCAGCGAACGGGAATTTGCTCACATGTCACCCAGGGGCAATCTGGTAATCAGCAAGATGGAAAGGCACTGGAAGGCACGCTGCAGAGGAGCTGTCCGTTTTATGAAGTACAATTGACATCATTTCTTCAACTTTGTATAATACTACTTAATGACTATCGTGGAAAATGAAAGCAGAAATTTCGATTCTGTTTATTATCCATATGCAAAAGATTTTAAAGGAGTGTTTTTATTTGAAATCCTATGAACTGAGGGATAAGTTCCTTTTGTTTTTTAAAGAAAAAGGACATGCCGTCATTCCCAGTGCTTCTGTCATACCTGAGAATGACCCGACTGTCCTCTTTACTACTGCCGGCATGCACCCGCTGGTACCTTATCTGCTAGGAGCAAAGCATCCGGAAGGAGTCCGGCTGACCAATGTCCAGAAGTGCATTCGTACCGGAGACATAGATGATGTCGGTGATGCGACTCATTGTACCTTCTTTGAAATGCTGGGAAACTGGTCTTTGGGCGATTATTTTAAGAAAGAAGCCATTGAATGGAGCTGGGAATTCCTTACTTCAGAAAAGTGGCTGGGTATCCCGAAAGAGAAACTGTATTTTACAGTATTTGCAGGCGACGAGGATGCCCCCCGCGATATGGAGTCCTATAACTATTGGCGTGCTCTCGGAGTACCGGAGGAACGCATATTTTTCCTGCCCAAGGAACACAATTGGTGGGGCCCTGCAGGTGCTACCGGCCCCTGTGGACCGGATACGGAAATGTTCATTGATACCGGCGGGGAAAAGTGCAGCCCTGACTGCCAACCCGGCTGCAGCTGCAGTAAGTATGTTGAAATCTGGAATGATGTATTCATGGAGTACAACAAAACTGCGGATGGCAGATACGAGCCCCTTAAGCAGAAGAATGTGGACACCGGCATGGGCCTGGAACGCACCATTGCTGTTTTGCAGGGTGTGGATTCGGTCTATGACACGGATCTCTACAAGGATATCATGGACAGGATAAAGCAGCTGGCTGAGCAGAAATACGGGCAGGATGAAGAAACAGACCGGGCTTTTCGGATCGTAGCAGACCATATACGTACTGCCGTTTTTATCCTGGGGGATGAAAAAGGTGTCACTCCCTCCAACGTGGACCAGGGTTATGTGTTAAGAAGGCTGATCCGACGCGCCATCAGATTTGGGCTGCAAATAGGCATTCCCGAGGGAAGCACTCCGGAAATTGCACAGGTGGTTATAGAGCAGTATCGCCATATATATCCGGAGCTTGAAAGTAATGCAGAAACCATAAGCCGGGAACTGGCTCTGGAAGAAGAACGATTCCAGAGAACCATAAGGCAGGGACTGCGAGAATTTGACAAGCTTGTTGCCAGAATGGAAAAGGCTGCAAATGTAATTGACGGACCAAGCGCTTTTCGTCTGTATGATACCTTTGGTTTCCCTTTGGAGTTTACACAGGAATTGGCTGAGGAGAGGGGGTATTCTGTTGATGTGGAAGGTTTTAATGAAAGTTTCCGCCGTCATCAGGAGATTTCCCAGGCCGGTGCAGCCAAGAGATTCAAAGGCGGACTTGCCGATCATACTGAAGAGACAGCCAGGCTGCATACTGCTACCCATCTGCTGCATGCTGCACTGAGAAAGGTATTGGGAGAGAGTGTTGAGCAAAGGGGAAGCAATATAACGGCTGAAAGGCTGCGTTTCGATTTTTCCTTCCCCCGCAAGGTAAACCGGGAAGAGCTGGATGAGATAGAGCGCTTGGTAAATGAAGTCATTGAGAAGGATATAGAGATAAGCTGTACTGAAATGCCCGTTGAAGAGGCCCAGCAATCCGGAGCCATAGGCTTGTTTGATTCCAGGTACGGCAATATGGTAAAGGTTTATACCGTAGGGGACTTTTCCAAAGAAATCTGCGGCGGACCGCATGCATCCAGAACGGGGGAACTGGGCCGCTTCAAAATTAAAAAGGAAGAGAGCTCATCAGCCGGAGTTAGAAGAATCAGAGCTGTATTGACAGACTGATATCGCATAAACTACACTTAAACAGCCGCATCCTGAAGTAATGATGTGGCTGTTTTTGTCCTTCTTTTCCAGTATTTACTTAAATTTTATTATTTTCTTTGAAATAACGTTAGATTACGATATACTATTAGTCAAAAGCTCTCTTTCAGGGAAGGAAAATGCAAATGTCCAGGCAGATAATAATAGCAGAAAATGCAGGATTTTGCTTTGGTGTTAAACGGGCAGTTGATATGACTTCAGAATATAATACAGACAATGAATCAAAGGTGTATACTCTTGGTCCCCTCATTCATAACAGGGATCTTGTGGAGAAACTGGAACAAGAGGGGATTCGCAGGATAGACATAGGGGAGATCCCGAATTTAAAGGAAGGGGATACGGTTGTTATCCGATCTCATGGGGTGGTTCCTGATATTATCGATCAAATCAGCCGGACCGGTGCTAAGGTGTTGAATGCCACCTGTCCTTATGTAACAAGCATTCAAATGAAAGCCAGAAAATATCATGGTGAAGGCTATCAAATCATTATTGTGGGTGATAAAAACCATCCTGAGGTAATAGGAATCAATGGATGGTGCAACAATACAGCTTTGGTTACCAGGGATGGAAGTGATCTGGAGAATCTGCCGGACAAGGTATGTGTACTGTCGCAAACAACTGAAAAGCACATTAATTTTGAGAAGACCGTCCAGGCGGTTACCGGACAAGCACGGGATGTACTGGCCTTTAATACCATATGCAGTGCAACCAGAGAAAGACAGGAGAGTGCAGATCGGGTATCCAAAATTGTTGACCTGATGGTTGTAATAGGGGGCAGACACAGCTCCAACACAAAAAAACTGTATGAGATCTGCAGGGAAAACTGCAGCAATACTTTGCTTGTGGAAAATGCCGGCGAACTGCCGGAATGGGTCATTTCGGATCCAAAGCTGAAAAGAGTTGGAGTAACAGCAGGTGCCTCAACGCCGGATTGGATTATGAAGGAAGTAATGGATAAGCTCAGGGGAGAAGGCGCTTCCGGCAAGCGGGATCAGGAGGAAAGAAAATCAGATTGACATTCAAGGAAGCATTACAGGAGGCGTGCTGAATGCAAAGGGCGAAAACAAGAAAAGTTCAGGTGGGCAGCAAGGCAATTGGCGGAGATGCACCCATAACCGTCCAGTCCATGACCAATACCGATACCAGAGATGTGGAAGCCACCGTTGCTCAGATACACAGGCTGGAAGAAGCCGGATGTGATATCATTCGCTGCACCGTACAGGACCAGGAGGCTGCTGAAGCCCTGGCAAAAATAATTCCTGAGATTCATATCCCTCTGGCAGCGGATATTCATTTTGATTACAGACTGGCACTCAAATCCATAGAGAACGGCGTGGCCAAGCTGCGTATTAATCCGGGCAACATCGGGAAAAAGGATAGGGTCAGAGCTGTAGTTGAGGCTGCTCAGGACAAGGGAATTCCTATTCGCATAGGGGTTAATTCAGGCTCCCTGCAGCGTGATTTATTGCAGAAATACGGTGGAGTATGCCCGGAAGCCCTGGTGGAAAGCGCAATGCGGCATGTGGAAATACTCGAAGAGCTTCAGTTTTATAACATTGTCATATCGGTTAAATCCTCTGATGTACAGGAGATGATAGAGAGCTACAGGCTTATATCCAAAAAGGTGGATTATCCTTTGCATGTGGGTGTGACGGAATCAGGAACAGCAGGCAGGGGGACCATTAAATCCAGTGTAGGCATAGGAGCTTTGCTTTCAGAGGGAATTGGAAATACCATTCGGGTCTCACTGACAGGTGATCCGGTGGAAGAGGTTATTGTGGGAAGGGAAATTTTGAAAGCTCTGGGTCATATCCGTGAAGGCATTGAATTGATTTCCTGTCCTACCTGCGGCCGGACCCGGCTTGATTTGATACGGATTGCCCATGAAGTGGAAAACAGACTTTCATGGGTGAAAAAGCATATTAAGGTAGCCGTAATGGGCTGTGCAGTAAACGGACCCGGAGAGGCAAGAAGGGCTGATATTGGAATAGCCGGAGGAAATGGAGAAGGCCTGATCTTCCGAAAGGGAGAGATTGTTAGAAAGGTAAGGGAAGAGGACCTGGTGGATGAATTAATTAAAGAAATTGAGACAATACTGGAAAATTGACAAGTTATTTTCCAGCCTGCATATTTTCTTTTTCCTGTATTCATGGGGGAGGGGTAGGCCATGAAGCAAAAAGCATTGTGCGCTGTTCAGATGAATTGGTCAGCGGAACACTACAGAAGCCGGGAAGCTTTTGAGGCTAAAATTCGTTCATTGCTGGACAAGTGTCCGGCAAAGTCTGAAAACCTTGATATTCTGGCGGCGTTCCCGGAGGACGTGGGTACACCGCTGGTGCTTATGGATTCTCCTGATTGGGTTTTCAGGGCTGGGTCCCTCAGGTCCGCCATTATCAGATTGGCGGTCTGCTATGCTGCCCAGACGCTTAAGTACAAGCTGAGTTACAGGACAGGCCTTATACGTTCCCTCATACTGGCCAGGGCAGATACAGCAGCAAAAGCCTATTTTGAGACCTTTTCCGGGCTTGCCAGGGAGTATGATATCTATCTGGCAG
>FZPS01000216.1_pt170 | contig 20322 bp, 19 predicted proteins | sample 1817821 | NCBI WGS metagenome assembly FZPS01 (sample SAMEA104158645, study PRJEB21678) | metagenome | place: Germany | collected 2015-04-21
ACCCCAAACTCCAAACCCCAAACTCCAAACCCCAAACTCCAAACCCCAAACTCCAAACCCCAAACTCCAAACCCCAAATACCAAATGCCAACTTTTAAACCCCAAACTCGAAAAAAATTCTTATCTTTGCAAAAAATAATATATTATGCCAGTTTTGCATGTTAAAAATATCGGACCCTTAAAGGATACTGGGGTGTTAAGTATAGAGTCTCTTACTTTGTTTATTGGTAAACAGAGTACTGGGAAAAGTACGTTAATGAAAGTCCTTTCTTTTTGTACATGGGTTGAAAAGCAGGTTATGTTGGATGATGAAGAAACATTATCAAAGTATTCTCGCTATCATACCTTTTACAAAGATTTAAATCAGTTCTATAGGTTGGATGAGTCTTATTATCAGAAGGATTCTTATATATATTATAAGGGCGAGTGTGTGAGTATTGAGTTGGAAGGAATGAAAACCAATGCGAAGATAAGAAAGAATAGTGATTTTAAAGATAATAGGCATAATACAAAAATATCTTTTATACCTTCTGAGCGTAACTTGATTTCGGCAATCAAAAATGTTGATAGGGTCTATCGTTCGAAGGAGCTTGACTTGCTATTTAATTTTATATTTGAATGGGATGAGGTTAGACCTTTTTATGCTCAAAACCCCTTGAAAATAAGTGTTGCAGATAATTTAGAATATTTTTATAATGAAAAGAAAGAAAAGGATTTACTGAGAATAATTGATTCTAAGAAAGAATTTTCTACCTTTTTTGGCTCTAGTGGAGTTCAGTCTGCCTTGCCTATCGAGGCTATGTTAAACTATTTTGTATCGGTGATTGGTAAGCCAGTAGATTTTACAAAGCAGTCCATAAGCAATATGATTATGTCGTTTTTGCAATATGAGGGAAAGAGAATTGAGGAGCTGGACCCAAAAGATATTAAAGCATTTCAAGACCAACTGCTATACTATAAGAATATAAAACTATTTATTGAAGAACCTGAGCAAAATCTCTACCCTGAATCTCAAAAGGATTTGCTCTTAGATATTGTAAGGGTTTTAAATGAAGCGAATGCAAAATCGGATAAAAAAAGTAGTATTGTTATAACTACTCATAGCCCTTATATCTTATCTGTAATTAATGTTTTGTTAATTGCTGGTCATGCTTTTTCTAAGGATAAGAATAGAGCAAATAAAGTGATTGACGAGAAGTATATATTAGAAAATTCAAATATAAAGGCATATTATATTAGTGATGGAGTGGTAAGTGATATTATAGATAATGATTTGAATATGATAAGTGGTATGGAGTTAGATTCAGTTTCGGACTGGGTTGAGGAATCGATAATAGCACTTAATAATATAATTTATTTATATGAGTAATATTTATGACTCACTAGAGAGAAGGGGATATCTACCTTATGAGAAATATAATGAATGTGATAAGATTTCCCTTAAAGAGAGAGGTGTTGTTTATAGGTTGGAGCTTGCCAGAAGGTTGTTTGTCGTAAAATATCAAGTTGATGATTATATAATTAAAGAAGGAACTAGATGTGATAAATTGATTTTAATTAGTCTAGATTCTAAACAAAGTGAGTGGATTGAAATATTTGTTGAATTAAAGGGTAGAGATATTTCTCATGCAATAAAACAACTTGAATCAACTATTCAAAATAAAATCTTTCAATCCGATTCAGTAAAGAAAAAGTTTGCAAGGGTTGTGGCACGTAGTTTTCCTTCAAATAGAAGTGATACAAGATTTGAAAAAAAGAGAATAGATTTCTTAAAGAAATACCAATGTGAATTAAAAAAGCAGAAATCAAATGGTCTAGATAGGATTAAGATTTAGTCTGTATTTGGCTGTTTCTTTGGTGTTGATGCTGGAGCTTCGCTCAATTAGGAGTTAGGAGTTTGCTTGCTGTTTATTTGTTTATGCGTTGATTTGTTTAGTTGTTCATTGTCTGAACCGCAGATGTATCGGATAAGAACGGATGTATGGGATGCGAAGCCTAATTCTCATTCAATAATCCTGACTCCCTATTAAAAAAATTCCTATCTTTGCATTGTATATAATCTGTTTATTGAAAATGAAAGAGATATTTGTTAGTGATTTTGGTCCCATTAAAGAGGGATTTGAAAGAGGGATGATGCCAATTTATCCTATTACTGTATTTATTGGTAATCAAGGCTCGGGCAAAAGTACAATGGCTAAACTAATCTCTACCTTTTCATGGTTAGAGAAGGCTATGATTAGGGGTGATATTAAAGAAAAATGGATTACTCAGTATAATAGGTTTGTTAATAGGCATTGTGCATACCATGGTATTCAAAATTACTTCAGAGAGAATACAGTTTTGAAATATAAAGGTAAAAAGTATGAGTTTATTTATGAGGAGAAGAAATTTAGTGTTATAAAACTAGATAATGATGATGCTTTTCTAATGCCTCAGATTATGTATGTTCCAGCAGAAAGGAATTTTATGAGTGTTATTGAAGATGCGGAAAAAATAAGAAATCTTCCTCACTCTCTTTCGACAATGTTGGAAGAGTATGAAAATGCGAAGAAAAGTATTGGCTCAAAGATTGGGCTACCTATTGAAGGCTATTCGTTCCAATACGATAAATTAAACAAGATATCTTGGAAATTCACTTATTTCTCAGCTTAGTTCTCTTTATCAAAATGATTGTTTTTGGAATATAGTTGAGGAACCTGAGCAGAATCTTTTTCCAAAATCTCAAAAGAACATTCTTGCAGAGTTGTTAGCAGCTTTTAATTCTCATGATGGTAATGGTTTAGTTATAACAACTCATAGTCCATATATTATTAATTATCTAACAATAGCTATTAAGGCAAGTGAGCTAGATTGTCGAGATGAAAATTGCAAGGAACGACTTGAAGTTATTTTCCCAGAAAATGCACGTGTAGCTATGGACAAAGTGTGCATTTATGAGATAGATGATAATGGAAGAATTAGTGAGTTGGAAACATTTATGGATATACCTTCTGATGAAAATTATCTAAATGTTTCTTTAAGAGAAACGGATGAATTGTTTGGTGAACTTTTAGAGATTCAAGATTTATGTGCAAAATAAACTTTTTAGAGGACAAGTATATAAGAGAGAATTATAGAGATGATATTGAGTTTGGTTTATGTGATGACGAAACTAGTGAGTTTGCATATTCTAATAGTGATGATGAGGGTAACTAGATAGCTAGGGTTGTAAACAAAGATCAGAAATAAGTATTATTTACTCCTGTTGATAATAATATTATAGTAAAGATTGAAGGTGATGAAATAAGTCAATGTGATGGGATGTTGACTTTGAGGGAAGGTGGAACATTGATTTTTGTTGAACTTAAAACAGGGCGAAAAGCTTGGGTACCAAGGGCAGTAGAGCAATTAAGGTCGACGATTAACTTATTTGTAAAGAATCATGATATTGATATCTATAGTAAAAAGCATGCCTATGCGTCAAATAGAAGATACTCTGGTTTTCCGTATTCAATGAAAAATGAAATACAAAAATTTAAACATAGTACAGGTTTTATACTAAAAGTTACTCCAAGAATTCAAGTGGGTTAGGAGCTGAGAGCTTCGCTCAATTAGGAATTGGGAATTGTTTAGTCGTTTATGCGTTGATTTGTTTAGTTGTTCATTGTCTGAACCGCAGATGTAACGGATAAGAACGGATGTTTGGGATGTGAAGCCTAATCAACCTCCTAGATTCCTGATTCAGACAAAAGAAAGTTCACTAAACAACTACTCCATCTTAAGCGAGACTCCTATGTTCAGCCAAAACCCTGGTTGGATTAGGCCTCCGTAGTCGAAGTAATGTGTATTGAATAGATTGTTTATTTCGGTGAATAGAGAATAGGTCGAAGCGTCCCAAGCCAGTCTTAGATCTGATAGTAGGAAGGGCTTGTAGGGAAGGGTCGAGCCTGTATTATGTTCGATGTAATTGCCTGAACGGCTATAGAGACTAAAGCTCCATGAGGCTTTTAGCTTTGGATGGAATACTAGATGTTCTACGCTTAGATTGAGCTTGTGTCGGAGATAGTCTAATGCGTAGGAGGTGGTTTTGTCTCTATGTTCTTTGTCGAGATTGGTGAATGTGTAGCCTAGGCTAAGATATTGAATATAACTTGTTTTATTAAGCGGTGTATAACTTAGTAGCAACTCTGTTCCTATTGCGTTTATCTGGCTATGATTAAGGCTTTTGGACCTAGTCTCTCCTTGGGTATAGACCCAGTCGATTATGTTTTTACCTCTGCGATGGAATAGATTGGCTATAAGTCCTATTTGATTTTTATTGGTTCTTGTTCCAATCTCATAGACCACTGCTTCTTCGGGCTTTAGGAAGGGATTGGCTTCATGTGTAGGGCTATTATAAAACAGGTCTGTAAAGCTTGGTAGTCGTAGGGATTGATTGGCTGCTAAATATGCAATTAGATAGGGCTTTAGCCTATAGCTTACGTCTCCTGCTAGGCATAGTCTCTGTCCAAAATCGCTGCTATGATGGAGGGAGGCACCTGCGTTTAGTCCTAGATTATGATATTGGTAGCTATGATAGAGAAGGGTTCTTAGAAGGGTTCTATCGGCTCTATGTGTAAAGCTTATATCTCCTTCGAATGGGTATTGTATTGGCTTATTAAGTGGATGACCCAATACATTGCTTAGTATTTCTTCATGACGTAGCTCAATGCTCAAATTTGTTCGACCAATTAGGCTGGTATATTCTAGGCTACACTCTCCTCCATTGATGATTGTTTTATGATGATTATGTCCTTGGTACCAGCTTGGTGCTTGATTGCGAAACAGCTCGAAACGATTATAGTGGGTTCTATTATATGCTAGTGCTGAAAGCTTGAGATTATTGATTTGTTTATGCCATCTTAGGCTTGCTAAAAACATACGTGTGTGATCGAACTGCTCGGGATAGGCGAATGAATAGAAGCTGTAGGCTCCATAGGACTTATCTTGATAGCCTAGCTGTGCTTCCCAAACTCCTGCCTTGGACCTATATTTGGAAAAGCTATAAAGATTGGTGGCTCTAAGGTCTGTATTGTCTATATACCCTGAGCTTTGTTTATGAGAGGCGGAGATAAAAGTTTCTGATTTATTATTATTAATCACTGCATTACCAATGGCGTTTAGATATCCGTGCTGTCCAGACGATAGGATTAGATTAGCTTGGTTATTTGGGCTGGCTTTGGTTGTGATATTCAATGCTCCTCCTATTCCACCTGCTGCACTTACGCCTTGCAGGAGCTCTATCTTTGAGATGGAAGATAGGTCCAATGGTATATTCAATGAGTAATGTCCCGTTTGTGGATCTGTGATATTGACACCATTGAGCAAGACCTGGGTTTGATCGAAGCTGCCACCTCTTAGTGATATATCTGCCTGAGAGTCGAGGGGACCACGCTGACGCAAATCAATAGAGGGCAGGCTGCGAATAAGGCTGCTAATGGTATAATGAGGCATGCTCTCAATATCCGATTCGGTAACCCTAGTAGTTGTTCGAATTATATCGGGTAGTCCGTCCTGTCTTTCTCCTATAATTATTATCTCTTCAAGCTTCTGAACACTTGTAATAGTGTCTGTTTGAGCTTCTAGCTTGTTTTGGATTGCAAGAAAGAAAAACAGGACTATGCTTAGGCAAATAAGTCTAGTCATTGAAAAGAAACTATTCATTATCGTCGTATATCTTTTGAACCTTTCTAATAAAGTTTCTTCTCTCATTTGGAGTGGCTAACCTATAGGTATACATTCTTCCTTCCTTGGTCTTAAACTCCCTATCTTTATTAGGTGTGTCTTTGATTATATCATTGAATATATCGTTGGAGCTGATGGCACTCATAGACGAACCGTTGTAGGTAAAGAAATACCAGGTGCTGAAATCCTGCTCTAGATGTATTCTAAACTCGTGGGAGATTGTAGTCTTTACTATTTCAATCCTGCCTTTAATGATTCTATTACATTGGTATTTACCTACAATTGCTATCTCTAAATCTCCATAGGATAGATAAGAGTTGAGCATTGGATCCCATTCGAAGTTTACGTTGGTAAAATAGAGTGTATAGTCCATTCCCTTAGGTATATTCCTCCATTCTCCTGTAATTAATAGGTCTTCGTATAGGTCTTCTCCCTTGTCTCCAAACTTATTTACTAATATCTCATTATACCTAGAGCTCTCTAAGTCTATTACTCCGAGATTAAGGTCTTCGTATAGCTCTACTCCCATATACTCCAATGCTTTGTCGGAGAATGGGAACCTTAGTCCAAAGCTCATTGAGAACTTCGTTACCTCATCTTCGTTATTAGAGATTATCTCTCCGTAAGACTCTGTCTCCACAAGTCCTTTCTCACCTAGGCCTAGGTTGATATCTCCCTTGCCTCTTACCTCACAGGTTGATTTGTTGAAACTTAGGAAGGGCTTATTGGATTCCTTCATATTTTCATGTTTTTCTTGGGATGCAACCACATAGCTATTGGATGCCTTATCAAAGCCTAGATAACCACTTAGGGTAATAAAGGAATTAACCTCGCTACCCTTGGTTATAAATGCTGTCCGGGCTTTTAGGTCTCTAATACTATAGAGAACAGATGCCGTCATCCTATCTCCTTGGTCTGAGACAGGCGCTTCTACCACAGGTATCATTATATTATTAGGGTCTAGCTTAGATACAAACTTCATCCATGCTGGCTCATATACGCATTTATGAGTTAGGCCAACATAGCCGTTATAATAGTAATTGGAGTCTTTTGGTTCGACTCTAATCTCTCCATAATAGTTGAAATTAGGGCTAAGTGCCAAAGGATGGTCTATATCTATACGACCCATTGCCTTGGTCTTTTGATTTTCTGCAAATACCTTGTTTAGAAATATCTCATGTTTCTTATTGTTTTCGTCCATATAGTCAATATATCCGTTGGCTGTATAGAACTCTGAAGAAAACACTGCAGCCCTTGAGTCGTGTATGAGATGTATCTTATCTTCTGTATCTACCAATATCTCTGCCCTTTCTATGGTGTCCATCTGTGCTCCAGGATGGATGATAACCTGATGATTCATTGGTCTTATGGCAGCATCGGCCGACTTTATGCAGAACACCTCATTGGCTGTTAGCTGATTGGTATTTAGGTCTAGCATTGGCTCTACTGAATGGAAGCTAAGCTGTTTTTGTATTGGATTGGTAGAAACCAGCATTACTCCCGGCTGCTCTACGTCAATAATGTCTCTAAGCGGCCTCTCTCCCATTCCTCCCGACTTCATGCTTTCTGAATTAAGAAACGCAAACTCTTTGGAGTCGAAGTTCCATGAGAACTTATCAGCCATACAGTTATATTGTATGTATTCAAGCTCGCAAGACTTTGGCCCGCTCAAAGATGTAAACTCTGCTTTACGTGATGAGAAGTTTACACTCGACCTTAGCTCTTGGGCCCTAAAGGCTATGTTTTGTCCATCGATGGTATTAAGTGTTATATTGGATGTATCGGCTAGGTAATAGTCTTGTTTGAAATTAAAATCATTGCTTTCTACTATCAATTCTTCTGATTTGTTTACTCCATTACCTCCAAGTCCGTAAGGGCTTATTCTTAGTGTTCCGTTATGGATTGCTTCTGCAGAATACATAGAAAAGTCTTGATTAATCTTTTCTGATAACATATAGTCTTGGTTTGGATACCATCTCATAGAGGTCTCGCCTGCAATTGCATCTGCATATTCTCCCGAGGCAATATTGGAGGACTTTACCTTAAACTCTTCTGTGATTGCATTGGTTGAGTCAGGCATAAACACAAATAGCTTACTAGTGGAGGTGGAGGCTAAATAGTCCAAGCTTCCTGCTCCCAAAAGCCCTTGCATACTTAGGTCTATCCTATTATGGAATCTTCCTTTATTATCGTAGATAGGATAGCCTTCCTTAGGTGATTCTGTTATAAATCCAAGAGAATAATCCCTCATTACCTTAAGCGGCTCGTTTATCTCTGGGAATATTCCTGCTGAAACGAGGCTACCTTCAAACTCTACACTATCCGTCTTAAAGCTCATTAGAGATATAAACTTAAACGGCTTTACCTTATAGTAGAATCTTTCTCTATCATACACTCCTCCTTGGGTTTTGGGATTATCGTAGTAGACATAGGAGTCTTTGAGAGAGGATAGGATTGGGTAGTTCGGTAGGTCGTGATTACTACTCTTATTATTTGGAGCATCTATCAAAAGCTCTACATCTAGGTTATAGATAGGAGTCTGTATGGATACTAGCTTACTTGTGTCTTCGTAGAGAGGCACGTAGAAGGATAGAGAGTCGATATTTGGAAGACTTAGCTTGAAGTTTTCGTAATCGAAATTACAATTACTTCCTGCTAGATTAATCCTTCCTGCCATGAGTTGACCATCGAAACTAAAGCTTCTATTCTTTTTCATTACTAGCTCTCCATCGGTAGGCCTAACATTAACGAAATGCTTCTCACTAAGTGAAAATCTTTGTATTCCACTAAGCCTAAGCTCCATCGTGCTTATATCGAATATAGCATTGACCCCTCCTTCTACAGAAGAGTTAAGCTTGAGGTTATCATAGTCCTTTCTTTTATTATTGGCCATTATATAGTCGAATAGCTTAGGCTTAATGATTGCAGTCTTTCTATAGGCCTCGTAGGATATAAACCCATTGATTGCAAGATTCATTAGCAATACCTCTGCCTGCACCTCGCTTACTCTAATAAACTTTGCAAAACTCTTTACAGGAACGTCCATTCTCTCAAACCTATCCGAATAGGCCTTTACCCTATAAAGTGGATTGACATCGTCGAGCTTTTGAAGTTCCTGCCATTTAGATAGGGTATAGTAGTTATTGGACTCGAAGGAAGCAAAGGATGCTCCGCTAGGTCCCTTGATAGAACCAAATATAAACTCGTCTTGGTCTAAGCCTGTATATACTGCTTCGGTATAAATATCTATTGCATGGTAGGAATCGAGCCAAGGACTTGCTGAAATACCTTCTTTATTATCAATGCAAGCAAACTCTCTCTTACCCCTATTATACTTCATTAATATACCCGGATGATATATGGAGTCTTCTCCAATATAGAAGGTTATCTGACAGTCAGGTGTTGTTATTCCTTCTTGACTAAATGGGTGGACTATTGCCTTGGCCCTACAGAATACCTTCTTGTTTTTTCTAAATACTAGCTCTGCTGGTTCTACTACGTCTCCCGTTCCCAAAAACTTTCCTCCCTGTTGAGTAAAGCCACCAACATAGTCGACATCTGGAAATACGTTTCTAATTATCTCTTCTCTTTTATAGGATGTAAACCTTGGGAATACTACATCTCCGACCTTATCAGAGCATTGGTCTTCTATTCTTCCTCTAAGTCGGTGTTGGAAATATTCTTTATTAGTAAACCAAACACTATCCGCAGAGATTGCTGCCCTACGCAGGGAGACAGTATAGTCGGATAGTTCTGCAAACACCTCGTCTTGAGAGAACTTTGCCCTAGTCCAATCTATCTTTCCACCACTGCCCTCAAACAAATCATCTGCAATATAAAACCTTCCTCGGGTATTATGTATGGTATTAAAGTCTTTTTGTGAAGAGTAGATAAGGTCTACATTAGTAAACTCAGCATAAACCCCTCTCGACGTGTCTATTCTTATATTATAATCGCCGTTTTTATATGTCCAATTGATTGTTCTTGACAGGTATAATGTGTTCTTATTTACTAGGTTATTCGAAGAACTCATTGCACTATTAAAGCTTCCTATTGTGGAGTTTTGAAGTATCCACTGCATGCCCTTAAACCATTGATTGAAGTTTTCGGGAGAGAAGCCATATTTAGCAAAGCCTACCTGTGTTTCTAAGAAGTCTTGAAAGCCTGGTATAGGTCTAACCCTTTTTGCAATCATTTGATTGGAAAGTAGGATTATATCTTTCTTTTGTTGTATTGGTAAGGACATCCATATATCTGCATAGCTTTGTACTAGAGCCTCGTATTCTTTTTGAACATCCTTCTTCATATTCACATCACTCTTATAAAACTCTGTTAGCTCTTGAATATAGGTATCCATATCGCCACTAAAGCCAGCAAATCTCTTCTGACTCATTGCGTCGAATGAGAAAACTCCCAAAAGTATTAATAGAATAAAAACAATCCTTTTGTACATATTACTATTTTATTATTAACTATCTTATTATTATTTCTTTATAATTAGTTCTTTACGATTATTTCCGCACTAGCTTCAAGGCTGTCCAATCCTCCTTCACTCTTCTATCTACCAACTCAAACCCATTAGCCTTGGCTTCAGCCTCAATCATTTCCACATCCTTAGAATAGAACCCACTCAAAAACAATATTCCATTCTCTTCTATATGTTCTGAATACTTCCCTATATCTCTAAGGATTATATTCCTGTTTATATTAGCAATAAACACATCGAATAATCTATCTAACGTATTTGCATCCCCTAATCTTACAAGAATCTCTACATTATTATTAGATACATTCTCAATTGCGTTATCGTAAGCCCATTCATCGTAGTCTATTGCTTCCACATAGGCTGCATTCTTTTTCTTGGCTAAGATTGCTAATACACCTGTCCCACAACCCATGTCCATAACTGATTTGCCCTCTAGGTCTTCGTCCTTTAATAGACTTATTATCTGGCTTGTAGTAGGATGGTGTGCAGTACCAAAGGACATCTTGGGTGTTATTTCGATATTATAGTCGACCTCTGGCATTGGAGTATGAAAGCTTGCATGAACATAACAATAATCGTCTATCAAAACCGGTGGATAGGACTTCTCCCATTCTTCGTTCCAGTTTTGGGCCGGTATTAGCTTCTCGCTTATAATAATATTTACGTCAGGATTATTAGATAAGAAAAACTCTACTACCTCATCCACCTTCGGCCTACTATAGTCATCTTCTATACAATAGGCCATAAAGCCATCCTCGTTGTCCATAAAGCTTTCGAACCCAATATCAGATAAATCAGATTGCAGAATCTCGAAATAGTCTGCAACCTGATTCATTTTAAACTCTACCTCAATATAGTTCATTATAAGGATTTGATTATTGCAATAAAGTCATCTGATTTCAATGATGCTCCCCCTATCAATCCACCGTCTACATCAGGGTTGCTAAATAGCTCTTCTGCATTTTGAGCGTTGCAAGAGCCACCGTAGAGTATGGAAGTAGCATTAGCATATTCTTTGCCGTATTTCTCTTCTAGGATGGAGCGAATATAGGCGTGCATCTCTTGGGCTTGTTCCGAGCTTGCGGTCTTTCCCGTACCTATTGCCCACACAGGCTCATAAGCAATCACTACGCCTTCTGCTCTTTCGATTGGATGCACAAACAAAGACTCTTCAATCTGCTGTTTTACAATATCGAAATGCTTACCAGCTTCCCTGTCTTCTAGGCTTTCACCTACACAGAGAATAGGGATAATATTGTTTTCTTTTAATCTCTCTAGCTTATCAGCTATCTCCTTACCTGTTTCTGCAAAATGCTTCCTTCTTTCCGAATGACCTATAATGCAGTATTCAAGCTCTAGAGAAGCAAGTATCTCTGCAGACACTTCACCCGTAAAAGCACCAGATACATTGGCGCTAACGTCTTGAGCACCTACATTAACTACTGTGTCTAAGGAATAATCCCCTAAGAGTTCTAAGAATGGATATGGAGGACATATCACTACTCTTTGGTGGTCCTTTAGTTCTACTTCCTCAATCTTCTCAATTATTTCATTAAGAAGAGAATCAGCCATTGGAAACGTCATATTCATCTTCCAGTTTCCGGCAACAATTTTTTTTCTCATTTCTCTAAGTTTAATTTATTTTGCAAGCCTTACTCTTGGGTCCAATAAGCCATAGAGTATATCTACCACTATGTTTACTATTACCAAAAGAAGACATATTATTAATAAAGCTCCCATTACTACTGGGAAATCATATTTCTCTAATCCATCAACAATTATCGACCCAACCCCCTTCCAATCGAATATATACTCCACAAAGACTGCCCCTGCAAGCAAGGATGCAAACCAGCCTGATATTGAAGTAAGAACGGCATTAAAAGAGTTTCTCAAAGCATGGTTTTTAATTGTCCTTATCTGGGTTAATCCCTTGGCCTTTGCCGTTCGGATATAGTCTTGAGAAAACACCTCCAACATCGATGACTTTGTAAGCTCCGAAATTACTGCAAGTGGCCTAATCCCAAGCGTTACGGCAGGAAGGATGATATTCTTTAGGTTAAGATACTCTCCTCCTCCCATGTCGTCAACAGAATATAAGGAGCCAAACATAGATAGATGGGTGTAATCGGCTAAGACATAGGCAAAGAACCAAGCAAATAGTATTGCTGCAAAAAACGATGGAAGACTCATACCTATGGTTGAGATTAACAAGATAATTCTATCTATTATACTTCCATTAAAGATTGCACTAATAATGCCTAGTACAACTCCTATTACTAGGGCTATGCCCATGCTAATAATTGCCAGTATAATTGTATTGGGAAAGGCTTCGGCCATAATATCTCCTACCTTTCTCTTGCTTTGATATGAGCGTCTTAGATAGGGCTTCTTAAGTACTACAGCATTGCTCGTTCCCGAATAAAGGCTTAGGTATGAGTACTTATCATTATCAAGATAGAAGTCCTTTTCGGAGTCTAGCCTATGAAAGGATATAGGTGATAGGTCGTTAATATAGAATAAGAACTGGGTCGACAAAGGCTTGTCGAGACCGAGGTCTTTGTTGATAATATCTACACTTTCTTGGTCGGCCCTCTGTCCTAGCATCATCTTTGCTGGGTCGCCTGGAAGAATATTGAAAAGGAAGAATACCAAAACAACAACTCCAAGCAATACTAGGAAACCATAGAAAAGCCTTTTAAGAATAAAGTTTAGCATTATCTAGTTTTGTTTAGGGAATACCCTCCACGACCATTTCTTTATAACCACTCCATCGGCCATCATCACTATACCTGGAGAAGAACGCATTATGGTTTGGATTGATTGCTCATCCGCTGAATACATTACTATATCCTCTAGCTCGTTTTTCTCTTTCCATCCTTCCCAAGCTGATTGGGCAGAGGCTGTTAGCATATAGATTGGGACTCCTTTTGGCGAGGTTTTATTATATAGGTTTTTAATTACATCAATAGAACGTTTAGGGATTTTATCCAATACCTGAACTGTTAGTAGATAGAATGTGTCTTTGGTAGAAAGCACATTAAGTGCCTCATCTTGTAGGGACTCATAGGATAACATAGTAAAGCCCTCTGCATTTACCTCATTAAACTCAACTGTTCTTGAGTCTATAAACTCCCATTCTTCAGCAAAGCTTGGATTGGTCTCAAAGGCCTGCATTAGCTCATCCATATCCAACTCTACCTCCTCCTTGGTTTCGATGTTTTGATAGGTTACAAATGACTGAGATGGCTTTTGGTCTTCCAAGGCTGGCACCATCCTATTTCCTTCTTTCCATGGTCTAAAGTCAAGTATCGGTTCGTAGACCGCATTATAGACAGCGAATACGAAAACAAATACAGAAATCAATACAATATAAGTATTGGCATAGAGCCTTTCGAGCTTATTATGAGTCTTACTCCTACCGAATACTATGGCTAGGACCAAGAATATATCCAAGGCAATATTCTTCCAGAATGTCTGCCAATTGGTAAGTATTATAGCATCACCGAAACATCCACAGTCTGCAACCTTATTGGTAACTGCGTCAAATAGGGTAAGGACTGTAAAGAAAGACATTACTGCTATCATTATCCAATTGATTGTTCTTCTAAATATAAAGCTTATCAAAAGTATACCTAAGACAAACTCAAATGAACAAAGAATAACCGAAGCCGTAATAGGTATCCACTCAAAGGTATTAGCCAGGGAAGAGAGACCGAAGACATTTAAATACTCGGCCATCTTATATGCTGTTCCGTAGGGGTCGACTGATTTTACAAACCCACTAAATATAAATGTTAGCCCTAAAATAATCCTTGAAATATTGGCTATAGCTTTCATAACTAATTCTTTTATTTTACTTCTTCTTTTATCTTAATGCTTGAAAACACTGCGTAGTTAATAATATCATTATAATTAGCCTCAACTCCTTCGCTTACAAATACCCTGCCCTGATTATCCTCAATCTGCTTAAGCCTCATTATCTTCATCAATATCAAATCGACAATGGAACTAAGCCTCATATCCCTCCATGCCTCACCGTAGTCGTGGTTCTTGTCCTGCATAAGCTCCTTAGCCTCCTTGGCATACCTGTCGTATAGGTCTATAATCTCCTTATTGGAAGGTTCTTGAAGAGGCTTATTATCGGCCAGATCTCTATCTAACAATTCTTTTTGGATTAGAGCAATTATGGAATAGTTGATAATTCCTATAAACTCATTAGAAATATCCTCATCCACCCTCATTGTTCCAGCCTCTTGTATAGACCTGATTCTATTGGCCTTAATAAAAATCTGATCAGTCAAAGAGCTAAGCCTAAGTATGCGCCATGAAGGACCATAATCCTTAAGCTTTGCTTCGAATAAAGCCCTCGATTGGCTAATTATTTCATCAAATTCTCTATCAGTATTACTCATTATTTATATCTTTGCATTAGTAATTTGAAACGATAAAATTACAAATTATTATCCATACAGCAAAATATGAAAAACACTTTGAACATTGACGGACGACTAATAAGTCTAGATAAACCCTTGGTTATGGGTGTATTAAACCTTACTGAAGATTCTTTTTTTGATGGAGGAAAATACTATAAAGAAGAGAATGCAATAGCGCGTGCAGAGGAGATTTTGGCCCAAGGGGCAGATATTATTGATATTGGTGCATGCTCCACAAGGCCTGGAGCAGAGCTTGTGTCGGCAGAAGATGAAATCAAAAAGCTCCTACCTATAATAAAACATATAAGACATAATCATCCCCAAGCCATTATTTCCATAGACACAGTATGGTCGGAGGTAGTAAGGGCGGTAATGGATAATGGAGCAGATATAATTAATGATATTAGTGGAGGTAATTTCGATAGCAAGTTATTTGAAGAGGTTGCTAGAACAAAGGCTCCATATATATTGATGCATACCACCGCCCTTCCCAACCGTATGCAGGACCATACCGAATACGATGACCTCTACCTAGATATATCTAAGTATTTAAGTATTAGGATTGAAAAGCTTAAGTCTCTTGGAGTTAATGATATTATTATTGACCTCGGATTTGGATTTGGCAAAACCGTTGAACAAAACTACGAGCTGCTTAGAAGGCTTAGGGAGTTTGAGGTCTTGGGATTGCCTATGTTGGTTGGTCTTTCGAGAAAGTCGATGATATATAAACCACTAGGCATTAGTCCAGAAGAAAGCCTTAACCCAAGCGTAATACTCAATACCATTGCCATACTCAATGGAGCTAAGATAATTAGGGTACACGACGTGGCAGAAAGCGTTGAGATTATAAAGCTATTTGAATTATTAAAGAATAGCTAAAGCCTTATATTAGAAAAAGTCTGTATATTTGCGTTTTAATCACTTGAGTAATTAATATGACCCTATGATTCAATTAATAATAGACACCCTACCAGGATTTAGATTCGTTGATGCGCTAGACATCCTCCTTTCAGCGGTTTTATTCTATACTGTTTATAAGCTAATAAAAGGAACTAACGCAATCGGAATCTTTATAGGCTTCTTTATTCTCTACCTAATTTGGAAGATGGTCAATGTTTTTGAGATGAGACTCCTATCCGAGATAATGGGACAGTTTATTGCCGTGGGAGTCATTGCTCTTATTATTATCTTCCAACCAGAGATAAGAAGGTTCTTATTATTATTGGGTAATAGGGGCTTGGTGGAAAGAAAGAAGAAGTATAGGTTTTGGAGGATAGATAGCAACAATAAAAGGCTTTTTAATTCAACAGCAATTGTGCAGGCCTACCAACACCTATCCTCTCAAAAGACTGGAGCCTTGATTGTTATTACTCGATTCAACGATTTAGATACTATTATTCAAACTGGAGAAGTGATTAATTCGGAACTAAGCTCAGAGCTAATCGAAACCATATTCTATAAGAACACTCCACTCCACGACGGAGCAGTAATTGTTACTGCCAATAGGATAGTCGCAGCCAGATGTATACTGCCCGTTTCGTCTAGCAAGAATCTTCCTGCTACCTTGGGTCTTAGACATCGTTCGGCCATTGGGGTTACAGAGCATTCCGATTCAGTAGCCGTTGTGGTTTCAGAACAAACAGGTGCTATTTCCATAGCACATAAGGGACATATTGAATATGATATTACACCTGTAAGACTACAAGAGTTTCTAGATACAGAGCTTAATTAATCGATTAGGATATAGCCTGACTTAGAAATAATATCAAATAACATCCTTATTTATAAGGAGCAATCTTATTCAGGCTAATTATGTGGAGAAAATCATAGAGCTACTATCCAAAGAGGTGGAACAATTGGATAGGCTGGTCAAAATCTATAAGGTTCAATTCGAAAAAGGCAATGTATTATTTGCAGCCATTGAAGGCATAATGGCCTTATTAATTACCAGCAGCCATGTCCACAGGCATAGGCTCAGAAGCCCAAAGACCACTAGCAATAGTTATTATCGGCGGTCTAATCACAGCCACCATACTCACACTATTCATATTCCCACTAGTAATAGAAATAGTCTACGCCCGCACCCTCTACACCAATAACAAACTCAACAAAAGAAAACTCGGAAGGTCATAGGGAGTTAGTAATTCCTCATTCCTCATTTAAAAAGAAATGGCCTTGGATAATGATAACTTGAAAAATTATCGTATCTTTGCCCTTATGTTTTACAAAAAACCAATTAATGGTAGGACTTAATTATGTACAGCTGATTATAGGAGGGATACTAGCCTATATGGTTGGCTCTATACCTTCGTCGGTGTGGATAGGTAAGAGATTTTACGGAATTGATGTTAGAGAGAAAGGCAGCAAGAATGCTGGAGCGACTAATACAATCAGAGTGCTTGGCCTATTGCCTGGTATATTCGTATTGTTTGTCGACACTCTCAAGGGATGGTTTGCAGTGTATTTAGCAAACTTTTTTGGACGTTTCTATACAGAGCTTTGGGGAATGATAACAGGAGCAGAATACCTCACTTACTATAAGCTAGTTCTTGGAGTATTGGCAGTAATTGGTCATGCTCTACCCATCTTTGCTAGATTTAAGGGAGGGAAGGGAGTTGCTACAATGCTTGGAGTAATCATCGGCATATTCAACCCACTTCTGCCGCTTCTCCTTGGAGTATTCCTAACCACATTCATCCTATCGAAGTTTATCTCGCTTTCGTCCATAATGGCAGCCATTAGCTTTCCACTACTCTACATTACCTGTGGTCATTGGCTCAACTATCAGACCTATCCAGTGATGATTGCGTTTACCTTCCTAGTAGCTGTGTTTATTATATATACGCATAGACATAATATAATTAGACTCAAAAACGGGGAAGAGCCCAAGTTTAAGTTCAAGAAAACAATTGATGATTAATATATTAACTTTAAAATAATAATAGAATGAAGAAAAAACTATTGACCATGCTGTCATTAATAGCATTATTAGTGGTTGGATGTTCTAAGACCTCCGACAACCCATTCTTACAAGATTGGGACACTCCGTTTAATACACCTCCTTTTGAGCTAATTGAGGCTAAGCACTATATACCTGCCTTTGAAGAGGGAATAAAGCAACAAAACAAGGAGATAGAAGCAATTGTAAACAATGAGGAAGAGGCTAATTTCCAAAATACAATAGCTGCTTACGACTTTAGCGGCGAATTACTTTCGAAGGTAGCTGGAGTGTTTTTTAATATGACAGCGGCCAAGACAGGAGACGAGATACAAGAGATTGAAGCAAAGGTAGCTCCAATGATATCTGCACATAGCGATGATATTCTTATGAATGAGAAATTGTTTGCAAGAGTAAAGCATGTGTATGATAATAGAGATAAAGAAGACCTTAATGAAGAAGAGAACTCTTTATTAGACAAGATCTACAAAGGCTTTGTACGTTCAGGAGCGGAGCTAGATGCAGAGGCCCAAGAGCAGCTCAAGGAAGTAAACAAAGAGATTACAGTGCTTCAATCCACCTTCGTTTCTAATCTACTTAGAGAGACCAAATCTTATGCATTAGTTATCGAAAACGAAGAAGACCTTTCGGGACTTCCAAGCTGGCTAGTAGAGGCTGCAAGCCAAGAAGCAAAATCGAGAGACCTTGAAAACAGATGGGTGTTTACACTAGACAATCCATCAGTATTCCCTTTCCTTACTTTCTCCGACAATCGTGAGCTAAGAAAAGAGATATATAATGCCAAAAACAATAGAGGCAATAATGATAATGAGTATGATAATAAAGAAATCATTACTAAGATACTAAAGCTTAGAGCTCAAAAAGCAGAGCTACTCGGCTATGATACATTTGCAGACTATGTTCTAGAAGAAAGAATGAATAAGACTCCTGGTGAGGTGTATGAGCTTTTGGAAGAACTACTATCCTATTCACTACCAGCTGCACGCAAAGACGCTGCTGAGCTTGAGAAACTATTAGTAAAAGACCATCCAGGACAAACACTAGAGGCTTGGGATTGGTTCTATTATTCTGAGAAACTAAAGCAAGAGAAGTTTGACTTTAATGCAGAAGAGACACGTCCATATTTCGAAATCAATAATGTTCGTCAAGGATGTTTCGACGTTTTAACCAAGCTCTATGGAGTAACCTTTGAAGAAAGAAACGACATAGCAGTCTACGAAGAAGACGTAACAGCATTTGAGGCAAAAGACGAGAACGGTAAGCATATTGGAATCATGTATTGGGACCCATTCACTAGAGACTCCAAAAGAGGTGGTGCATGGTGTAGCTCCTATAGAAAACAATACGTAAAAGAAGGCGAAAGCGTAACTCCAATCATTGTAGTTTGCTTCAACTATGCCAAGTCTCCAACAGGACGCACTACACTTACAGCCGAAGAGGCTTCAACCGTATTCCACGAAATGGGACATGCCATCCACAATCTACTTTCAGACTGTGAATACATCTCAACCTCAGGCACATCAGTACCTAGAGACTTCGTTGAGCTTCCTTCACAAATCCTAGAGCATTGGGCATCCAAGCCAGAGGTATTAAGAATGTTTGCTAAAAACGAAGAAGGCGAAGTAATACCAGACGAATTGATCAAGAAGATTGTTAGCCTAGGAGCTTTCAACGAAGGATTCGCTATGACAGAGCGCTTTGCAGCTGCATACCTAGATATGGAATACCATGTTATTAATTCAAACGATGAGATAAAAGACGTATTAGGATTTGAGAAAGCAGCAATGGATAAGATTAATCTACTCTCACAAATACCACCAAGATACCGTTCGACCTATTTCCAACACGTATTTGGCGGAGGCTATGCAGTTGGATACTACTCTTACGTATGGAGTGAAGTATTAGATGCAGACGCATTCCAAGCCTTCGAAGAAACAGGAGATATTTTCGATAAGACCACAGCCGATAAGTTCAAAAACGAGATACTATCCCAAGGCTCTAAAAGAGACGCAATGGAAATGTATAAGAGATTTAGAGGCAAGGCACCATCCACAGACGCAGTACTAAAGAACAGTGGTATGAAGTAAAAACAATGAGATGAAATAAGAGTAAATCTTGTTTTAATCAATCATTAGAGGAAGTCTCGCAGAAATGCGAGACTTTTTCTTTGCATCCATACCCATGAGGCCATAGTTCATATATAGAACAACATTGGTAGAGTTATCAAAGCTTTCATGAAGGTCGACATGGATGAAATTAGTTCTAATAAACTCATTCCTATTCTCCCATTCTTGTTCGGAGTATAGCATATCATCCTTATTATCATTATAAAAAGCCATATACTCATCCCTGTCCTCAAATGTATTATCCTCACCATCGTCCAAGCTTACCCTTCCAAAGAACACAAGGTCCTTATCCAAAGAATACAACGAAATATGCCTTCCCGTAGCTTCAAACTCCTCAATTACCTTAGAAGTTTCGTCTTCAATCATTCTTACAACAGCAAATATGGTCTCGCTGTTGAACACAAGCATAAGGGTTTCATTACCCTTAGTAAACACATAACCTACAAAGTCGTCATCCTCATCATTAACTCCCTCATAGGTATAGCCACCAGCTTCCAGCCCAGGCTGAACATCGTCAAGGCTTTTGCCGGTATAGGCCTTTAGAGCATCCACAAACTCTAGATTGATTTGATCATCTAGAAAATCCTCAACCTCATCACAGGCCGAGAATCCCAC
>FZPS01000216.1_pt337 | contig 20320 bp, 11 predicted proteins | sample 1817821 | NCBI WGS metagenome assembly FZPS01 (sample SAMEA104158645, study PRJEB21678) | metagenome | place: Germany | collected 2015-04-21
CCTTTATGCCCTATTCGGCAAAGCGTTGGACCTGGACTAGATACAACAAAAAGACCAATGATCTAGCCAAAACCTATATAGCTCTAGGCGAGGGCAATCTCCCAGCCATAATTGGACTTTGTGAGGTAGAAAGCAAGGAGGTGATGCAGTCCTTATGCTATGACTCACCCCTTAGGAAAGGTGGCTATGATTATATTCACTACGACTCCCGCGACATACGCGGCATAGATGTAGCTCTAATATATAGGAAGGAAAAGTTTGAGCTAATTGAAGAAAAGAATATTGACGTTGCAAAAGACCTAGGCTTCGACTATCCCACTAGAGACGTTCTCTACGTATATGGAAAGCTTAATCAATACCCCCTCCACATTTTCGTAATCCATGCACCTTCACGTCGCCACAAAGACAGAAATAAGGGAATGCGTAAGAGGATATTTGAGTATATCTATAAGCTCTCCCATGAGCTATATCTAGAAAAAGGCGAGGACATCATAGTAATGGGCGATATGAACGATAATCCATGGAATAAGTCTGTAAAATACGGCTTCCAAATACGTAATAACCAAAAACATAATCCATTATTCTATAATCTAATGCTCAAAAACAAGGGTAAGGCAGGGTCTTATGTCTATGGCAGAGACGTCTTATGTTTCGACCAAATCCTTGTAACCCACAATCTCCTACCCCATATCAAGCCCGACTCTACTCATATCTTTACACCAAGTTTCCTAGTTGACTACGATCCCAAGCTAGCCGTCCCCATACCTTTCAGCACCTATAAAGCAATGCGCTACCAAGGAGGAATAAGCGACCACTATCCAGTATTTATAAAGCTTAGCTTTTAGCTGTTTGTTGAAGTTTTGATTTGTTTAGTTGTTGATGCGTTAGCTTAATTCCTAACTCCTAACTCCTAACTCCTAATTCGAAGTAGGGACGATTATGATAGCGTAGATTATTACAGCTATATGATTTATTTGTATCTTTGTTGAATAAACTAAAACTAATGAATTATGCAGGCGATTATTTTAATTATAGTATCAGTTCTTGCGATTATTGCAATGCTCTACTCTGTGTATCTAAGAACCAATCTTAAGAATAATCAGGATGGCCTAGAAAAAGAGACTAAGAGAAACTCGGAGCTAATTAATCAGCTAGAGACAAAGCTTGAAGCAAAGACTAAGGAATATAATGAGCTATTAAGAGAGAACAGTGTTTTGAATGCTCAGAACAAGGCAATTGAAGAAAAGCAAAAAGATATTATCCGAGAGTACGAGGAGATGCATAAGCTATCGAAACTAGAGTACGAGAAGATTGCAAATAAGCTATTTCAAGAAAAGACCGATAGGTTTATGGAAGCTAATGAGGTTAATATAAAAGCTCTACTAAAGCCTCTTGATGCGAGTATTAAGGAGTTTAGAAAGAAGGTTGATGATAATCTAACAGAAGAAACCAAGCAGCGCACAAGACTTAAAGAGGAGATTAAAAAGGTATTGGAACAGACCAGCCTAGTAAGTGAGCAGGCCAATAACCTTGCATCAGCATTGAAAGGTGAAAACAAAAAAGCAGGGAATTGGGGAGAGAGTATGCTTGAGACCATACTCCAAAATACAGGCCTAATAAAAGGCGAGCATTATTACACGCAAGACACCCACTATAACGAAGAAGGGAAGAGGATAATCCCAGATGTAATCGTTAATCTACCAGACGATAAAAAGGTTATTATCGATTCCAAGCTCTCCCTAGTCAATTACGATAATTATTTTTCAGCAGAATCTGAGGAAGTCCAATTATCAGAACTGGCCAAACACTTAGCTTCAGTTCGCAACCATGTAAACGATCTAAGTAGCAAAAAATACGAAAACATTAAGGGAAGCCTAGGTTTTGTAATGATGTTTATACCAATTGAATCAGCCTTTATCCTCGCGATGCAAAACGATAGAGAGCTTTGGAACTATGCCTATCAAAAAAACGTAGTACTAGTTTCCTCCACAACCCTAATCTCTAGCCTTAGAATATTTGCCGACCTATGGAGGACGGATAAGCTAAATAAGAATGCTGAAAAGATTATAGAAAACAGTGGTAAGATGTTTGAGAAGTTCACAGTATTCCTAAACACATTCGAAGATATAGGTAAGAGAATAACCTCTACACAAGACTCCTATAATAAAGCACTAGGCCAGCTAAAGTCAGGCCGTGGCAACCTAATCAAACAAGCCAGAGACATACAGTCCCTAGGGGTAAAGGTAACGAAGTCCATTCCAGAGTCTTATGATGATTATGATGAAATTTAAAAGAGGTTTAAGAAGGGCTTTTGAGGCTATGGGTGAGCAGTTGGAGGGTGAGCTAGCTATGGATAGGCTGACTAGGGCTGTGTATTCTGTTGATGCATCAGCATATAGAGAGATGCCAATGGCTGTAGTTATGCCCAAGGGACATAGGGATATAGAAATTTTGGTTGGGTTTGCAAGGGAGAAAGGTCTTTCTATTATACCAAGAGGAGCTGGGACATCTTTGGCTGGACAGGTGGTGGGAGATGGGATAGTGGTGGATATGTCTAAGTATATGAATAATATACTCGAGATAAATGCCAAAGAAAAATGGGTGAGGGTAGAGCCAGGAGTAGTGCTAGATAAGCTTAATAATCAGCTTAGAGAACATGGGTTATTCTTTTCACCCGAAACCTCCACCAGTAATAGATGCACCATAGGTGGAATGGTTGGAAACAATAGTTGTGGAGCGCGCTCTCTAGTATATGGCTCAACTAGAGACCATCTAATTTCATCAAGGATTGTTCTGCCTAATTCTCAAACAATAGAGCTAGGACCATTAACAGAGGAAGAGTTCCATAAGAAAAGAAAGGATAATACAGCAGAGGCAGATATCTATAATTATCTCTGGGAAAGATATAAGGACGAGGCCCTGATAGAAGAGGTCTTAGGCGAATATCCAGAAGAGGAGATACGAAGAAGAAATAATGGTTATGCTTTGGATGAAGTCCTTAATACCAACATCTTCAATAATAGCTCCAATAAAATATTCAATCTCTCCAAACTATTTGCAGGCTCAGAAGGAACGTTAGGAATAGGTGTGGAGTTTACACTTAATCTAACTCCATTGCCACCAGATAATAAGGCCATAATAGCCGCCCATTTCAATAGCTTGAAAGAATGCTTCGATGCTAATCTCTCCGTCCTAAAACACTCCCCCAACGCCATTGAACTAATGGATAATAATATCCTAGAAGCAGCATCGAGGAATATATCCCAAAAAAGGAATATGTTCTTCATATCAGGCTCTCCCAAGGCGGTATTAATCATAGAGATATGCGAGGAGACCATGGAAGAGGTTGAGTCCAAGATGGATGATATTATCAATAATCTTAAGGTAGATAATCTCGGCTATGCCTACACCAAGGTCTACAAGGAAGATATGAAAAAGGTTTGGGAGCTTAGAAAGGCAGGGCTTGGACTATTAAATAATATCCCCGGCTCAAGAAAGCCCGTATCAGTTATTGAAGATACAGCTGTTTCTCCATCCAAGCTTTCCAGCTATATACAAGACCTTAACGCCATACTAGATAACCACGGCTTAGACTGTGTATATCATGCACATATCTCCACCGGTGAGCTTCACCTTAGGCCTGTATTAGACCTTAAAAACAAGGCTGATATTAATATATTCAGAGAGATTAGTATCGAAGTAGCAAGGCTGGTAAAGGCCTATGGAGGAAGCCTAAGCGGAGAGCATGGAGACGGTAGGCTAAGGGGCGAGTTCATCCCTATTATGTATGGAGAAAAGGTCTATGGATTAATGCAAGAGCTTAAGGAGGTTTGGGATGAGGGAAATGTATTTAACAGAGGTAAGATTATCAATACACCCCCGATGAATACCAGGCTAAGATACGACTATAAAGGAAGCAAGAAGAGCGATGAAACATATAATAGGCCCGACTCCATAATCTCCAATAAATCATTTAAAACCTACTACGATTTTTCCAACCAAAAAGACTTCCTTTCCTCCATCGAACAATGCAATGGTTCAGGAGATTGTCGCAAGGGAATAGAGTTTCTCAACACCATGTGTCCATCCTATAGAGCAAGTGGAGATGAAAGGTTTACACCCAGAGCCAGAGCCAATGCCTTAAGAGAATATCTATCATATCCCGACAAAGATAATCCCTTTGACTCCAAAGATCTATACTGGATATTAGATAATTGTCTCTCCTGCAAGGCCTGCAAAAGCGAATGCCCATCAAATGTAGATATTGCCAAGCTAAAGTCCGAGTTCTTACAGCATTACTATGATGCAAACGGAATGCCACTAAGAGTGTGGCTAATCAATAATCTCAACCTCTTTCAAAGGCTAACTCCACCATCTATTTACAACTATCTAATAACCAATAAATATAGCTCCAAGCTATTAAAAACCATACTAGGTTTCTCGCTGCAGCGAACACTGCCTCAGTTATCCTCTCAATCCCTAAGAAAGATGTTTAGAGATTTAGATGCTGGTATTAATATCAACAATAATCTCAATAACAAACCTAATAGTCAAAAGCTATACTTCTTTGCAGATGAGTTCACCAACTACCAAGACGCCAAGATAGGCATTATGGCTATAGAGCTATTGCTACGCTTGGGATATGAGGTAGAAATTCCACCCATTAGAGATAGCGGCAGGATTGCAATGAGTAAGGGTTGGGTAAGAAGAGCCAAGAGGATTGCTAATTATAATACCAAAAAGCTAAAGCCATTAATCTCCGACACAAGCCCTTTAATAGGGATTGAACCCTCAACCATACTTAGCTTTCGGGACGAATATCCTTCTCTAGTAAAGGACTATAATATAGGAGGATACGCCCTAACAATAGATGAGTTTTTGGTTAGGGAATTAGAGGCAGGAAGAATAGATTCAAGCCTTTTTACAAAGGAAGAGAAAGCCATCCATATCCACGCCCATTGCCAACAAAAAGCCCTTATAGGCTGCAATTCCTTGGAGAAAGCCCTATCTATTCCAACCAATTACACAACCCACCTAATACCCAGTGGATGTTGTGGAATGGCGGGTAGCTTTGGCTATGAAAAAGACAATTACGAAACCTCAAGAGCAATAGGAGAGCAGGTCTTATTTCCATATATTAGAAGCTTAGAACAAGGCGATATAATAGTAGCTTCAGGAACCAGCTGCAGAGAGCATATCACCCATTTTACTGGCAAAGACATCCTCCATCCAGTCGAGGTTCTATTGGACGCAATCCTCTAGTAGGTCATGCCGAAATGCCAAAGAGGAATGGTATTAAGAAAACCCTTTTCAATCTCATCCTTAACAATATAGGCCCTCTCCACACCCTTAATCTGCTTATGACCCTTTCTCTTGCCTCCAAGCTCAAAGGTTATGCCATCAATCAAAAAGTCAGATATAGGTGAGACTATAATATTATGCTTAACCCTCATTTGATTAAGGAAGAAGGTCTCCCTAATATTGCCCTTATTTGAGTTATCACTAGCCAGCCCATAGATTAGATTAGTATTATCAAGATAAATCTTCTCAACCTTACCCAAGCCCCTAATACCTCCCGTGCTATCCCTAAGCTGAGCAATCATTCCCGCCTCTTCAATATATAGGCAATAATCCGAGATATTATTCCTGCTAACAAACAGCATCTCAGCAATCTTACTCATATTAGGCTTAAAGGGGACGCTTTTAGCAATAATTGCAAGAAGTTGCTTAAGCTTCCTTCCAGTCGATATATTCATATCAGCAAATATAGGGATGTCAGTTTCCAGGGTTTGATTAATCACCTGCCTAAGTCTTATTTCAAAATCACCCTCCAATGCAAATGGATAATATCCCGTCTTCAAGTACTCAGCAAAAAGCGGAAGAGGTCTCTCCAAACCTTCAATTTCCACCCTATGCTCAAGAATATCATCGAGTGAGTAGGTTTTGGCGGAGATATTATGAAACAGCATTAGGTATTCGCGAAACGAAAGACCTTGCATATCATAGATTATAGCCCTGCGACTAAGGTCGGAGCTGCCCTTCTTTATATCCAAAACCGATGAGCCCGTAAAGACAAGCTTTAGGTCTTTGTGGTAGTCATAAATCAGTTTAAGTTCCTTAGACCACTCCTTATACTTATGTATCTCATCAATAAAGATGTACCTACCCCCATATTTCACAAAGGTATCCGCAAGGTCAATCAGCTTGTTCTCAACAAAGTAAAAGTCCTCTGCCGTAACATATAAGGTCTCAGAAGGATTAAGGTTTCTCTTAATATATTGGAGAACAAGAGTAGTCTTACCCACCCCACGCGGACCCAGAATACCAATCATTCTCGACTGCCAGTTTATCTCATCGTAGCTATATCTCAAAAAGCCATCATCAACCTCATTAATAAGCTTATTAGAATGTTCAAATAACTTCTCCATAATTCTATATTTTCTGCAAAGATAATACATTTTGCACTCTCACAGTGCATTTTCTTCATTTATTTGCACTCTCACAGTGCATTATTCTAAGTTTTCTGCACTCTCACAGTGCAAATATAGCAAAACTATACCCCATCGGGTATAATATCAGCCAAAACAATGAAGCTATACCCCATCGGGTATAATATTAAAGAATACAGTGAAATTATACCTTATCGGGTATAATTCGAATATTTATATTAACTTTGCACCAGAAAGGCCATAATACTATTGAAATATGAGTAATCTATCAGATACGGTTAAGAACCTACGTAAGAAATATAATATAACGCAAGAAGAGCTATCCCTTAAATCAGGCGTAGGGTTGCGTTTTGTTCGAGACCTTGAGCAGGGCAAAGAATCACTACGTTTGGACAAGGTGAATCAAGTTCTTGAGTACTTTAATTATGAAATGAGTCCAACACCAATACAAAATAATAGATGAGGAAAGCAAATATATTTTATAAAGACCAATTAGCAGGGATTCTAGCAGAGAATGATATGGGATATGAATTTCGTTACTTGCCAGAGTATCTCGCATCAGAAGTAGCAAAACCCATAAGCCTTACTCTACCTCTTCAAAAAGAAGCCTTTGTAAGCTCGGTACTATTCCCTTTCTTCGATGGATTGATACCAGAGGGATGGTTATTAGATATTGCTCTAAGAAATACAGATATAACAATGCTAGATCGCATGTCATTATTATTGACATGTTGCAAGGACTGTATTGGAGCAGTTAGTGTTATACCTATCAAAACAAAAGATACTAATTATGAATAATTGCTTGTATTGTTATACACCTCTCTTAGATGGAGAAAAGGATATGCACGAAAGGTGTATTAAGAAGTTTTTCGGCACATCTTCCCTGCCTACTCTTAATCATACGGTTGAAGAGCTAGAAGAACTTGCAATGAAAATCATCGAAAAGCAAACATCCTTAACAGGTGTTCAGCCTAAACTATCCTTGCATTTGTTTGAAGATAAAGGCGAAAGGAGAAAGCGACTGACTATAGTAGGTCTTTGGGGAGCTTATATTTGTAAGCCACAGACCTTAGAATACGAGATGATGCCTGAAGTAGAAGACCTAACTATGCACTTAGCAGAACTTGCACAAATAGAAGTCGTTCCCCATACCCTTATGCGTATGGCGGATAATACCCTTTGTTATATTACTCGCCGAATTGATCGAACGACTAAAGGTGATAAAATAGCAATGGAAGACATGTGTCAACTCACTGAACGCCAGACTGAAGACAAGTATAAGAGCAGCTATGAACGCATAGGTAAGGCTATTCTAAAGCACTCCTCAATGCCCAAGATGGATATAACAAATTTCTTTGAACTTGTGTTTTTTTCTTGGCTTACAGGCAATAATGATATGCATCTTAAAAACTTCTCTCTTTACCAACCTTCTGAAGGCACTATACGGTTGACTCCTGCCTATGATTTGCTAAATGCAGCTATAATTAACCCCAAAGACGATGAAGAGTTGGCCCTTACCCTCAATGGACGAAAAAAGAATCTACAAAGAAATAACTTTATAAGGTTTGCTCAAAATCTTGATATAGAACAAGTTGTTGCGGAAAGATTAATCGATAAACATATAAAACTACTACCTAAATTTCAAGAGATGATTCAAAACTCCTTTTTGAATAATGAATTAAAAGAAAAATACAATAACCTACTAAATGAGAGGCTTAATAGAATATCTTCAGAATAAATCCCTTTCCTTTTATCTGAACCGCTTCTTCTTTCTGTCTGAATCAGGATTATAGAGGATTAATAGGATTCGCAGGATGGCTGACGCGTATATAACTCTAATGCGTTAGCGAAACCATAGACAAGCGAAGCTTAACAGACATTGCATCGCAATAACCAACAAGCAACGCTTAATAAACATTGCGAAGCAATAATCTTAAGATTAACAAATTCCTTAACTATATCTTAAAATCATACTGTTTTACACCCTATTTATGGTCTAAAATTTAAGAATTAAAGCACTTGCAAAATGATCTCGCAGGTCGGTCGACTGACCTCCGAGATCAGTAAAATGTCCTTTTACGACGGTTTGCTAACTTCCCAATTCATTTCGAAAACATCGGGAAATAATATCCCAATCTCTCGATGATATTGACGTTTATAAGAAATTTGAAAACTTGGTTACAGGATACACCTATTTATGGCAAGGGCTAAAATCAAGAAATAAGGCTTTTAAGAATTGCCTCCGCTTAATTGTTAATTTAAATCCTAAGAAATGCTCTGAATTAGACTTGATATTCTCTGATATTAGAGATAGCACAACCTCATCCCTGCTCTCCTTTATAGAAAACAAGAAGCCTCCGCTTAGAACAAGCGTTAGAATCCCAAGGATTAGTCCATAAATTATAATTATCTCCATTATCATTCTTTGATTTGATATTAGGCAGGTTTATTCCCACCAATCAATATGCAAATATACAAATATAATTCCTAATAACCAAACCATTACAAAAGAATATCCACCAGAAATCCCATCGTTTTCACTCTTATCGGAAGATAATTAATTATTCTTCGGTAATAGTCGTTTTTAGCCCGGTAGATTTTTGGTATTTGGTCTTTGATATTTGGTGTTTGGTCTTTGATATTTGGTGTTTGGTCTTTGATTTTTGGCGTTTGAATCCGGATTAATTGTCTTTTTTTTTGTCTGAACCACAGATGTAACGGATAAGAACGGATGAAAGGGATGCAAAGCCTTTAGGAATTGTTTTCTTCTTCTTTGAACTTGGATTACTTAGATTATCAGATGACCCTGATGGCTGACGCAAGCAATTCCTAACTCCTAATTCCTAACTCCTAATTCGAAGGAAAGGGGCGGCTATTATGGTAGAAAACAATGACACTCCCCACACACTTTGTGTCAAAGTCCCGAAAGGACGAGATTATGGTATCTTAGACCTTTCTTTTGAACTATGATTTGATAATAACCACTACAAATAATTACTTATTCATTAGAAACACAAATAATTTTGAAATAATTATTTAATATTGTTTTCAATCAAGATGCAGCTTTATACGATTGAGGTTGAGGCTTTAGCAATGAATTGGTACTTTATGGGCTTGTAATTAATGGAGTAAAATCAAAAATAACATCAATTAAAATTTGGTAGACTGGAAAGATATGTATATATTTACAACATCATAGAGGTATTAATAATAAAATTAAAAGGATATGAAGAGATTTATTACCATACAAGTGTTTATGCTTTTTAGTGTAACGCAGATGTATTCACAAACAAGTTCATACCCTTTATTGTGGATTACGTCAAGTCCTACTTCAGACAGCACTTTAAATTTAGAAGTTAAAGGTATTTTATCAGATTCAATAACTGTTCTAAATCCCAATGATATATTAAAAGCTACCGACATTAATAATCATTTTAGTTTTCAATTTTCGCCACAAACACCACTTCGCATTATAAGTAACAAGTTGGGGAGTAATCTTTTCAAGGACACCTCCTACACCATAATTACCGCATATCACACAAAAGACTTAGACTCAGAGTTAGGACTATGGAGCATAGTAAGTGACAGTAATACATTACTATCATTAAGCAGTAGGACTTTACAAATAGGAGAAATGCAAATAAAGTTCACAGACAGCAACTTTATGGACCCAGTAGTTAACACAGTATCTCAAAACATAAGGAACCTAGTATCCCCAAGAATCACCTGTGACACATTGCTCATAGGACAATTCCAAGGACAATATTTTTCAGGCAGTTATGCAGAGCTATTAATTTTCGAGGGCCTTCTCTCAACATTAGAGAAGCGTAAATGGCAGACAGCCCTAAGTCTAAAATACAGTTCAACCATGCAAGCTAGCAACTATTACTCACTCCGCGGCGACACTCTATGGTCATATCAAGATGACAGTATACATTCTACATATATAGGTGGTATAGGCAAAGACACATTGCGAGGTTTAGAACAAAGCCAATCAAAGATATACGGAGATTGCCTAACCATCACACTTCACCCAGAGCACAGCCCATTAGAAGGGGACTACATACTATGGGGACACGACAATCAATCCTACGACTTTGACGGCGTATTATATATAGACAGTTTAAAATACTTCACCCTCTCACGCACCTGGAAGCTTCGCAATCACTATACAAGAACCCCAGGCCCCATACTCAGCACAATAACACTAGACGCCCCTATTGAAGCAGGAGAGATGCTATTACTACAAAGCAACACATTAGACTATGATATAAATCACATTCAAGTTCACACCCCAGACACAACGACCCCAACACAACTAATCTTCAGGGACATTGACTTACAAACCAGCACAGACACACCTATTTACTTTTTCTTAGCCCACAGGCTAGGTCAAGCACAAGAAGAGAAGACAATCACAGACACCACATCAAGTCAATCCACAGATCAAATCACACTCACCCCCAACCCAAGCACAGGCAAATATCAGTTAGAAGTTCAATTAGCATCAGCCAGTCCCATAACAGTTTACGTAACCAATCTCAGTGGGAAGATTATTCAAAAACACCACTCATCAATAAGCCGACAACATAAGATTGTTGACCACATATCAGAAGTAGGCAACTACATCATTACCATAGAATATTCAGGAAATAAAATATCCAAGAAATTAATCATAGCACACTAAACAAAAAACAATAATTTATGAAACATCATTATTATTTTATTTTCAAAGCATCAGCACTCATAATACTATTGTCTTACCTTCAGATCAGTTGTCAAGACAAGGAGAGTAAGTCTGTTACTTCAACAAAAGATTCAAAAACACTGGTAACCAATACATATAATCAAGAGTATAATAATAACTCTGTTTCAGACTCACCATATATAGATTTAAACAGTTTAAGTCAAACACCTGGGATCAAGGCCGTATCAGGTAGAACACTATTACTTTATCAACCCGACGTGCGTTACTATCACAAAGACTACGGATATGTAAGAGGGAAGGTTTTGGGAGACAATAGTGAACAAGCACTTATTTACATATCAGGAGAAGAAGTACATTCGAGCTCTGGCTATTTTGAGCAATTAGCCAAGCGACCATTCTCAAGTCAAGGTGAAGAATGGGAAGTAGAAGTCAAAGCCATATTTCCAGACGGTGAGACAATAGTTTCACACGCATCATTCAGTAGCACAGAAGACGTTGATGAGTTAAATACCATTCCTATCAATATAGAAGACATAGAGCCAGATACCCGAACCTCTCTTTCCTATTCCTCCGCCACCCTATATGTTGAGCCAGGCTCAGTATCAACACCAAAGAGCATAAGCGTAAGCCCTCTAGAGTCTCGTGACCTTCCATTATCAGGCTTACACCTATCCAATGTCACCAAGGAGCATAGCGGATATAGGTTTTTGCCAGACGGAACAAAGTTTGAAAAAGAGCTAGTCATAGCCATAGGATACGATCAAGACAAGATACCATTTGGTTATGGCCCTCAAGATATTTACAGTTATTATTATGACAACACCCTTGAGCGTTGGTTAGTATTAGAGCGAGACAGCGTAGATGAAGAGAAGCAAATAGTTTATTCTAGGACAGACCATTTCACAGACTATATCAATGGTATTTTGCAGACTCCAGAGACCTCAGACGCCATGGCGTACACACCCACGAGTATAAAAGACCTTGAGGCAGCCCAGCCATTAAATGGCATAACTATGATGTCTCCACCCCAGGCCAATAATAAAGGCACAGCCAACCTTTCATATCCTATAACCATACCACAAGGCAGGCGAGGCATGCAGCCGGACTTAAACATAACCTACAACAGTTCAGGAGGTAATGGTTGGTTAGGTTTAGGATGGGATCTAAGTATTTCAAGCATAACAGTTGAGACCCGTTGGGGAGTACCATACTATGATCCAGATAAAGAATCAGAGACATATCTATTAGATGGAGAGACGTTGGTAACAAGTTATTACGATGAACAAAATCAGTTCAGGTTAAATAAGCCAGCATATCAAAGATCATGGGATTTAAGAAGTGATGTAATAAATCCAGAAGATAATACAACACAATTTTATCCAAGAGTAGAAGGAGCTTTCAGGAAAATCATACGACATGGCACAGATCCACAGAATTTTTGGTGGGAAGTAATAGATAAAAATGGAACAAGATATTTTTATGGTAAGAAACAAAATGAAGAAGAATTAGATTCCTGTGGAGTATTATTTGATTATAAGGGAAATGTAGCGAAATGGTGTCTAACGGGAATAAAGGATGTATATGGTAATTATGTTGAATATGAATATACTACAAAATTCACTAGTGGTAGTAATGTTGAAGGAACTGTTGGAAAACAGATATATCCAGAAACAATAAAATACACAGGATATAAAGCAGATGAAAGTTCAACACAACCGTCAGAAAGTGGAAAATATAGCATATCGTTTAAATTAGATAAAATAAGAGAAGATATAGTTACATCAGGAAGATATGGTTTTAAGGAAACAAACGCTTGGCTTTTAGATAAAGTAGAAATACTTTATGATAACGATTTGTTAAAAGCTTATTATTTTGGCTATAAAACTGGATTTGCGGGCAAAACATTATTATGCAATATAATTGAGGCAGATAGTCTTTCTATAAGTCAAAAGTATTATGATCAGTCCTTAACTGAAGTTATGGATGTGACCAAATTATTAGAAAAGGATGTTTTTAATAGATGTAATGAAGTTAGTGAAAAAGATATATATTATTTTCCATATATAGAACATAGGTTTAATTATGAAACTTTAGAAGAAGAAAAGGCAATGTTTAGTGAGGAGGAAACTATTATAACAGAGGATGACAATATAAAGGGAAATATAATTCCTTTTTTGGGAATGAAAATTGGTGATTTAGAAGGGACACTAACAAAGTCTTTTAATATAGGGGGAGCACTTAGTGTAGGTTATGATTGGAATGTGATGCGAAAAACATTATCTTTAGGAGGTAATTATATGTTTGGAAAAGACAACTCTGAAGGGTTGCTTTGTTATATAGATTTGAATGGAGATGGTTATGTTGATAAGTTATATAAAAAAGGCGATAGTATTTATTATAGATTAAGAGATCCTAATTCGAACTCATTTGGAAATCAGTCGTTATTAAATTTAAAAGGATTTCTAAAGTCATCTGGATATACTAATTCATGGGGAGTAGAGGGGGATTTAGGGGTAGGAGGTTTTGGAGTTAATTGGACAGACGGCAAAACAACTACATCTGGATATTTTATAGATTTAAATGGAGATGGATTAATAGACTATGTTGACAATGAGAAGAAGTATATAAATCAACTTGACTCGGGAATTCCAACTTTTGTGAGGATAAATGAATTTTCGGATGAGGATATTCCAATTCTAGGAGACTGTGGAAATGTTGAGTATATTTCTTTTGGAAACTCAGTAAATGAAGATATTTTTTCTTCGGGTAGTTATGAGGTAATAAGTACTAAATGTAGTTGTTTAGTATACAGTAATGATAGAAACGGCGAATGTATAAAAGATAGTTGCTGGGAGGAAATTGAAACTGTTCAATATGATTTTCCTGAGACATTTGAACCAAACATGGATAATGTTAGAGTATGGGTTGCACCTTATGATGGCACAATAAAAATCGAAGGTGTTGCTAAATATACATCAGAAAGTTTTTTATTAAATCAACTTACGTATAATAGCAAAGGTGTAAAGTTAAGTATAGAAAAAAATGGAGTTGAGTTATCACATGTTATATTAAAACCAGTAGATAGCGTTCAGTCTTTTTTATTTTCTAATGTAAATTCTATTTCAGTAGCTGCAGGAGATAAAGTGTTTTTCAGAATGCAATCTTTAGGAAAGAGAAAATATGATGAAGTGATTTGGAATCCGAAAATAACATATTTAGGTGCAACTTATAAAAGAGGTAATGTAACGGTAAATGCAAATATTTCTGATTCAATAGATGCTAGCGGTTTGAATATGTATCAATTTAATTATTCAGAAGATTTACTACTAACAGGCAAACAAAAAATTAAAATGCCCTTTTCAGGAAAAATAGCAATTGTTAGAGATATAAAATCTAATGGTTTGAGAGGAAGTGTTACTTGCAATATTATTAAAAATGCGAACAATAATATTCAATCGTTTACTATAAATAATAATACAGAAATAAATGATAGTACGATATATAATGTGCAAGCAAATGATTTAATTAGTATTGTTATGAAAGGCGAAGGTAATACTAATTGGCCTTCTATAGATGCAAACATAAGAATTGTTGTTGTTGAAAAAACAGGAGGGACAGCAGAGGATGTATACAATACGTATTCAGATGGAGAAACAAAAACATATTATTATAGTTATTATCCAATGATAGAGAAAGCTTCATATGCATATCAAAAACTACCTAGTATAAAACATACTACAACAAGTCAATCATTATCTATTAAACCTAAGCTGTCTTCAGTAAATTCATTACAAAGGGAAGTTATAATTACAGTTAAGGATACGAATGGTAATGCTTTATTATCCGAAATTTTCACGTGGCCCTATGGAAATGCAGTACCTACTTACTCCGTCAACTTGAATGGAATAACAGATTATTTTATAGACTATCATGTTCAGGGCTCAATTGGAGAAACTTTTACAAATGCCTTAGCAATTATAAATAATGAAAATGTAGAGGCGGGACTATATATTAATTATTCAGATTTCTACGATAAATTTGGAATTAATTTTAGAAATTGGGGGCAATTTGGATATTGGAATCATAGTAATGATTCAATTCCTATAGATGAGTCATTACTAGTTTTAGATAACACATTTAATCAAACGTCAGTACCAGACCCTAGTTCTTTAACAATACCTGTAAGTAGAACATCAAATGATAGCAATATATTTAATCCATTATCTTCATCCTTTTTTCTAATGTTTCCCGATTTTGAAAAAAAGTGTTTCATAGGATATGGTGATTGTATTTCTACTAATAAGGATGTCGTAGCCAATAAAGTTTATTCAACATACATAAATGTTGAAGATTTGGATTTAACCGATAATCCTTTACCAATAAGTGCAAATAATAGTGTTCCAATTACCACAGTGAATAAGTTGTCTTACACCGATAATATTGGATATGATATAGGTTTTAGTATATCAACAGAAATACCAGGCTTTGGAATAAATGAAGGTGGAAGTATTACAAAAGGAAGCACTAGGCAAATCTCAGACATGATTGATATTAACGGAGATGGATATCCAGATATAGTTTCTGAAGTAAGCGTCCAACTTAGTCAGCCTCAAGGGGGATTAAGTAGCATAACAAGGCCCCATGCAGTAGGAGGCCGATTTTCAGATTCTACATATAATGAAACAGTAGGAGGAAGTTTTGGAGGCAGTTATGTTGTTGCCAAGAAGCTTTTATCAAACAATCCTAAGAAGAGTTTGACTACTCTTTCGGCAGGAACAGGGGCAAGCATATCAGGCGCAACAACAGAAAATAACACTCAATACAGCTGGGTTGATATCAATGGAGATGGATTGCTGGACAAAGTAACCAAAGACGGAATAGTTAACCTAAATATAGGAAATGGTTTTCTGTCAGATGAAATATGGTCTAGTATTGAAAATATAAGAAAATCATATAATGAAGGAGTAGGTCTAAGTGTTTCTGGTACAGAAAATAATTCGAGAGTAGATTTTAGTCGGGAAACACAGGAAATGATTGATAATTTAATGGAAATCAGAAAAAACACAGCGGATGACTTACTTGAATTAATTTCAGGAATAGCTAACGAAACAGGAAATTCAGAATGTAATGTAAGCATAAATATAGGATTAGGCGGAACTCACTCTGAAAATGAAAATACATTTAGCTACATCGATATTAATGGAGATGGATTAGTAGATAAAGTATTAGGAAACAAAGTTTATTATAATTTAGGAGATAAATTTTCGATATCTGACACGTCGATACTGCCAAGCTTAATAGAAACAGCAACATGTTACAATGCAAATCTTACAGGAGCTTTCACTCTAGGTACTACTTTAGGTCCTTTACCAGTTAAAATACAAGGCAATCCAAAGTCAGGTGCTTCAAGAAGTCTAGCAAAGAATGAGATCAAGTGGATAGATATGAATAATGACGGTTATCCTGATTACGTAAGGGATGGAAATAATGGAGAATTGATAGTAAGATATTCGAATCTAGGGCATGTGAATCTATTAAAAGAAGTAATAATGCCTACTTTATCAAGTTACAATATAGATTATAGTTTGTCACAAAGCTCAACTGATAGTCCACAAAGACATTGGACGATGAGTAGTTTAGAAATAAAAGATGGATTTAGTGAGGATTGTGATGAAACTCGTAAAATGACATTTGAATATAAAAACAGAAAATATAGCAGATATGAAAGAGAAGATTATGGTTTCGATACAGTTATTACTGCAGAATATATAAGTCCAACTACAATATACAGAAAGACTATAGATATCTATCACAACAATGGCTATATGTTCAGTGGTTTAAAGCATACTTCAATACAAGCTGATTCAATATTAGGTATAAAGCATTTAGAGCATATAAAGACATATGATATACATGAAATACTAACAGGAGTGAAGATAAATGTTGAAAATCCTCAATGTTACGGAGACGGGTATCCTGCAGTAAGCAAAGAAAACTTTATGTATTATGACAATAATCAATTGCAATTAACAACGGAAAAGAAATATATGTATACTAGTTTTGGAAATGTCGAAGAATATCAAAACTTAGGTGATATAACAATTGAAGAAGATAATATTTACTCTGATATTGAATACTCAAATGATGAAACAAATTATTATGTAAGTCTAGTAAAACAAATAGAAGTAAGAGACCAACAAGGTGTTTTGTTGAAAAAAAGAGGTGCAACATATAATAATTTAGGAGCTATGGACTTTTTAATTGTCTTTAATAATGGAAACCAAATAGAACATCATTATGAATATGATAATTATGGAAACATAAAAAAGGCCATTCTCCCTCCTAATAATTTAGGACAACATTTGATAGTTGAATATGAATATGACAATATGTTACATACGTATCCCACAAGAGTAGCTAATAACTACCAGTATGAGTCTACAAGTTCTTATGATTTTCGTTGGGGAAAGCCTCTGATTACAACAGATATTAATGGAAACCAAATGCATTATACTTATGATACAAGAGGTAGAACAAAAACAATAAGAGGACCAAAAGAAATTGCATCAGGGCAAGGTTATACTATAGAGTATGATTATTGGGATAGAGAAAGAAGATCGCAAATAGAACATAAGAAGATTATACCGTGGTCTAAAACTTCAAACTATGACTCTGAGTATTCAAACAATAATATTGAGGTTATAACTTTTGCAGATGGTTTAGGAAGAATAATACAAATAAAAAAAGATATTGAGAGATCAGGCATAAAAAAACGGAGTGTAAGCGGTAAAATAATGTATGATGCATTAGATAGGCCAATTGCAGAATATCATCCACAGGAAGAAGATGTTTTTAATTCTCCATATAGTAGTGATACAATATTTAATTATTCTCCGCATTCATATCCACCAACCCAAACGGAATATGACATCTTAGATAGACCAACGCAAATTATTTATCCAGATCAGAGTACAACTAAAAATGAATATAGTATTGAACAGGATTATAATGGTATAAATCGTTTTAAAACAATAATTACCGACCAAAACAACAAAGAAACTACAATCTATTCAGACCATAGAGAGCTAAAAACACAGATAGTTTCAGCCAATGGAGCCACAACTAAATTTGCTTACGATGCCTTAGGGCAACTAACCCAAAGCATAGACCCTGAAAACCATCCAACCTCTTATGAATACGATATGTTAGGAAGGAGAACAAAAAGAACACACCCAAGTGCAGGAGAAACCCAGTGGCAATATGACCCAGCTGGAAACCTTACCAAACAAATCATGTCATCAGGAGAATTTATTGATTACACATACAATTTCAACCAACTAACCAACGTTAGTTATTCAGACAGACCATGGAATAATGTTTGGTACGAATACGGAGGAGCAGGCAGTGGCAATCAGACAGGAAGACTGATAAAGCAGCAAGATGCCACCGGTGTACAAGAATTTGAATACGGCAATATGGGCGAGATGATAAGAAACAGACATACATATATAGTCCCTAACTCAGAACCATTCACGCTAACCACCGAGTGGGAATATGACAGTTGGAACAGAGTAAAGCAAATTATTTATCCGGATAATGAAACAGTAACCTATACATATAATTTAGGCGGCTTATTAAAACGTGTAGAAGGAATTAAACCAAACATAGGACACACTGTATATATAGACAAAATAGAATACGACCACTACGAACAAAGAACAGCAGTCTATAATGGCAACCAAACCAGAACCTACTACACCTATGACCCAGTAATGCGTAGGATGACACATCTCAGAACAAGAAGCCCAAATGGAGACCTATTGAAATTAAGATACACCTATGACCCCGCAGGAAATATCACAGGGATAGAAAACACAGGAATTAACCCTTATGTGCAGAAATACACCTATGATGACAACTATCAACTAAAAGACGCACATGGCGATTGGGGAGGACAAGTAGGCTATGATTTAAATATGCAATACAGTCCAGCAGGTAGGATAGAAAACAAAAAATTAGGAGGCGACAGAATAGACAATAACGGCACCTATCCAATAACCTATGATAATACTTACAGCTATGGAGTCAATGGCAATCCATACGCCTTAAAACACATCATAGACAATAACACAGGCGAGGAACATTATTTCAATTGGGATAAAAAAGGCAATATGACCTATCACTTTGACAAACATCAAGGCAATGAGAGAAGACTCTGTTGGACAGAAGACAATCGATTGCAGGGGATGAGTGATAAAAACAATGGAGCCTGGTATAACTACGATGCCACTGGCGAAAGGAATCTTAAGCTCACAGGGCAAACCATGCATGTTAACCAAAACGGTCAAGACTACTATACCCCAATCTTCGACCAGCAAACCCTCTATGCCAACCCACTCATCACCATCAATGACAAAGGCTACACCAAACACTACTTTGAAGAAGGCAAACGAATATGTTCAAAGATAGGCAGTGGAGGACTTATTGACATAGGCGGTAATATGGAAGGAATAAGTCAAGGTATAGAGGAAATAAGAGATATACAGAAAGAAGGAGTAGTAAAAACCTTTGATATATGTATGCAAATATATCCATATATAAAGACAAATAACCTCCACGAAAAAGTAGTCCAACCCTACGAAGGACAAATCAACCCAGACGAACCAATCTTCTACTACCACTCTGACCACTTAGGTAGTGCCTCCTTCCTAACCGACCGAGACGGCTACGAAACCCAACAATTAGTCTATCTGCCATTCGGCGAGGACTGGGTAGATATGAAATACAACACAGGCCAATACGACACCCCATACAAATTCAACGGCAAAGAAAAAGACGAAGAAACGGGCTACCAATACTTCGGAGCAAGATACCTAAACCCAACACTAAGCATCTGGCTAAGCGTCGACCCACTTTCGGATAAGTATCCACACTTAACAAGCTATAACTACTGTGCTAATAATCCTGTTATGCTTATTGATCCGGATGGAAGAGCATTTGGTCCTCCATGGAAAAATAAGGGGCCTGTAATTCCTAAAGAAAAGTTTGTGGGTTGGGAAAATCAGCCTTTCTACAATAATTTTAAAAGACAAAATAACAGAGACCCAAACTGTTTAGATTATTCAAAAGCGCAAATGAATGTAGCTGGTTATACAACAGGAGG
>FZPS01000175.1_pt105 | contig 20308 bp, 16 predicted proteins | sample 1817821 | NCBI WGS metagenome assembly FZPS01 (sample SAMEA104158645, study PRJEB21678) | metagenome | place: Germany | collected 2015-04-21
TTGACGGGGACTGTCTAGATAATCACGGAGGATCTGGATCTCTGGCTCGCCACAGCTCTGCTTTAGACCAAGCAGCTTCTGGATCGAGGAAGGGGAATTGGTTAAGAAAATCCAGCTGCCAATGGTCCGGCTTCTCTGAACATGCTAGACAGCATTTTAGTCGTCTACCTAGAACTATGATGACCGTACGGAGCGACACTTTCCCCACGACATCAATCCCAGAGGTCGTCTGAGTACGATACCCGCATGTGATTTGGCCGAACACCTAGGTGATGACGGGTATTACAAAGGTGTGCCCACACTGGTGTGTGAGATCCTCTCAGATTCAAGCAGGCGACACGATTTGATCAAGAAACCGTCTCTTTACTCGGACAGCGGAGTTAGAGAATACTGGATCGTTGATCCGCAAAACAAGACCATTAGTATCTATGGCTTTGAGGAAGGGGAAATCGCTCATCATCTCATTTTTAAAGCACCCGAAAAGGCTTACTCCATTCAATTCTCCGAATTAGTACTAGATTTAGAACGCATATTTCGTCCGCTGGGGTGACCCACTAAGGTTGATCTTGACAAATTAAAAGGACTCTTTTAAGCCCTGTAGCCATAGCACTAACGTTGGCCGGCAGGGCTGGTTGTTGAGGGTTCGGCCAGATCCATTGGCAAATGGAACGTAAACAATGTACAATATAATTGTGAACGCGGTGGATCGTCTTCGCAACAACCGATAGTAATGCTGCTCGCAAAGTACATGGGCTACAAAGGGGGAGAAGGTATGGACCTAAAAAGGAGGGCTCGCAGGCTCTTGAAGGAGTTTAAGGGTGATCAGTATGCCTTTGGACGAGATACCCTTGATGCCGTGGGGAGCTATGCCAGAAAATATGGCAAAAGCGTCTTGGTCGTGTCCAATAAAGATAGCTTTGCCCCCTTTGTCCAAGAGATCGTGGAGGTACTTGAGAAATCTGGCCTTGAGTTGGCTGGTGGGCGCATCTTTCCCGCCGCGAGACCCAATGCTCCTCGGGAGGACGTTTATAGAATCGAGAGCTATATTTTGCACCATCAACCCGACTGCATCGTCGTTGTTGGTGGCGGAAGCGCAATCGATGCTGTGAAGGCAGCGAATGTCCTGGCCACCCTAGGAGCTATTGAGCCTGAGGTAGATACTTACTTTGGGACGGGAATCGTGAGCAAAATTCTGCAAGGATCAACGAAGCGACTAGTGCCCATGATTGCTGTACAGACAGCCGCCAGCTCCGGAGCTCACCTGACAAAGTATTCCAATGTTACTGATCCCCTGTTAGGGCAGAAAAAGCTCATTGTTGATCAGACCATCGTACCCCATCAGGCCGTCTTCGATTACGGTGTAACTGCGCATATGCCTCCGGAACTCACGATTGATGGAGCATTGGACGGTATGGCCCATTGCATCGAAGTATTCTATGGCGCTAGTGAAAACCAGTTCGACCGGATCCGAGAAATTACCGAGGTGGCCCTAGAACTGATCGTAGCGAATTTAGGTGCAGCCATCAAAGAACCGCTCAATTTCGAATTCCGGGAAGCCCTCGGTTTGGCCACCGATCTTGGGGCTTATGCCATCATGGTCGGAGGGACCAATGGTGCCCATCTGACCAGCTTCTCCTTGGTCGATTTGACCAGCCACGGCCGGGCTTGCGGACTAATGAATCCCTATTACACGGTCTTTTTTGCTCCCGCCATTGAAAAGCAACTATCCGTAGTTGGCGGCATTTTTGCCAAGCATGGATTGATTAAAGAGCAAATTCCTTCTTTGACGGGCAGAAAACTAGGAGAAGCTGTGGCTGCGGGGATGATCGCCTTCAGCAAGAGTGTTGGTGCCCCAACAAGACTTCTGGACCTGCCTGGTTTTGACGATGCTCTAATTGAGCGCGCACTGCTAGCTGCCAAGGATCCGCAACTGGAGATGAAACTGACGAATATGCCTGTGTCCCTTGATTTCCAGTCTGTTGACGATTACATGGGTCCAATACTCTGGGCCGCCAAAACGGGCGATTTTGGCCTAATTAGGAACATGGAAGTGAATCAGAAAGGTGGAGTAGGATGAGCTATGATCTAGATATGGGAAGGTTTTGGGAAGTCAATCGACAATGCTTGGATCTCAAAGAGGATATCCAGCGTGTTCCAGTGAGTATGCACCTGGATGGGGACTGGATTTGTGAGTATCTAAAACTTGATAACGCCAAATACTACTCTGACTTTGAGTATCAGCAAGAGCATCGTTTGCGATGCAGCGAGATCACCGAAGAGGAACTGGCCTATACTATCTATCCGGCCGTGGATTTCGGTGTGATTATGGACGCTTCCATCTATGGAGGCGAAGTGAAGTATCAGTCGAATGCTACTCCCACCCTCACCCCGGTAGTCAACGATCCGTCAGAAATCGATGCGCTGGTAGAAAAGATGCAGAATGTTGACCTATTAGAGCAAGGCCTGGTCCCCATGTATTTGGAGTGGCGGGAGAAAATCAAAGCTCGGTATGGCATCGAATTGACCTATGGAGATGGTCAAAAGGGATGTGCCACCATGTTAGGTCAAATCTGCACCATAACGAACTTCTTGACCTGGATCATGACCGATCCTGAACAGATACATAAGTTGGTAGCTTGCTGGCTGGATACATCCAAGCGATATACAAAGGCCATGAGGGAAGCAACAAATTATTCTGCGGAACGGAAGGGGTATGCGTTCGCAAGTGATGTTGCCGGCATGTTGTCACCCCAGCTTTACCGGGATTTTATCATGGATGCCGAGAAGGAACTCTATGATACGTTTGCCCCCAATGCCGACGATCTCCGTTATTACCATGCTGATTCCCATATGCTTCATCATTTGGAGACTCTAGAAGAGATAGGTGTAAACGCTGTGAACATCGATCCCTATATCGAGCCGGCGCAGATCTTGGAGAAAATGCCCAATGTTGTCGTTCATGGTCAAATTCCTCCCCTTAAGATCCTTTTAAACGGCTCACCGGAGGAAGTCATTGCTTATGCCAAGCGTGATATTGAGCAGGCGGGCCCAGGAAAACACCTCGTTTTATGCACCGCCGGTAGCATCAACCCTGGCACATCCTTCGAAAATCTAAAGGCCATGTGTTATGCCGCAGAAAAGTATGGATACATCTACTAAGTTGGCAGATGAGATGACGAGAGGGTCGTATTGAGTTTCCTGGGGAAGAGACGATTAACAGAAAAGAGAAGAGCAGGAATACACCGATACTACTGGATGTTGTTTCTTTTCGCGCGGAAATCGCCATTTTCTGCGGGAAAAGCCTTGACAACCTCGGGCTCCAAATGGTAATTTAAATGTAAGGTAAGATAATAAATAAAGCACTATGTAATACAAATCGTGGACGATGGGTTCCCGCTTAATATAGAGCGTAGGATTCGTGTCCAATATTATTTCTGTAAAATTTAAAGCGCTTAAAATATCTGATAGGTTCCGCTGGTGATGACATGACGTCATCCGATCGTTCCGCGATAGTGGGAAGCGATAAATCAGTGTGGGAACGGTTTATACGGGATGTAGACGACTCCCTCCTGCCGGGATCAACCGCAGACACTTCGTTTAAAGCGCTTTAGCTTTGGAGGCAATGACATGCATAGGGAGATTACGAAGAAGTCAAGGAGGCGTCCAACCTTAGCGGACATTGCAGCGGAGCTTGGTTTATCGGCGGCAACCGTATCCTTGGCTCTCAATGGAAGTCCATTGGTAGCCGAAAAAACTGCTCGGAGAGTGCGGGAAGCAGCAAAAAAGCATAACTATCGCCCCAATGCCATTGCTCGCCGTCTGTCAGTGGGGCACTCCGAGGTAATTTCGTTCTACGTACTAGGAGGTAAGGACGCGGCATTGGGCTTCCTGCCGTCGAGTTGGATGTTCTATAATCCGATTTTAAAAGGCGCAAGTATGGCTCTAACCCGCTATCGGTATCACCTGCAGTTTGAAATTCTCAGTGCAGAGCTGGGGGATCAGTGTGATACGATCATTGAACACATTTTGGGAGGGGCGACAGACGGGGTCTTGCTGCTGTATTTTGACGACTACCTACCTGTTGTCGCGGATGAACTGGAAAAGGTCGATGTGCCCATTGTGACCATGAATAGAAAGGTCTCGCCGGAGCTTAGTTCCGCTCAAGTGGACAACCGAAGCGGGGCGATTGCTGCCATCGAGTATCTGAAAGAGTTAGGGCATACCAAAATAGCGCACATATCTGGACCGGAGGCCTCGTTCAATGCACGGGATCGTAGAACAGGATATCTAGAAGCTATGGCCGCAGCTGGACTCGATGTTAGTGATGGCTACCTGCTGGAAGGAGACTGGCAGACGCAATCCGGGTATTATCTGCTCCGCGAAATGATGATGCTTCCGGATCCACCTACAGCTGTGTTCTGTTCTAATGACTATATGGCAATGGGGGCTCTTGAAGCATTACGGGATCTGAACATTGCCGTTCCTGAGCAGGTGTCTATCATTGGTTTTGATGATTCAGAAATATCCCGCGTCGTGTTGCCGCGACTTACCACGGTGCGACAACCGCTAGAGGAACTCGGGAGAAGGGCTGCCGAGGAAGTCATGGCACTTAAGGGAGATGGAGAACACGAGATTCGGCATCAAGTTATTGCCCCTGAATTGGTTAGGAGGGGTTCTTGTGCGTCGCCGTCTTTAGTCTAAGGGGGGTGGTTTGAAAAAACCAGCAAGGCTGTCGGACGTCCCGGAGATCAAACACCAATATGAAGGAGTGGAAGTGACGCAATGAAAAGACGTATGACCCTTGTGTTGATTAGTGTACTGTTGGTACTGCTTATCGCTGGCATGTCTGTTAGCGGTGCAGAACTGTGGCATTATTGGTTGTCAGGAGGCGAGAGGGAAGCACTGGATGCGTTTTTGAGTACTGCCCGAGAGCAGTATCCAGATGTCGAATTTACTGAGCGGGGGATTTCCGGAGCGAGCACAGAGATGCGGCGCCAGCTCGGTGCAGCATTCCTGGCGAACGATCCACCAAATGTTTACCAAAGTGCAATCGGTTACGACCTGAAATCCTATGTCGACGCTGGCAGACTAGCTCCAATTGATGACGTATGGGAAGCAATCAATGGTGAGGAAGTGTTCAGCGAAGGTCTGAAGAGCATGGTAAAATTCGATGGACATGCTTACGCCATCCCACTAAATACCCATATTGTCAGTCACATCTTCTACAACAAGCATATCTTTGATCAGTACGAGCTTGACATTCCCACTACTTGGGATGAGTTTAAGGCAGTGTCGGAGGCCTTGCGTGCCAACGGAATTGAGCCTTTTGCGGCAGCTAGTGGATGGGAGACCTACAACTTCTACGCTCCATTAGTTAGCTCGCTTGGCCCTGAGGGATACTTAGCTCTCGGTAACGGTCAAGTGTCGTTTACGGATCCAAAAGTAAAAGAGGCTTTTCGCATTTACGGTGACGCTTTCGTCAGCGCCTATATGTTCGGTTGGTCCGGCTATGGTTGGGCAGAGGCTGCAAATGAAGTGATCAACGGCAACGCAGCAATGTACCTTAACGGAGACTGGGTCGTTGCCTATTTCGAATCCGCCGGTTGGGTGCCGGGCGAGGATTTCTGGTTCTTCCCAGCCCCAGGAACGCAAGATGTCATGATTATGCAGGTTGACGCCCTAGCGGCTCCGGCAGGGGCAGCGGATCCCGAAGGGACTGCGGCGCTACTTACGGTGGCCGGCGGGGTTTCGGGGCAGAGCGCATTCAACGCCAAGAAAGGATCTGTAGCTGCCAATCTGAATACTCCACCTGACATCTATAATACGCTGCTGAAAGCAACGTACGACCGAGTGCAGCAGGTGAGTGCGGAAGGGACAATGCTCCCCAATATGCTGTTCATGCTTCCGCCAAGTTTGTATCAGGAGTTAGGTCGTCAGGTATCCACATTTGCCATGGATCCAACGGAGCAGACCCTGGAGCAGGTAACTAAGACTCTCGAGAACATGCGACAAGACTTGTTAGAAGAAGGCGCTTTCGTTAACTGGAACGCTATGTAGTGTGAATTGAGGAGGGGATCGCAAGATCCCCTTGCTCTCAAAACGAATCTAGCTCTGTGAGGGGTGGGATTATGCGGCTAGAAACAGAAAAGAAACTGACTTTTGGCGCCTTCCTGCTAATTCCGCTTGTCTGCATTTTGGTCTTCATGGTCTATCCCATTGGCAAGAGCATTGTACTTTCTTTTCATCGTTGGGATGGCATCTCCCCTGAAACGACCTATGTAGGTTTGAGAAATTACTCTAGACTTTTCGCAGATGTGCGCTTCTGGACTGCAGTCAGTAACAATGCCCGTTGGCTTGCGTTTTCATTGGCCCTACCAACGGCGCTTGGATTGGCGCTGGCTCTTTTAATCGATCAGAAGATCAAGGGAGAATCACTTTTTCAAACACTGTTCTTTATTCCTTACACCATCACACCAGTGGCTGTGGCATCCGTTTGGCGGTGGCTCTATGAGCCTCGAAATGGACTGTTCAATAAGTTCTTGCAGCTGATTGGTCTGGCGAAGTATCGTCAAATTTGGATAGGGGACCCTTCCATCGCGACGTATTCGATCATGTTCTCCAGCCTGTGGTGGACAACGGGCTTTGCTCTGGTCCTGTACATATCCGGACTGCGTAACATTCCCCAGGAACTCCTGGAATCAGCCACAGTCGATGGTGCACGATTTTCCCAAAGGTTTAGGTTTGTGATGCTGCCTCAGCTCTTGCCATCCACTATTGTGGTTTTGGCCATGTCAGGAATAAGCGCGCTGCGGGTCTTCGATCTGATTTACTCCCTTACCGGGGGCGGTCCCGGATACGCCACTGAGGTTCTTGCAACCATGATGTTCGACGTGTCATTCAATAGGTTTGAACAAGGGATGGGGAGTGCCATCGCTGTAACTCTTTTTGTACTGTCTGCTGTGATTATCTTGCCTTACGTGTACCATACCAGTAAGAATCTGGAGGATATCACAAATGGCTAAAGGTGACTTCAATGCTGTGCGAGTCCTCAAGCGAGTTTTGATCTATACAGCTTTAGTTCTTGCTGCTGTTTTGTTTATGATCCCGCTGGTTGTCTTAGTAATGACTTCGATCAAAGGGCCCCGGGAAATCGTCAACATTTTCGCGCTGCCTGAGACGATGTATTGGCAGAATTACGTCAGCGCCTTTGAGAGAATGGGTCGGGGAATATGGAACAGTGTCTGTATCACGGTCCCCGCTGTGGTAATTTCGACTCTTGTTGGTGCATTTGGGGCTTACCCCTTGGCACAGTTCCGCTTTAGGGGAGACAGCACCATCTTTATGGTGCTTTTGGCGGGGCTGTTCATCCCGTCGCAGATTGTCTTAATACCGCTATTCCAGATTATCCGGGCATTGGGTGTATATGATTCGTATGTGGGAATGTGGATAGTGCACACGGCCTACGGAATACCTATCTGCACATTCTATCTGCGTAATTTCTTTGCTACAATCCCCCGCTCTCTCATGGAGGCTGCCTTACTGGACGGCTGTTCGGTAGCGGGGTATTTTTTCAAGATCTTGCTTCGTCTGGGTAAACCCGGGTTGGCCGCGGTTTTCATTTTGCAGGCGAGGGCGATTTGGAATGATTTGCTTTATGGAAATACACTAACCCGAAGCGATGCTGTTAGACCTATGACAGTTGAATTAGCTACATTTGTTAGCCAGACTGATGTTCAATATGGGCAGCTGATGGCCGCGACTGTGATCTCAATTCTTCCAATGATAGTGATGTTCTTTGTATTTCGGCGGGAATTTATCAGCGGGATGCTAGGCGGAGCCGTGAAAAGCTAAAATCATTCAACTAACGGAGGGGGCAGTCGGATCATGAAAATCCTTGTTGGCGAACTCATTCATGAAGGCAATTCGTTTTCGGTTGAAAGAATTACCCTTGAAGACTTTGGACCAGTCTATGGCGATGATGTCTTCGCACCAGATTCGAGGGTGCGGGGAGGGTCTGCGGAAGGGATCATTAACACGTTGCGGGAGGCCGGGGTGGAGTTGGTACCTGCATTCTTTGGAAATGCCAGCGCAGATGCGGCCCTAATCTATTCCGACTATGAAAAAATTCGAGCAGCCTTTGTGCAGGCCCTGCAGGATGCGGGAGAGGTGGATGGTATTTGTCTGGCCCTGCACGGCTCAATGTATGTGGATGGTGAGGACGATCCGGAAGGTGATCTCCTTACGGTGCTGCGCAAGCTCGTAGGGCCCGATATTCCGATCATTGCCTCCCTTGATATGCATGCTACCGTAACCCAACGCATGCTAAGTGTCGTCGATGCGCTGGTCGGATACCACACCGCCCCCCATGTGGACCGTTATGAGACGGGCAGTAAAGCCGCTCGACTGATCCTCCGTATTTTACAGGATGGTATCAACGTCAAAATGGAATGCATTCAGATTCCAATGTTACTTGCTGGGGAGCAATCAGAGACAAATGAATCGCCGATGAAGGAGCTTCAGCAAGCTATTGTTGCCGCCGAGGAGAGGGAAGGCATTTTTCACGGATCATATTTCCTGGGATTCCCCTGGGCGGATTCCCCGCACAACGCGGTCAGCATTGTTGTTGTGGGCGATGCAAAACAAGGGGAAATGGTCGTCGAGACTGCGAAGGAATTAGCAAAGGGGTTCTGGGACAGGCGGAGAGAGTTCCGCTTCACGACAGAGGCTTATCCGCTGGATGAGGCCTTAAGGATCGCCCTGAGTTGTACCGAGAAGCCTGTAGTGATCGCTGACTCAGGCGATAATCCTACGGCAGGAGCGACCCAGGATCTCACAATTGCGCTGCGGGGCATGATGGAGAACAATGTCAAGAACGCTGTGTTCGTGTTTGTGGTGGATGCCGTTTCGCAGCAACGATGCGCTCAAGCAGGTATAGGAGCCAAATTGGAGCTAGCATTGGGGCGGCTTGAACCCGTACCCGGAGGCTCCCCCCTCACTGTGCAGGCTACGGTTCAATACTTGGGGACGGCACAGGGGATAGAATGTGCTGTAGTCGACATCGAGGGAATCACTGTGATTATCGGAGATAAGCGGAGGGATTCGTCGGATATCAGAACCGCCGTTTACGATCCGGAATTCCTCACCGAACTAGGCCTCAATCCCTTCGATTTCGAGATCATTGTTGTAAAGAGCGGTTATCTTAGTCCAGAGTATCAAGCTATTGCAGCTAGAAAGATGCTTGCACTTACTCCGGGAGACACCAACGAGATTCTCAAGGATATTCCGTACCAGAAGGTACCTCGTCCCATATTTCCTCTTGACGAGGATATGGAGTGGTCCATCTAGAGAACTCGCGCCTTTGACGGAACTGAATGGAGCACTGATGCAGAGAAAACGTGGAGAAAGGTTGATTTAGTATGCGAGTAGACCTTATTGAAGTCGACTATCCTCTTATGGAAATTCCGCCGGAAATTCCCCGTGTTCCAACGGAAACCTATCAACAACGGGTAAAGGATCTGCAAGGTAAAATGGGGGCTGTGGGTTTGACCCATGTTATTGTCTACGCCGATCGAGAGCACTTTGCCAATCTGAAGTTTCTAACCCGCTTCGATCCTCGGTTTGAAGAAGCCCTCTTGATTGTTCCCGCGGAGGGGAAACCCATATTGGTCGTGGGTAACGAGGGTCTAGACTATGCCGCCATCGCCTATATTCCCGTGGACGTCGTGCTCTACCATCCCTTCAGCTTGCAGGGACAACCGCGACGTTCGGAGCATTCATTGGTGAGTATTCTAGCTAAGGCAGGCATCAACAAAGATAGCTGTATCGGTGTTGTCGGCCATAAGTACATGGAGAATGACGAGTTTGGTGATCCTGAACAGGTCAGCGATCTGCCGTCTTATTTAGTGGATACCTTCCGGGGATTGGTAGGCAAATCTGGCCTCAGAAATGTCACTCAGTGGTTTACCCATCCGACCACGGGCTTGAGAATTCCCCTTACTGTTGATGAGATCGCGCGCTGCGAGGTCATTGGATTGAAGGTTTACAACGGGTTCAGGGCTGCTCTCAACGCTATGAAAATAGGTGTTTCCGAAGTTGAACTCGGTGCCCAGTTGGGATACGACGGACAGATTCCTCTGTCCTGCCACATCGCCATTGGCTTTGGCGAGCATGGCCAGATGGGATTGGCAAGCCCCACCCTGAGAAAGCTAGAGCATGGCGAGTTTGTGAGCATGGGTTTTGGTGTTTGGGGAGCCAATATCGCCCGGTCTGGTATTGCAGTAGCACACCCTAATGAGCTGCCTGAAGAGATCAATGACGCTCTGGACAGGGTGTATATTCCCTACTTCAAGGCCTTGCTGGCGTGGTATCAGAGTATCAGAGTGGGTGTGACTGCTGGGGAAGTGTATGAGAGCGTCCGTGGCTTAATGGAAGACAGTTTCTTCGGTATAACACTTAACGCCGGACATCAAGCTCGCGACGAGGAGTGGATTAACTCCCCCTTCGCTCCAGGCGCCAGAGAAACACTGGTCTCAGGAACATTGCTGCAATGTGACATTATTGTGGGGGGCACTCCACCTTATTCTGGAATTCACACCGAAGATACCCTGGCCATCGCCGATGCGGGCTTAAGGAAGGAACTCCAAGAAAAGTACCCTGCCGTTTGGAGCAGGATTGTGGCGAGAAAGCAGCGCATGGCCGAACTGGGCTATGAGCTCCATGCTGACGTTCTACCCCTCTCAGATATGCAGGGGTGCGTTGCGCCCTTCCTGTTGCAGCCCAATCTTGTCTTGGCTTTGGGACGTTGAGAAGCTGGTAAAATGCAACAGAAAGGGTGAGATTGTATTGCATCTCAAAACAGGGATCCAATTGTATTCTGTGCGCCAGTCGCTGAAGCGCGATCCTTATGGCACGCTTGCTCAGGTTGCTGAAATTGGGTATAAATATGTGGAGGCGGCAAACCACAACGCATTAGACGATCCAGGAGTCGGGTTTGGTGTTCCCGCCAAGCAGATGAAGGACAGTCTGGATCGTCTGGGTCTGAGAATCGTGGGGAGCCATATCAACCCTCTACAATCCGAAAGCCTTGACCGGGTGCTAGACTATCATCAGGAGTTGGGAAATACCCAGATAGGTTGCGACATCGAGTTCTATCCCTATAACGATCGGGACTACTTGCTGCGACGCTGTGAATTCTTCAATCAGGTGGGCGAGATCTGCAGACAGCGAGGCATGCGCTTTTACTACCATAACCACTATCAGGAGTTTCAGACGATGGGTGACAGCACGGTCTACCAGATCATTATGGAAAACACCGACCCGTCATTAGTGTTTGTTGAGATGGATACCTATTGGATTGCCCGTGCCGGACAGAACCCTGTCGAACTGATTGACAGATACAAGGATAGGCTAGTTCTGCTGCATCAGAAAGATTTCCCCGCGGATGCACCGCAGCCCCTTGTCATGTTCGATGGTATTCTCAACTATGATGCAGAGATTAACATGGATGTGTTTTCCGCTACAAAGAACGCTTTGTGCTTTACGGAAATAGGAACCGGGATTCTACCTATTCAAGATTACATTGATGCAGCTTCTTCAGCCCCAAACCTAGCCTACATCATCCTAGAGCAGGATAGTACCCAGCTCGATGAGATCGAATCAATCCGCGTGAGCATGGAGGCCTTTCGCAAGTTCTCCAAAATAGGGTGGGACTAGCTTGATGCGCAGACAATGTGCGTAGGCAGGGCAGAGGATTGCTAACCCCGTCTGGGGAGAGGACAACGAGCAATGACCTCCTTCCATCTTTGGTCTATGAGAACCGAAGGGGAAGGAGGTCTTCGCGATGCCAAAGATGATAGTGCCTGCCAAGGGTCGGCGGCTTACCTTACCTGATCCTCCACCAGATTTTTGGCCCAGTACCCTGTGCGTACGACGATAAGACTTAAGATGGCCTTGAGTGGATGGATCAATTGGCTGAGGGGGTAGACGGTTTCAATCCCTAAGTTTGTCAGGGCCACTAAGGCATAGGTATATGGTACACAGATGATCCAGACATAAATACTATCGAAGATCATGGTCAGTATCGTTCGTCCCCCGGAGCGGATGGCAAAATAGCAGCTGTTAGCCATGGCCTGGAAGGGCATGTAGAAAGCTGTGGCCCGCATAAAGGCCGCTGCTAGACTGCGGACTTCCACTTCTGTTCGATAGACTTCGGTGATCCATCCGGCACTGATGACCAGGACGAGTCCGACTGCACTTGACAGACAAACCGCGAAGAAGAGGAGTCTCCAAACCTGCGCTTTCGCTAAATCCACGTCACCGGCCCCTAGGGCTTGGCCTGTAACAATGGCCACTGCGGTTCCGGTGGAGAAGTAAAAGACACCGAATAGATTGGTGAACGTGCTGGCAATGTTGAGTGCCCCCACAACAACGAGGCCTCTGGTTGACAGGATTTGGGTGATAGTGATCATACCCGCGGACCAGAGAAACTCGTTGACAAAAAGGGGCATCCCCTTGATCATGATGTTCTTTGCCAGGTTCCTGCCGATCCGAAAGGAACGATACAGCCTGCGTAGGAAAGGAAAGCGGTCATGATTCCTGTGGGCTACGACGGCAACCATGGCCAGTTCAGCGATGCGGCTCAGCACCGTGGCTAGGGCTGCTCCCTGGACTCCCAAGGCAGGGAATCCCAGTTTACCAAAAATCAGGATGTAATTGAGGACCAAATTGACAAAAACAGAAACAATGCTGGCGCGCATAGGGAGCACTGTTTCGCCTGCTTCTCGCAGGGCACTGCTGTAACTTTGGGCCAAAGCAAAAGGCAAGAGCCCCCAGAGCATGATCTTCAGGTATTGTTTGCCATAAAGGAGCATGGCAGCACTATCTGCCGGGTTTCCTTCCCCCCCAAGGTATAAAGAGAGCAGCGGGGTAGACCACTTGGTGAGGACGATGGCGGCCAACGCAGTGATTGCCACCGAGACAAGGAGTCGCAGCCGTAGAGTTTCCCGAAAACTTTCCCAGTCTTTGGCTCCAGCAAACTGGGCCCCGTAAATACCAGCCCCCGATAAGGCCCCGAAGATACTTAAATTGAAGACAAAGATCAAATGGTTGCCGATGGCTACGCCGGACATGTGGGTGGTACCTAGGCTGCCTACCATGACATTGTCTAGCAGATTGACCAGGTTCGTGACTGTGTTTTGAACGATAACAGGGATAATTAAGCCAAGAGCCATCTGATAAAACTTGCGATCTCCAATAAACTTGGCTTTGAAACGTGTCCACATGCCCGCTGCTATAAGGCCTTGCATAAGTTTGCCTACCTTTCATCTTAACAGATGGATCAACATCACTGGGAAATGCACTCAAGGTTGCCTGGAGAGGGGACAAAATCAAGACTAGGATACCACATTGCCGGGGTAAAGACAATCTGTCCCCGCTTTCTAGATCGGTCGAGACAGGTTTTTATCCATATTTTTGGCCAACCTGATCCAGGTTCCAGACCGGATCAGGTTGGCCACATTCGTTAGCTCAGCTGTTTGATGGATTAGAAGATGGGAACTCCTTGCACCATATCGTAACGAAAGGCGTTCACCCCATGTTCGAAGGGAGGCTCTGCGTCCATTTCTACCATCAGTATATACGCACCTTGATCATCATTGCCCAAAACCCAGCGTATGGATTCATCCGGTATTGCTTCGGGTTCACTCCAGGTTACGCCCCCGTCTTTTGTCTCCTGAACCGCTCGTTCCGTAAGCTTAATTTGCTCCCCCTGCACCTCGTATTTCCCCGTGACATAAAGGTTCTCAAAAAACATGGAGAGTGCGGCAAAGGTGTCATCAAATCGGAAGACCCAGATATACCCCATCCCAGGTCCTATCCCTTCGTACTTCCCGGTGGTATCATTGAACTCGACACCAGTCCATGTTCCTGCCATCCACGCTCCATAGGGCATTTCGGTCCACTCTACCGTCTCGGTCTCCGTTTCTGCCACCGCCAGGCCCGTCACTGCCACGGTTAGGATCAGTACCCAAAGAACGATCGTGCCGTTTTTCTTTATCAATGTCGTCCCCTCATTTCCTAGGTTGCTGGCTTGGCAACCTCTAATGTAAGCTCATTATATCGTATGGATTTCCAGTGCTTTTTCAAAAATCCATCCCATTTCTTGTAAAATACTATCCTTTACGCTTCGTTCTGGTATAGAATGAGACCATAGCATCTCAAGGAGGAATCGCCGATGCGCAAGGCACTCTTCTACCTTTTAAGCTGGGCTTTTATACTCCTGGGTCTCCCGCTCCTGGCGGCAGTTGTGATCTTGAGCAGGTTTGATCTGGCCGCTTTAGGTACCAGAATCACCGACGTCTACTTGGCCTTGTTCGCCCGCTTGATGCTTGGCCTGACTGGGTCAACTGTCGAAGTGGAAGGTCTTGACCAGATCCCCCAAGGTCCTGTGCTGTTCATCAGCAATCACCAGGGGCACTTTGATAGTGCCGTTATTCTGGCCCATATCCGTAAAGAGAAGGCCTTTGTGGCCTCCAGTAATGCTTCAAAATTCCCCATTTTCCGCACCTGGTTTCATTACGCCCACACCATCTATTTGGATAAGGACAATATTCGGCAAAACTACAAAGCGATGCAGAAGGCCGAAGAGGTACTTGACGCCGGGCGTAGTGTGGTAATCTATCCAGAGGGCGTAATCAGCGCAGGGCCCCAGTTGGGACCGTTCAAAAAGGGTGCCTTCAAACCGGCCTTGATCAGAGGTGTACCCATCGTACCTCTGATCATCGATGGCACCTGGAAAATCATGGGGGAGCATGGGCAAACAATTCAGCCAGCCAGGATCCTGGCCAGAATCCTGCCTCCAGTGCGTACGGAAGGGCTTTCCCGCCGGGAACAGCAGGCACTGCCCGATCAGATCTCGACTAGTATTAGGACAGGTCTGGAGGAGCTCCGCCTGGCCGCAAGACTCTAGGTAAATTATTTTCCCCAGGCACGTTACTAAGAAAACATTCTAATACGCGTCAAATCAATCCCGTCATCATAAAACAGTTTTACTCATAACAGTCTATTTTAGAGGTAAGCGCAGGCAACTGGAGAATGTTCTCTATAAGCAAGCCTTAGGGGGACGATCTTTTGCACATTGTCTTAGGGCTGGCTGAACCCGGACGATGTTGGCTAGAAAATTGGCGGAGGCGGTGAGTTGTATGGAGTTGAAACTAGGAAATCTGACGACAGAAAAACGCAATCAGGCGAGCCTCAAGATTGATACCCTTTCTACCGCAGAGGTTGTGGCCTTGATTACCAGGGAAGATCAGAAAGTCTTCCAAGCTGTGCAGGAGGAGCTGCCCAGAATTGCTCAGGCAGCGGATCTGCTGACCGAAGTCTTAAAGCGGGGCGGCCGCATATTCTACATGGGTGCAGGAACCAGTGGGCGCTTAGGTGTGTTGGATGCAGCGGAGCTTTGGCCCACCTATGGGGTGGGAACAGATCAAGTCAAAGCCCTGATTGCTGGGGGCACTGAAGCCGTGTTTTTCCCCGTGGAACAGTCGGAGGATGACGAAGAGGCCGGCTTACGCGACTTCTTGGCCGAAAGCCCCACTAGCAGAGATGCCCTGCTTGGCATCTCCGCTAGTGGGCGCACACCCTATGTCGTGGCCGCCTTGAAGCGTGCCCAGGAAATCGGGATGGTCACCATCGGCTTGGCTTGTAACGCAGATTCGGAGTTCTCGAAAATCGCTGATGTGACCATCGCCCCCGTTGTTGGTCCAGAAGTGGTGACCGGGTCAACCAGAATGAAGGCGGGTACAGCCCAGAAGATTGTGCTGAATACACTGAGCACAACGATTATGATCAAGATCGGTAAGGTTTACCAGAACCTGATGGTGGATATGCTGCCCACCAATGCGAAGTTAGTGGCCAGGGCGGAGCAGATTATTATGGCAGTGACAGGAGCTCCCTTGACCGATGTACGCCGGGTGATGGCGAATTCGTCCAATAACATCAAACTATCCATCATCATGCTCAAGGCAGACTGCGATCGCGATACGGCTCAGACTTTGTTGGCCGAGGCAGAAGGAGTTGTGGGCCGGGCTTTGCAGCTGATAAATGCAGCGGAAGGAAGCGACAGCTAAGGGGAGTGATCAGGTGAGTCCGATAGCCAGTACCTTATTACATTTAAGGAGTGCCTACCCTACTTTACGTCCCGCCGAACGGAGGGTGGCGGACACCATCCTGGAGAACCCGGACGATGTGATCCATCTGTCCATTACCGATTTGGCCGCCGAGGCGGGAGTTAGTGATGCCACCATTGTAAAATTCTGCAAGCGGCTGGGGTACAAAGGATTTCAGGAATTCAAAATCCTTCTGGCCCAAGATGTTGTGACCAAACAGGTTCCCATCTATGGTGAGATCGAGCTCGATGACGATGTGGAAACAATTAAGGAGAAGATCTTCCAGGCCAATATCACCGCTTTGCAGGATACAGCCCAGGTACTGAAGGCGAGCGTGTTGGAAACAGCGGCAAAAGCTCTGGCTGACGCAGGGGAGATCCACTTCTATGGTATGGGTGCTTCAGGTATTGTAGCCCTTGATGCGGAGCACAAGTTTTCTCGAATCGGTTTACGGGTTGGTGCCTTTGTGGATGCCCATACACAGCTGACGCGGGCTGCTCTCCTTGAGCCTGGGGATGCAGCGGTTGGGATATCGTACTCAGGTGACACATTGGAGATTGTGGAGGCGCTAGAAGCAGCTCGTCTAGCGGGTGCCTTGACCATTGCCATCACCAATTATCCCCAATCGACGGTGGCCGCTGCTGGGGACTTGGTACTCCTCACTGCCTCCCAGGAGGATATTCTCCGCAGTGGAGTCATTTCTTCCCGTGTCGCTCAGCTCAGCGTGATTGATTCTCTCTTCATCGCGGTAGCTTTGGTTAATTTTGTACGTTCTAAGGAATCCATTGAGCGGACCAAGAAGGTCCTCTCCAGGCATCGAATGGCGCAAAGGAGGGCGTAGTCCGTGTACATCCTAGGTTTGGATTGCGGAGGAACCGCATCGAAAGCCCTGCTTGCTACCGGGGACGGACATGTACTGGGTTATGGTGATGGCGGCCCGGCCAACTATGTGGTCAATGGAGTGGACGGCGTTGTCCGATCAGCCTTGCAGGCCATGCAAGGGTGTCTGACCCAAGTCCCTTTGGATCTTCCTGCCCTGCAGGATCAAGGTGTCTATCTGGCCCTGGGTGTGTCGGGGGCTGGACGAGAGCTGGAAATGAACGACGTGCAGCAGGCGTTTCAGACCGTCGGTTTTGACCAGGTTGTGGTGAGCCATGATGCCGCCATCGCTCTGCTTGGAGCCCTGGGCGGTGCCGACGGAGTTGTGGTGATCGCAGGGACGGGGTCCATTGCCTACGGCCTAGAGAAGGAGCAGTCCACCCGCATTGGTGGCTGGGGTTATCTCCTCGGTGACGAAGGAAGTGCTTTTTGGATCGCCCTCCGTGCCTTGCAGCAGGTGATGTGGGGTTTTGACGGCCGAACCCGTCAGGATCCGATTCTCTATGGAGCGGTCCAGGAGTATTTTGAAGTCTCCGATGCGGCGCAGCTCGTACCCTTGCTGTATCAGACACCTTTGAACCGAGGCAATATTGGCGGCTTCAGTAAAGAGATAACTCGCTTGGCCCATCAAGGGCATGGGTTTTCCCAGGAGGTTTTGGCCGAAGCCGGCCGGCAGCTTGGGAATTTGGCGGTGGCAGCCTTGAGAAACCTGGGTTTAGTGGAGAAAAATGGAAGAGTGGGCGTGAGCGGAGGTGTGTTTGCCGCAGGTCAATGGGTGCTGCCCTTTATGCAAGAGCAGATCTGGCAGGTTGCACCTAACCAGACTCTTACCCTTCCAGATTTCGACCCAGCTGCGGGAGCAGTTCTGATGGCCGCCAGGCATTTCCAACTGGATATGGAAAGGGTTGCCGCTGGACTTCGGCGGAGCCTATAAAAATCGGAGGATCCCAAAGGAGGCGACGCGTTCTGAAAGTAGGCCCGAAACAGTCTAATGTTTCGGGTTTTTTCGCGAAAAAGTTACGATTTTGCCAAGAAAGGTTGGCAGGGATTGGAAAACTGTTGAAGAATTGTCAAACGCTAACCAACATTTGGATGTAGATCGGTTCTTGTGACCAGCAGTTTGCTGTTGGATGCAGACCGAGATCGCCTGATGCTCATACTACGTTGTTCCATGCTGATTCACGTGCTGAAATTACCGGACGGAGGGCAAAGCTATGCTTGGACGAAGAGAACGTAGAGCGTTTAAGAAGACTATTTCAACGTTGGTGCTCCTGATTTTGCTGATCAATGGGACCTTTAGCTACCGGGTCTTTGCTAATCAAATTATCCTCGACAACAAGACTCAAACATCTCTGGAGACGGTGGGCAATGTCACCAATATTACGACGGAGACGAAGGCTGGCATCAATGCCTTAAACTCTTTCAGTAGATTTGACGTGTCCACAGGAAACATCGTCAATCTGCATCTCCCCACAGGAACCAGCAATCTCCTCAACCTGGTTCATGAACACACCTCCTATATCAACGGTGTGCTCAACTCGATTTATGAGGGCCAAATTGGGGGCAATGTCTATTTCCTCAACCCCCACGGCGTTGTTGTGGGGGAAGGAGGGCAGGTGAATGTTGGCTCCCTAACTCTTGCTACTCCCACGACCACCTTTATGGATAATTTCTTTACAGAACCGGGAGTTGCCAATTCCGGACTCTTACAGCTCGTCTTGGAGGGGCGGGTACCGGTTGGGCAGACAGGGCTCTTATCCGTAAAAGGAAAAGTAAATTCCATAGGGGATGTCACACTGCAGGCGGTCGAGGCCGATTTTTCCGGAGAGATCTTGAGCGGAGCCGTTTTTTCCCATGCAGCTCCGGACTTTTCCGATGTGGTGAATATTAGGGATTATGCGAGCGGTTCTGGGGCCGTTGCCGAAGACGGCACCATTCGCATTGTTGCTACCCAAATTGATGGTTCGGGGACATTGAAGACGGGCGGAGATGTAAGCATGGAGGCGGTGTCCACTTCAGGCGGACAAGCCGCGATTACCCTCAAAGATAGCCATATTCAGGCCAATAACGTCAATCTCCACGCTTACTCTGGGCTAGAAGGAACAGGGCCATTACTTAACGATGTCACCGCGGCGGCCAGGATCGAACTCGATTCTGCGAAAATCAGCGCCAGCGGTGATTTTTCTTTGAGCGCTCGAGCCGATGTCGAAATGGAGACGACCAGCCCTAGCTTGGACTGGAGTCTACCTGTGGATGCGGCAGCAGCTATCTCCCAGATTGACAGCTCCGCTGTAATTACAGTCAAGGGAGAGAGCGATCTTCAGGTCGCTGGAGATTTGCTTATGGATGCCGAAAACCGCGTCGATGTTACATCCCGTGCCGACGCGTCCAACGCCCAGGGCCGTACAGCCGTAGGCGGCTCCGTGGCCGTGGGCAAGGTTACGACAACCACAAAGGTGGCCGTGGAGGGAAATACCAGGATCAACACGGGTACTCTGCAAATTTCCGTTCTATCGGACAATCGTTTAGAGACAGAAGCGAGAGCGGCTGCACAAGGCGCGCAAGAACAGGAGGGTTCAGAGCAAGGGCATACACAAGACTATCTCGATGAATATGGGGAACATGCCCAAACCTCTGAGGGCGGCGTGGGGGTTGCTGCAGCCCTGGCCATCAATGACTTAAGAAGCGATACCGGGATCCTCCTAGGATCGTCGGGAGATCTTACCGCCTCCGGGCAGATACATCTCTTGAGTCAAGTGCGTAATCAGTCTGGGGTTAGAGCGGACGCCAGTACCGTGGAGGCGGGCAGTGCTGGTGTTGGAGTAGCGGTGGGAATCAACCTCGCTGAGATCACCAGTCAAGTGACGGTTGATCAAGAGCTGCAGGCCGAGGCCCTCTATCTGAAAGCAGGAGCACTCCAGGATGGGGATGGAGGAAGTTCGTTTGCAACCGATGCCATCTCTGGTGCGGGAAGCTCTAATGTGGGCGTGGCAGGTAGTTTAGGAGTCAACGTGATCGAGACCGCCACCTTGGCTAGGCTGTCAGGACGTGCAACTCTAGCCGGGGATCTGGACATACAGGCGGATAATGTTTTAGGTTCGCATCTTAAGGCCTTGCCCGCAGGGGATGCCAGCGGCGATGCTCTGGGTGTGGGAGCATCTGTTGCCGTGAATGTAGTGACCAATGATGTTTTAGCTGAAATGGCGGATGGAGCAGGGGCCACAGGGGTGGAAAACCTCAATGTGCTAGCTCGCGGTGAACATACC
>FZPS01000009.1_pt77 | contig 20302 bp, 19 predicted proteins | sample 1817821 | NCBI WGS metagenome assembly FZPS01 (sample SAMEA104158645, study PRJEB21678) | metagenome | place: Germany | collected 2015-04-21
GGTGCGGGCTTTAATGGTGAAATTTTAGTAGATGTGACTGTAAGCGGCGGCAAAGTTACCGCAATCGATGTAGTAGAGCATTCGGATACCGGTTTCATTGCTGAGCCAACCTTTGCAGAGCTGATTCCTCAGATTGTTGAGAGTCAGAGCTTGGTAGATGTAAAATCCGGAGCAACTATGACCAGTAAGGGCTTGCTTGGAGCTGTATCAGCGGCAGTCAGTGGAAAGGAGGCACAATAAATGTCGGTTGGAAAAGAATTTATTAAGGGCATCTGGAGCGAGAATCCAGTTTTCCGCTTGGCTGTCGGACTGGTACCGGCACTGGGCATTACCCATTTAGCCATTAACGGAGTGTACATTGGCGCGGCGTCTGCAGTTGTGCTGCTGGCATCCGTGCTGGTTAAAATCGCGGTATCAAAACTTGTAAGTAAAGATGTTGGTATCTATGTTGACTTTGCCTCCGCGGCTGTGTTTACAACACTATTATATCGATTGGTGGCAGCTTACCAGCCTGAGCTTATGGTACAGCTGGGGATCTATTTCCCCCTCATTGCAGTCAACAGCTTTGTTTTGCAGCGATTATCCTGGAAAGCAGCTCCCGCAGCCAGGGTCCTTGATGCGGTAGGCATGGGAATTGGCTATACAGCAGCGCTAACTTTGATCGGCATAATCAGGGAATTTGTTGGCTTAGGCCAATTCTTTGGAGTCGCTGTGCTGAAAGGCACTCTTGCGCCTTTTTCACTGGCGGCAACTGTTCCCGGAGGATTTGTAATTGTGGGCCTGCTGATGGCTCTCTTTAATGCAATAAGCGGTAAGGGAGGCGAAATTAATGAATAGCAGCCTGCAATTCTTGACAGATGGTGTTATTACACACAATTTGATTCTGTTTCAGGGTTTAGGAGTCTACGCCCTGCTTCGTTTCACCAAATCGATCGGAACAGCTTTCAAAAGCTCGGTTATGATGCTTGTTTCGACACTGACAGCTTGCGCTTTAGTATGGCTGGCAGAACCATTAATACCAACTCATTTTGGCATGCAGCTTCCGGCTTATTTGGCGATTGCTTTGGCATCCGGTCTGCTGTGGAATAAAGTTTTGGCACAGGCTTTGGCTCTAGAGCCGGAGCAATCACTTTTGACCGCTTTCATAAACTCTGCTTTGATCGGGGTGCTCTTAGGCATTCCTCAAGATCTGCCAGCAGGGGCAGCGATAGTCGGTTATGGAGCAGCATGCGCTGTAGGTTATGGTTTAGTGTTGATTGTTATGGCTGGGATAAGGGAACGTCTGGCGTTAGCGAATGTTCCAAAACCGTTTAGGGGGGTCCCCATCCTGCTGATATCAGCGGCCTTATTGGCGCTGGCGCTGATGGGATACCGGTTATAGAAAAGGTGGAGGCGATCCTCCACCTTTTCTTTTACGCACGGTATTCAGAAAAATGGCAAATAAGGAGGATTTTGCGGGATTATGTCGAATAGAAAAAATGCACCCAAGGGAAGAGGTCAGAAGGGAGTAAGATAAATGACTGCGCGGCAGCGCGTGATCGTTTTCGCGTTGGTTGCCATGATTCTGATTGGAAACGGTATTGACCTCTTTGTGTCCCGCCAAAAAGCAGTGCGCTTTTTGGCAGCTGCAGATGCAGCAGGCCCACCTGCATCTGAACAATTAAGAGAATCTTATGATTTGAACGAAATAACAGATTCAACTGGAGCAGAAGAGCTGGACGAATTAAGCGCAGGATCTGCGGCGCCGGCTGATGGAGAGATTCCGATCGCAGTAACCAAGGCTCTTAATCCAGACGGAACAGAGCATGATTTAGAGGAATGCAAGTTGATTCACATCAACTGGGCTGTCTCCAAAGAGCTGCAGCAGCTGCCCGGAATAGGTTCGGTGTTAGCTGAAAGAATAATTGAAAAGCGCCGCGAAAAGTTCTTCCTCAAGTTTGAGGATCTTCTGACCGTATCTGGGATTGGACAAAAAAGATTAGAAAGAATTAAACCGTTTATCTGCTTAGCTGTACCGCATGTTGAACAATAAAACTCGTCCTTTCCTTCTTGTTTTTCCCCTGCTGGCTGTGGGAATCTATTTGTCGCAGTATGCAGAGTACGCAGTAATTGCTGCAGCAGTGGCTGGGGTAATTGCAGTATGCTGGTTCTTCCTTGAGTATCGGGGAAAGAGCGGAGCGGTAGGATTTTTCTGGCTGCTGATGATCTGTGCTGGATACTTGCTCGGCGTTACCGATATGGGTATTCTGCCGGATGCAGATTTCCAAGCAGCAGTTACAGGAGAAGTTGTCAGTGTGCGGAGATTAACCTACTACCAGCGGGTTATTGTCCAATCCCCAGAGCTTAAGGCCAAATTGGCCGTGCATCTGCCGCTGGATGTCGATCTTGCACCAGGGCTTTGGTTGTCCGTTTGCGGGCGCGTCACAAAACCGGACAGCGCCCGCAATCCGGGCGAATTTGATTACCGCATTTATCTGCGGGGGCAGGGCGTGTATGCCTTTGTGGAAGTCGATGAGTTTACAGTCTTAGAAAAGAAGAACCGCGCTAGGCTTTTTCTGAACAGCCTGCGGGAATATGTAAAAAATAATTATCGAGAAAATATGCGTTCTCCGCAGCTGCTCACCGCCATAGTGTTAGGTGATCGCAGTGAACTCAGCGCTCAGCAGCTTGCTTGGTGGGAACAGCTGGGTATAGCCCATTTATTATCTATATCGGGAATGCATATCGGCTTACTTGCAGTATTTATCTGGGCAGTACTGCGTCCTATGCCGGGTTCCCAGACCTTTAAAACAGTGCTGTTCACGGTGCTGCTGCTTGTTTATGTGCTGTTAAGCGGTGCTAAACCTTCTGCTTGGCGGGCCTGGCTGGCAGCTGTAATCGCTGCTTTCGGATCAAACCGTCATTTGGATGGACTGCACTTATGGAGTTTAATTGGTACTATTATGCTTGTTATTTCTCCAAGCTATCTTTGGCAGATAGGTTTTCAGCTTTCTTTTGCTGCCAGCGGCGGAATTATTCTATGGAATCCGTTGATAAGAAAACTAACTGCCAGAATAACAGGCGGATGGGTATCAAGGATTATAAAGCACTTTGTCAATTCGATCGCGATTTCCCTTGTTGCGCAGCTGAGTATATTTCCACTCTTACTTTATCATTTTTCGGAAGCTGCGCTGATGGGTCCCATCGCGACTTACTTAATGCTTCCTTTTGTCTCAATCTTGCTGGTAGGCGGACTGGTTTTAGGGGCATTTGGGAGACTTGCGTTTCTAGGAGGATTTTTACTAGACAGAGTCACTGGTTTAACGGACCTCCTCTGTCGACTCCTTTTAAACCTCGGGTGTGTGATATCAGTTCCGATCAAATCCTTTTCTCTTGTTTGGGGCTGGTTTTTGCTCTTCTCTTGGATGGGTTTACGGGTTAGAAAAGAGTATATTAGGATTGGGAAACCAACATTAATCAAGGTGAGCTCTAGGATCTTAACTTTGGTTATGATCCTAAGTATGCCCCAACCAGTTCGCATACCCCTTGAAATTACCTTTCTTGATGTCGGTCAGGGAGACTGCATTTTCATCCGCACTCCGTATAAGCAGCATATTTTGATTGATGGCGGCGGAGATTCGGTTTACTGGCAGCTGAGGGGCAGAAATGTTGGCTTAGAAACCGTGGTTCCGTACCTGCAGTATAAGGGAGTGGAACACATCGATCTGGTTATTCTCAGCCATCCTCATGAAGATCATTTGTTTGGTCTGCTTGCGGTGCTGGAAAACTTCAGCGTAGGAATGGTACTGGATAATGGTCAGCCTCATACAACTGCCACTTATGTAAAGTATTTGGAGCTGATCGATTCTAAGCATATTCCCTATCGACAGTTAAGAGCTGGTGATCAGCTGCTGCTGCGGGGCGGTGTACGGTTAGAGATTTTCCATCCGGACCAGCTTTTGGCTGGGACTGGGTCTGATTTAAACAATAACAGTTTAGTAATTAATCTTAATTATCAGGGCAGAAATGTGCTTTTTACCGGTGATTTGGACTGGGAGGGTATGATTGACCTGCTGCAGCGCGGCAATCTACCCCAAGTCGATTTGATTAAAGTCCCTCACCACGGCAGTAAAACTGCACTCCTGCCTCAATTTTATCAAACTGTACAGCCTGACTACGCTGTTGTGACAGTGGGTAAAAACTCTTTTGGCCATCCTGATCCGGATGTAATGGAGTTCCTTGCGGACATGGGGATCAAGACAGCAAGAACTGATCAAGAGGGAGCCGTGTCATTCTATATTTGGGCAGGAATGCTCGGCAGGTATTCAAAGGCTAAATAGCGAAAACCTAATCTGCAGCAGGAGTCGTTACTAGGAGGATGTGCCTTGAATAAAATAAAGGAGCGCATATTGACCCAGCCGCTGGCACGGCTGTATATTATTCATGGAGAAAACCAGTATCTTCAAAAAGAGATCTATACCACACTGCAGAGACGGGCAGAGCAGGATGGAATTCTGGATTGGAATTGGGTCAATCTGACACCGGATAAAGAACTGCAGCCGGCCGATGTTATGCGGGAACTGCAGACCACCCCATGGGGTGGCGGTACTAAAATAATTGCCTTAACCGATGCCGATGTTCTTGATGCTGAGTTTCTAAACAAACTGGCAGACGGATTAGCGAAGGCTACAGAGACAAACTGTCTAGCCTTATTTTTTAATAAGTTAGATCGGCGTCTAAAGGCAGTTAAGGGACTGCTCAAACTAGGTGTTGAGGTAGAGTGCCTGGGAATAAAAGGTGAGAATTTAGTGCGGTGGGTCCTGGATTACCTCAGGCTGCGGGATAAAAAAATGCCTCAGCCAGCAGTGCAGAAGTTTTTGGCTAAGGTGGGAACAGACTTAAATCTGATTGCTAATGAGCTGGATAAACTGATTCTCTATACAGGTGATGAGGCGACTATCACAGAGGATGATGTGTTTGCTGTAACATCCACACCGCCAGATCAGCTTGAGCACGGCGGAATCTTTGATTTAACTGACGCTGTATCAGCTAGAGATGTCGATCAAGCTTTAACCATTTTAACCCAGCTCCTTGATGCAAAAGAACCGCCCCTAAGAATCCTGCCGCTGATCGAACGGCAGCTGCGTCTGCTGTTAGCTGCTAAAACCCGGGGGCGGATGAGTATTTCCGCTGCTGCTCAAGCTATGGGAGAGAACAGTGATTATGCGTTAAAACAAGCGGAAAAGTATAAGAATAAATTTACTCTCGAAGAACTATACAGTGGTTTGCAGCAGATCGTCGCCGCCGATAACGAACTGAAATTTGGAGCTGATCCGTATCAAACTATGGAGCAGTTAATCATCAATATCTGCTTATAAAAAAAGCGCCCTGCATTCTGCGGGCGATTTTTTATATAGTTACGCTTTCTATCAGCTTTAATTAGCTGCCAGTTTTCTGGTCAGGCGTGACTTTTTACGGGCAGCTGTGTTTTTATGAATCAAGCCTTTGGAAGCAGCTTTATCCAAAGCTCTAACGGCGCTGCGTAAGTAAACTTCAACGTTCGGATCGTTCTCACTGAGAGCAGTTTCAAATCTCTTGATCGATGTTCTTAAGGCAGATTTAGCTGATGCGTTGCGAACTCTTCTCACTGCGCTGGTGCGAACTCTCTTTTCAGCAGACTTAATGTTTGGCACTGATTGTCACCTCCGTTAGATTAATCACCGCAAGTTATTATATCATCATCTGTTCGGGATTTCAATACATGATTCTACCCTATCTCGGACATTATATCAACAGAATGTTTGATAAAGGAGTGGCAGCCAGGATGGAAAAATTTCTAGATCCTTATCAGCAGGAGTTTCTAGATAAATATGGAGTTCGAACAGACTTGGCGATTGAAGCTCACGAGGTGATTGTCGAGCGGGAAGGTCCGCCCGAACTGCCTGGAGTGATTGTAAAAAATGAAGAAACCGAGTACGCCTCTATCAGCCGGGTCACTGTTGAAAATGAAGTGGGAGCCCGCTTGATCGGCAAAGCCCCGGGAAATTACTCTACCATTGAAGCGCCCGGGCTGCGGAGTCATAATCGGGAAATCCATCAAGATTTAGGTGTTTTGGTTGCAAAGGAGATTCAGTGGTTCATTGACCAGCATCAGTTAGGACCAGAAGATTCGGTGCTGGTTGTAGGACTTGGTAATTGGAATGCGACACCTGATGCCCTTGGACCAAAGGTTGTTGGAGAACTGATGGTTACCCGGCACCTGCTTGAGTTTTCCCCTCCTGAGCTGAGGAAGGGACTGCGCCCAATTGCTGCGATTGCTCCTGGAGTACTTGGTTTAACTGGGATTGAAACAGGAGAAATAATCCGCGGAATTGTGGGCCAGATCGAGGCTAAAGCAGTTATCTGCATCGACGCTTTAGCAAGCCGCAGTGTGAGCAGACTGTGCAGTACTATCCAAATATCGGATACTGGTATCCATCCCGGCTCCGGAGTTGGCAACAAACGCATGGCAATCAACGAAGAGACCTTGGGTATTCCGGTTTTTGCGATCGGAGTACCGACAGTTGTACATGCCTCAACGATTGTTTCTGATGCAATGGATATCATCAGCGGTGAAGATCCGGATCAAAAACAGCGCGCTCAAGAACTCCCGAAAAAAACAACCTTTAATCTCGATCCGCAGAGTATCATGGGTTCACCAACCCAAGCTCAAACTTCGCCGCATCAGCCGCAGCCCCAGATGAATCCGGATCAAAAGCGCCAGATGCTCGCTCAGGTGCTGGAACCATATATGGGCAGCATGATTGTCACACCTAAAGAGATCGATGATTTGATTGATGATGTGACCAATGTGATTGCCGGAGGCTTGAACACTGCCTTCCACGAGGCAGTTGATTACAGCGAGATCTTCCAATACCTCAGCTAAAAAATCACCCCTGCTGAATAAGCCAGGGGTGTTCTCCTGTTTAGGGGAGATCATAGTCAATATAAACATGACCGGCAATGCTTTCTACCGGCTTTCCTTCGATGAGGATCCTCACCCGGTCGATTTCTGGAAACTGAGTGAGCGCGGCTGCGATTGCCTGCACCAAGTGGCTTTCCAGTTGGCTGCCGCCGACAAAATTTGTCTGTATTTCTTTGGAAAAGTCAGCGATGGCGGTTTTGTTCTCAATCGTTAAGCCTAGAAGTTTTGTCCCGGAGGGAACAGAAGGAGTTAGTTCAGTTTCAGCTGCGGTAGGGCCTGCCAGCAGCTGTTTTAATGCTTTTTCAGGTGAGGCTGGCGCAGAAACAGACCTTACCACGGGTACTAGGAGAAAGTTGGTGGGTGTAGCGCGGATGAAATGCACAACAACATGGTCGTTTTGTTGTAACTGATAGAGTTGATAGGCTAAGTAACCGGATAAAGCCAGGCTGGCGATTAAAAGCAGAATTAAGAAATAGCGCATGAGACATCACTTCTTTCCATTAGTCTTAGTTATAGCTTAACATATTTTTGGCAGTGGACAAATATAATGTGCTAGATCCAGCGAAAGAGGTGTAAGCGTGGCACGACACCGCAGCCGCTATCCAAGCGCATCCATCTTGTCCATGATTTTCATCATCATTCTGTGTTTGTTAATCGGATATTTCAGCTATCAGCTTTTTTTCAGTGATATTGGCTTTGATCACTCGTTAGCGCGCAGTGTAATAACTTTGGGGATCCCGGTTGTCGGTGATCAGGAAGAGTACAGCCCTGGATGGGAGTACACACTGCGTTCGCTGATCTATCTGCTCACAGATTACGATCTCGGCAATCCCGATACGCTGCTGAAAAATACCATACCGCTAATGAGACAAGCCGAGCAGATGCTGATTTCTGAGGAAAGACCGCTTGTTTTTATTCCTGAGCTGACATTCGCTCCTGATCCTTTTCAACCCCAAAGTCAAGAAACATCTCAGTCACCAGGTGTAGTTTCTTTGTCTCTTGAACCGCAGGTGCTGATCTATCACACGCACTCATCAGAAATGTATTTGGGGCAGACAGCTGCTGAAGGGAATTACCAAAACTCCCATTATGTATTCAGTTCCAACCACGATACCAAAATAACTGGTATAATGGAGGTGGGCAAGCACTTGGCGCAAGCCCTGCGGAGTCAGGGTATCGGTGTTATCCATGACACTACTATTCATGATTGGCCGAGCCTGAGCGGTTCGTATATCAACTCAGAGCGGACAGCCCGACGGCTGCTTGAGCAGAATCCGGGTGTGCGTTTTGTTTTTGACGTTCATCGCGATGCTGGTGTTCCGGACCGGGTTGTAATGATTGACGGCAAAAGGGTGGCGCGGGTGTTGTTGGTAGTAGCTACGGCTCAAGATATTCCCCAAAACCATCCGAATTGGCGCAAAAACTATGAGTTTGCCATGGAATTCTACCGCTTAGCCGAGCAGATGTATCCTGGATTTATGCGCCCCGTGCAGATTCGGCGTGACGCCCGCTATAATCAGCATCTTCACGAAAACAGTATTGTGATAGAGATAGGATCAGTTGAAAATACTATCGAAGAAGCACTGCTGGCGGCCGAACTGGTTGCCACCATCATAGCAAAAATGCTATAATGAAACTTAGGTTTAGTTGAAGGAGCAGAAGATATGGCCGATATTTCCAGTTCGAAACAAAGGGTTGCCCGGGCTGCCGGGATCGTGATGTTCGCAATCTTTCTCAGCCGTGTGCTTGGATTTGTGCGGGAACGGGCTATCGCTACTGTTTTCGGCAGAACGTGGGAGACAGATGTCTTCTTTGCCGCGTTTGCAATCCCGGACTTAATGTATCAGCTTTTAGTCGGAGGCGTAATCAGCTCCGCATTTATCCCGGTGTTTACCCAGTATCTGGCCAAGGATGATGAAAAACAGGCGTGGCATGTGGCCAGCTCCTTCATTAATCTGACCGGCACACTGCTGGTTATGATGACCATTTTAGGAATAATCTTCACACCGATTCTGGCTCCATTGGTTGGAATTGGTTTTGAAGGAGAACAGAGGAGTCTGCTGGTAAAATTGATGCGGATAACTTTTCCGGCGGTGTTCTTTACTGCCTTATCCGGTATCAGCATGGGTGTGCTGAATTCTTATCAAAAGTTTACTCTACCAGCCATCGGGCCATTAATTTATAACTCTGCGCAAATCCTAAGCGCTTATGTCTTAGGACCGATTTTTGGTATTGTGGGCATGGCTTACGGTACGGTTGTGGGTTCCTTTGGCAGTTTTTTCATTCAATTTCCAACCGTAGTCCAGCTGGGCCGCAGTTATTATCGCCGACTAGTTGACTTTAAGCACCCGGGTATGCAGAGAATGTTTAAGCTGATGCTGCCGGCAATTCTGGGCTTGTCTATTGCGCAGATTAATATGATTGTAGGGCAAAACCTTGCTTCTTTATTAGAAACAGGTTCGATTGTGGCCCTTAGGCTCGCTAACCGCTTAATCAATTTTCCCTTAGGTATTTTTGCAATGGGACTTTCTACCGCAATTTTCCCAACGCTGGCCAGGCAGGCTGCCAAAAATGAAATGGCCGAGCTGAAAGAAACCTTCTCATTCGGACTGCGTCTGGTATTTTATATTACGGTACCTTCAGCGGTGGGGATGGCAGTTTTACGAGTGCCCATTGTCAGACTTTTGTTTGAAACCGGCGAGTTTACCAGTCAGGATACAGCGATTACCGCTTACACTTTACTATTTTATTCTGCGGGGCTGATCGCTCAGGCAGGACTGCAGATTCTGACTAGAGTATTTTATTCACTGCAGGATACAGTTACACCCGTTAAAGTCGGTTTTGTAACTGTTATACTTAACTTTGTTATCAGCATTTCACTGTTAAAGTGGACAAACCTCGATACCGGCGGATTGGCGCTGGCATTCTCCATAACAAGCTTAATCCAGATGCTGATTTTGGTTTGGTCACTCCGCAAAAAACTCGGAGCTGTTGATGGCCGGCGGATACTTGACACAGCTGTCCGAGCTTTAGCTGCTGCAGCGGTTATGGCTCCCTGCACTCATTATACTGCCATGTTTGCTGCGCAGTATGTCAATCTGGCGAGCACAACGGGACGTCTGCTGCAAACATTCAGCGCAATTGCTGTTGGAGTGTTAGTTTATGTAATCATGAGTTTTCTTTTGCGAATGAACGAACCGATCTTTGTGTTGGATATTATTAAAGAGCGGCTGGTACGGAAACGCCGCTGACGCAGTTATGAAATATTGGTATAAAGGACTAGATAGATTATGAATCAAAAGCAGATCAGAAATTTTTGTATCATTGCTCATATCGATCATGGGAAATCAACCTTGGCAGACCGGCTGCTGGAGGCAACTGGGACTGTAACCCAGAGGGAGGTTTCCGAGCAGATGCTCGATTCCATGGATCTTGAGCGGGAACGGGGAATTACGATCAAGCTGACTGCTGTGCGCTTAACTTACCAGGCTAGGGATGGGCAGGAATACACCCTCAATCTCATCGATACGCCAGGCCATGTGGACTTCTCGTATGAGGTGTCCCGCAGTCTTGCTGCCTGCGAGGGAGCACTGCTGGTCATAGACGCTTCTCAGGGTATTGAGGCTCAAACTTTAGCCAATCTTTATCTGGCACTCGAGCATGATCTAGAGATTATTCCTGTAATCAATAAAATTGATCTTCCCAACGCCGATCCGGAACGGGTGAAAAAGGAACTTGAAGAAACAATCGGCATAGACAGCAGCGAGGCGATCCTAACGAGCGCCAAGACCGGTGAGGGGATCACCGATATTTTGGAGGCGGTTGTTACCCGAATCCCTGCTCCCAAAGGTGATCCTGAGGAAAAGCTGCAGGCGCTGATCTTTGATTCTCACTACGATACATATCGGGGTGCTGTTGCTTATGTGAGGATTTTTGACGGGGCTTTAAAGGTTGGGGACGAAATCCAGATGATGAGCAGTGGACGCACCTTTGAGGTGACGGAACTAGGTGTGCTGCAGCCCCATATGACGCCAGTTGCGAAGCTGATGCCGGGAGAAGTTGGCTGTGTAATTGCCAGCATGAAAGATGTCAAAGACACACGGGTCGGAGATACGATTACCCATGCTGATCGCCCAGCTGATGAGCCGCTGCCGGGGTATCAGCCTGCTAAGCCCATGGTCTACTGTGGACTTTATCCCGTTGAGAATGAGCAGTATGTTGAACTGCGGGATGCTCTAGAAAAGCTGCAGCTTAACGACGCAGCTCTCACTTTTGAAGCTGAGACATCTGCAGCTCTTGGTTTTGGCTATCGGTGCGGCTTCTTGGGACTGCTCCATATGGAGATTATTCAGGAGCGGTTGGAAAGAGAATTCGACTTAAATATCATTGCTACCGCGCCGAGCGTTGTCTACCGCATTACTCAGACTGATGGAACCGTACTTGATATAGATAATCCTGCCCACTTCCCGCCGGTGCAGAAGATTGAATACATTTCTGAACCATATGTGCTGGCGACAATGGTGGTGCCTGATGAGTTTGTAGGTGTAGTGATGGAACTCGGTCAAGAGCGCCGGGGCGAGTTTAAGAACATGGAATATATCACCCCGGAGCGGGTGCGGGTTGAATATGAGATGCCTTTAAGTGAAATTCTCATGGACTTTTTTGACCGCCTGAAATCGCGGACGAAAGGATATGCTTCCTTTGATTATGAGTTCACCGATTATCGGGAGTCGGATCTGGTTAAACTGGACATTCTTTTAAATGGAAAGCCCGTTGATGCCTTGTCCTGCATTATTCACCGCGATCGAGCGGCTGTACGGGGACGGAGTTTAGCGAGAAAACTAAAGGATTTAATTCCAAGGCAGCAGTTTGAGGTGCCGATCCAGGCTGCTATCGGAAACAAAGTAATTGCCAGGGAAACAGTTCGGGCACTCCGCAAAGACGTACTGGCAAAATGCTACGGGGGCGACGTGTCCCGCAAGCGCAAGCTTCTGGAGAAGCAGAAGGAAGGTAAAAAACGGATGAAGAGCCTCGGCAGTGTTGAGGTGCCGCAGGAAGCCTTTATGGCTATCCTGGAAGTGGAGTAGAAAAATGCTTGGTGTCTATGTGCATATCCCATTCTGCGCAAATAAGTGCGGTTACTGCGACTTTCACTCAATAGTAGCTGGAAGTTCCGTAATTGAAGATTATCTGGTTGCCCTAAGCCGTGAAATCAGGTATTGGGCAGATCAGCTTGGAGGCAGGACCTGCAGCACTCTTTATATTGGTGGGGGATCTCCGACTCTGCTCACAGCTGAGCAGTTAAGCCGCCTGATCAGGCAGTTGACAGCAGAGTTCAACTTTGCATCCGGCTTTGAGCTGACGGTGGAAGCAAACCCCGGCACCCTTACCCCAGCCAAACTTGAAGCAATGGCCGAAGCTGGAGTTAACCGCATCAGCTTGGGAGCGCAGGCATTTCAAAATGATCTGCTGAGGCGCATCGGCAGAACTCACAGCGTTGATGATATCTACCGCGGTGTTGAGTTAATCAGGAAATATGGGATAAGCAACATTAATTTGGATTTAATTGAAGGACTGCCGGATCAAAAACTCACAGACTGGCAGGCGGGATTGGAAGCAGCGGCTGCTCTGCAGCCGACTCATTTTTCCTGCTACTCACTGATTCTTGAGAAAGGGACTCCGTTTTTTGAAGAGTACTACCGCGGTACACTGATCCTGCCGGATGAGGATGAGGCTGTGGGGATGTTTGAGTTTACTCAAGCCTACCTGCCGCAGTTAGGCTACCACCACTATGAAATCTCAAATTACGCGCTGCCGGGCATGGAGTCCCGGCATAATCTGATTTACTGGCACAATCAGTTCTATCTTGGACTAGGCAGCGGGGCCCATGGTTACTTTAACCGCCTGCGCGCGCACAATCCTGCGGATGTTTTTTTGTATACCAAAAACTGGCTGTCCGGTATTCCGGCTGCTGTCTCCGGTGAGTATGTTGACCGCGAGACCGAGATGGATGAAACGATGATGCTGGGTCTGCGGTTAATTGAAGGGGTTGACGAAGCGGCTTTCTTTAACCGCTTTAATGTTTCCATTAAAGATGTATACGCCAATGCAGTAACCGACCTGATTGATCGGGGACTGCTTGAGAGCCGGGATGGATTTTTGCGTCTAACCAAACAGGGAATATTCTTAGGTAATCTGGTATTTTCCGCATTTCTTCGCTGAAAACCGTAAGCTCTCCAGCCTTGACAAATAGATGGCAGAGTGGTACCTTATGAATGATGGATGTTAGCACTCTAAGGTAGCGAGTGCTAAAGTGCCGAAAGGAGGCGAGTATTGTTGTTGAATGAACGGAAAATCATGGTGCTGCAGGCGATTATCGATGATTACATTCGTTCTGCTGAGCCGGTAGGATCTCGCACGATTGCTCGCCGCTATAATCTTGGTGTATCGCCTGCCACTATTCGCAACGAGATGGCTGACTTGGAAGAAACTGGATATATTATTCAACCGCACATTTCAGCGGGTAGAATACCTTCGGATAAAGGCTATCGTTTTTATGTAGATGTATTGATGGAACCTGAACCGGTTCCTGAGCATAAGCGCATGGAAATATATCGGCGTATAGCCGCATATAGTCAGCAGGTAGAGCTTTTGATCCAGGAAGCTTCGAAGCTGCTGGCACTTCTGACAAATCTGGTAGCAATTGTTGTTGCCCCTCAGCTGGAAAGCTGCATGATTGAGCAGATCCAGCTGCTGGCATTGGATGAGTCACGTGTGCTGGTGGTTTTAGTTCTGCATCCCGGGATTGTGCAGAATCGCATTGTACGAACTGATGAAAAGTATGATCCGCAGACACTGCATCAGATATCCCAGCAGTTGACGAATCGGCTTAAAGGAGTTACTTATCGCGATCTGCGCTCGAGTTTAATTCGGGAGATCAGCAGTGAGTATGGAACGCTTGGAGCAGCTGTATTAGAAATTCTCGTCAGTGAGCTGGTTGATTCGAATGATGAGAAGATCTATTTAAATGGAGCGATCCGCATATTTGAACAGCCGGAGTTTAAGGATTTGGACCGGACTAAAGGATTTTTGAGTCTGCTGGAGCAGAAGGGAGTTATCTCTGATTTAATCAGCAGTCTCAGCAAAGTAACCGGAGTACAGGTTGCCATCGGCCATGAAATACCGATTGTCGAAATCCATGAATGCAGTGTGGTCACCTCCACATATTCAATTAGTGGGGAAGTGATCGGTGCGATCGGTGTAATGGGTCCAACTCGAATGGATTATGCTAACGTGTATTCGGTTGTGGAGTTAATTGCTAATTCTCTCAGCGAAGTTTTAACTGAGCTGGTTAAATAGTGGTGAAGTTAAGGAGGTAGAGTGTTGAAGGAGAATAAGGAACATGAACTGTGCAGTGAAGAAACAGTTGAAGAGATTGAACAGGAGGACCTGGAGCAAGCAGTTGATCAGGATGAACAGAAATCAGAGGATCAAATTGAGCTTCTGACAAAGCAGTGGGAGCAGGAAAGGGACGGGTTAGTAAATCAGCTGCTGAGATTGAAGGCTGATTTTGATAACTACAAGCGGCGCAGTGAAGCGTCGATTGAAGCGATCCGAGCTACTGCTAATCAAAACTTGATGGCTGAACTGCTGCCTGTGATTGATAATTTTGAGCGGGCACTCAATGCCGCTGATGATTCGCCCTATGTTTCTGGTGTAAAAATGATTTTTAATCAGCTGCTTGATTGTCTCTGCAGGCAGGGTCTGCAGCCGATTAATGCTGTAGGCCAGCCTTTTGATCCCAACATTCATGAGGCTGTCAGTATGCAGGGACAAGGGTCAGACCTGATTGTTACTGCAGAGCTGCAGAAAGGATACTTATTTAAAGATAAATTGCTGCGGGCAAGTATGGTGCAAGTTGCCCCGAACAAGCAAAATGAGGAGGAGTAAAGATGGGTAAAGTTATAGGCATCGACTTAGGCACTACAAATTCAGTTGTAGCTGTGTTAGAAGGTGGAGATGCTGTTGTTATTCCTAATGCGGAAGGCAGCCGCACCACTGCGTCAGTAGTTGCATTCACTCAAGACGGGGAGCGCTTGGTGGGACAGGTGGCCAAGAGACAGGCAGTCACTAATCCGGATCGGACGATCATGTCCATTAAGCGTCACATGGGCACAGACTACAAAGTTAACATAGATGGCAAGGATTATACTCCCCAAGAGATTTCGGCAATGATTCTGCGCAAATTAAAAGAAGAAGCAGAGAACTACTTAGGTGAAAGTGTAGATCAAGCAGTAATCACTGTTCCAGCTTATTTTACTGATGCGCAGAGACAGGCTACGAAGGATGCTGGAGCCATCGCTGGTTTGGAAGTATTGAGAATTATAAACGAACCCACTGCAGCTTCGGTAGCTTATGGTTTGGATAAGGATGAAGAGCAGATTGTTTTGGTCTACGATTTGGGCGGTGGCACATTTGACGTGTCTATTCTCGAACTTGACAAGGGTTATATAGGTGTCAAAGCCACCAGCGGCAACAACCGCCTCGGCGGCGATGATTTTGATGAAAGAATCATCCGCTACTTAATTGATGAGTTTAAGAAAGAGTACGGAGTGGATCTCAATCAGGATAAAATGGCGATGCAGCGCCTAAAGGAAGCAGCTGAGAAGGCTAAAATCGAACTATCCGGGCTGCCGCAGACCAATGTCAATCTGCCTTTTATCAGCGCGAGCTCTGCCGGGCCGCTTCATATGGATATCACGATTACCCGGGCGAAATTTAATGAGCTCACTGCTGATTTAGTTGAAGCCACTATGGTTCCGCTGCGGCAGGCAATGTCTGATGCAGGGTTGACACCGCAGGAGATTCATCGCGTGATTTTAGTGGGCGGTTCAACACGGATTCCAGCTGTTCAGGAAGCGATTGAGCGGGAGATGGGCAAAGAACCGTACAAAGGCATTAACCCTGATGAGTGTGTAGCCATGGGGGCAGCGATTCAAGCGGGTATGCTGGCTGGCGAATTTGAAAAGGGACAGGGATTAGTCCTGGTTGACGTAACTCCCCTGTCATTGGGAATTGAGACTCTCGGGGGCGTAATGACCACTCTAATTAAGCGCAATACTCCGATTCCCTGCCGGGAAACTAAGATTTTCACTACAGCTGCTGATAACCAACCGGCAGTAGACATTCATGTGCTGCAGGGTGAACGTCCGCTGGCAAAAGATAATGTGACTTTAGGCCAATTCCAACTGACAGGGATTCCTCCGGCACCGCGCGGTATACCTCAAATCGAAGTTACGTTTGACATTGACCGCAACGGTATTGTTAATGTTTCGGCGAAAGATCTGGGTACCGGAAAAGAGCAGAAAATTACTGTTACATCCTCAGGCGGCTTAACCGAGGCTGATATCGAAAAAATGGTTAAGGAAGCGGAAGCTCATGCTGAAGAAGACAAAAAGCGCCGCGAATTAATTGACCTGAAGAATCAAGCTGATACCAGCATTTACGCAGCAGAAAAAACTGTTAATGAGCTCGGCGATAAGGTTTCTGACGCTGAAAAGGAGGAAATTGAAGCCGCGAAAGAAGCGCTGAGAAAAGCTGCTGAAGGCGAGGATATGGACGAAATTAAGGCTAAGATGAAAGCCATGGATGAAATACTCCACAAATTGTCCCAGAAGATCTATGAGCAGGCTCAAGCCAGTCAACAGCATGCCGGACAGCAGGGAGCAGCCGAAGGAGCAGATACTGCAGACGATATCGTAGACGCGGAGTTTACAGAAGAAAATGATCAGAAGTAAGCTAAGGTGGTGGTCCCATGGCCAAACAGGATTATTATGAAACACTGGGCGTCTCCAGAGATGCCTCCCAGGATGAAATCAAAAAAGCATATCGGCGTTTGGCTCGGGAATATCATCCTGATGTGAACAAAGAACCTGATGCAGAAGAGCGGTTCAAGCAGATTAATGAAGCTTATCGGGTTTTAAGCGATCCCGAAAGCCGGAGCCAATATGATCAGTTTGGTCATGCGGCCTTTGAAAATGGCGGAGCAGGCGGCGGTTTTGGAGGATTCGGCGGCTTTGGCGATTTCGGATTTGGGTTTGAAGATTTAGGCGATATTTTTGCAGATATGTTTTTTGGAGGCAGCAGCTCCAGTCAGCAAAGACGTCCGCGCAAAGGCGCGGATCTCCGCTATAACATGACTATCGAATTTGAGGAGGCTGCCTTTGGAGTCGAAAAAACAATCGAAATTCCTCGAACCGAAATCTGCTCCCACTGTCACGGGAATCAGGCTGAACCGGGCACACCGATAAAAACCTGTCCTGACTGCAATGGCACCGGGCAGGTGCGGAGCGTGCAGCGCACGCCATTCGGTGCGGTTCAAACCAGCCGCACCTGTACGCGCTGCGGCGGCGAAGGCAAAACTTATGAGAAAGCCTGTACAGTCTGCCACGGCAGCGGCAGGGTGCGCCAGACCCGCAAGATTACCGTTAAAATTCCTGCTGGAATCAATGATGGCCAGGTGGTGCGGGTAGGCGGACAGGGCGAAGCAGGCAGTTACGGCGGTCCTTACGGCGACCTGCTTGTGGCTGTTAATGTAAAACCCCATAAGATTTTTACCCGTGAGGGCAATGATGTTATCTGTGAAGTTCCCATAACCTTTGTGCAGGCGGCTTTAGGCGATGAAATTGAAGTTCCCACCTTAGAGGGAGCTGTGAAAATGCGGATTGCCGAAGGAACTCAGAGCGGAAAAGTGATGCGTCTCCGGGGTAAAGGTATTACTGACGTCCGTGGCTACGGCCGTGGAGATCAGCTGGTAAGAATTAGGGTCGTTACACCGACGAAATTAAACAGCAAACAGAAGCAGATTTTAAGAGAATTTGCAGCAGCCAGCGGCAATTCAGTGCCTGATGAGACGAAAAGCTTTTTTGATAAGGTCAAAGATGCGCTGCGCTGATCATGGATTGTGGCGGGTATTTCCGCCACTTTTTTACTAATCTAATGATAAGGATGTGACAGAGTGAGTAAGTATTGGCAGGAAGTTGCGATTTTGGTGCATCAGGAGGCCTCCGAAGCAGTAAGTGAGCTGCTTACCAGATACGGCGCGCAGGGAGTGGCGTTTGAAGGTGATGCTTTAATTGAAGAAGCGCAGGCTAATAATTGGGGCGATTTTTATCCGGAGTTTGCCGGCAGTGGAGATCACATCCTTGTAAAAGCATATTTCTACGACCAAAAATCTGAGGCAGAGTTGACTGAAATAGAGCAAGCTGTTAAAGGTTTGAGTCAGTTTGGTTTGGAGATTGGTAACGTTAAGCTGACTGCCAAAGTTATCTGTGAGGATGACTGGGCTAATGCCTGGAAGCAGTATTACCATCCCCTTCGGATCGGCAGGATAATTGTGGAGCCGAGCTGGGATCCTATCACCAATCCAGAGCCAGATGATATCGTCATCACCCTCGATCCGGGCATGGCTTTTGGCACAGGCACTCACCCTTCAACTGCAATGTGCATTGAGGCTCTTCAGGAGGTTCCGGTCCAAGACCGCGCTGTTTGGGATATTGGAACCGGCTCTGGGCTTCTGGCTATTACTGCTACTAAGCTGGGCGCCCGCACTGTCGAGGCTGTTGATATCGATCCAGTGGCAGTGGAGGTCTGTCGAGAAAATGCAGAGATTAATAATGCTGCGATTCACTGCCAGCAGGGATCCCTCGACATCCTTCAGGGCAGTGCTGATGTGATTGTAGCTAATATTATCGCCGATGTGATTATTGATCTGCTTCCAGCTGCTTATCAAAAGCTTAATCCGGGCGGCATTATGATCGCGTCAGGGATAATCGACAGGCGGGCTGACGAAGTCCGAGCAGAAGCGGCTGAGTGTGGTTTCGAGCTGCTGCTGAAACGCCAGCAGGGTGAATGGGTTCTATTTGGATTTAAACGGAGCGAGGAAAATGACTAAAGTATTTGTGACTTTGGAGCAGGTTAATGATAACCAAGCGGTAGTTCTAGGTGATGACGCTCACCATCTGCGCAATGTACTGCGGAAGAATATCGGTGATTCACTTTTAATTGGAGTTGATTCCAAAACGTTTCGCGCCGAGATTACTGAAATCAGCGAAGATAAGGTTGTATGTGAGCTGATGGAACCAGTTACCATTTCTGCCGAGTCACCTTTAAAAACTACACTGTACCAAGCGGTAGCCAAAGGCGATAAAATGGATCTGATTATCCAAAAGGCAGTCGAATTAGGTGTCTCAGAGATTGTACCTTTCTTTTCTCGCCATACTGTTGTAAAATTGACCAAGGACAAACAGCACCAAAGGCAGCAGCGCTGGCAAAAAATTGCTGAATCAGCTGCAAAGCAGTGTAAACGAGATTTGATCCCTACTATTCATGTGCCGCACAGTTTTGAGGAAGTGAAGTCAAAACTAGCTGTTCGAACAGGGGATCATTTGCTGCTGATGGCTTATGAACTGGCCGAGGAGCAGACCCTAAAGGATCTGACTGCTTTAGATCCTCAGCATGTGAGCATGATCATCGGACCAGAAGGCGGATTTAGCCAGGATGAAGCTGAAGCAGTCCAGAGCCTTGGCGGCGAGATCATTAAGCTTGGCAATCGGATTCTGCGGACGGAGACGGCTGCAATTACGGTGCTGGCACTGGTACAATTTCTATGGGGTGATTTAGGTTGAGCAAGCAAGTTGCTATTCACACCCTTGGCTGCAAAGTGAATCAATATGATTCTGAAGGGATTGCAGCGCAGTTTAAAGCCAAAGGGTATGAGATTATAGATTTTAACGAAAAGGGTGCAGATGTATATATCATCAATACCTGTACTGTAACCAATATCAGCGATCAAAAATCGCGGCAGATGATCCGCAAAGCCCATCGCAATAATCCAAACGCTAAGATAGTTGTGGTCGGCTGTCTTGCCCAGACTGATCCAGATCAGATTGAAGCGATTCCTGGGGTAAACCTGATCGTTGGAACGGATGACCGCAACCGCATTGTGGAGTTGGTAGAAAGCATTGCTCCCAATGAGCAGGAGTCGCTGGTAGCCAACATTGCTCAGGTGCGGGAGTTTGAAGAACTCAATGCGGTATCCTTTGAGGGCAGAACTCGTGCCTATCTAAAAATCCAGGATGGATGCAATCAGTACTGCTCTTACTGCAAAGTTCCCTATGCCCGGGGACCGTCCCGGAGTCGCACACCGGAAAGTGTGCTTAAACAAGTTGAGGCAATTGTCGCTCAGGGTTATCGCGAGATCGTTTTAACCGGTGTCCATCTAGGGGGATATGGGATGGATCTAGAGCCTAAGAGTTCGTTGAGTGCGATTGTCCGCCAAATAACAGCAGTGCCCGGGTT
>FZPS01000034.1_pt187 | contig 20292 bp, 13 predicted proteins | sample 1817821 | NCBI WGS metagenome assembly FZPS01 (sample SAMEA104158645, study PRJEB21678) | metagenome | place: Germany | collected 2015-04-21
AGAGCTAGAACTCGGTGTGGCAGAGGAGCTACTGGCTGGAGGAGAGCCCCCACCCAAACACGATGGAGAGGTTCCACCTGTTCCAGCAACATTTTGACCCCAAGCAATTACATAAACATAATAACCACCATCTTTTTTGGGAGGCAATACTGTTGTACAAGAGGCTAAACTCCATTCTCCAGCGTTGTTACAGCTTACATCATTTACACCGTTAATCCTTGTAGGATGTTTAGAATCTGTAATATCAGTCAAAAAATAACATAGAGTATTAGAAGAGTTATTGTGATTTTGAGTGGTTGAGTTAGGTGTCGGTACCAAATCTGCTGTGGCATACATGTTATTACACCAACTCGCTTCGTATTCACAGGGAACTTCTGCACTGCTAGAGCTCAGCACCACTTCACTGCTGCTACTGGGGATGGGGTTCACAGTTATGTTTCCACAACTCATGCTTTTTTCAGCTACTTTTATACTATAAGCTCCAGATAAGGCGGGGTAAAAACTCCCTGTGCAAGAGTTATTGTCTATGGTGGAGTGAGTGGTGGGTCTAGTGCCTCCAGAATGCTCGATTTCACAGGGCGTGCCATCGGCTATCTTGTTTGTAGTCACATTAAAAGTCACCGCTTCTCCTTCGGTGATGGTGGGTCGACTTAAGGAGCAAGTATCTATACTGCCTGTGACCTCATATTGCTTTGAACACGCTAGTTCTCCATTTAACATTATAGAATACCAGTAATCCCCTGCCACACTAGGGTTGAATGTCCAGAATAAATCTTGTTCCCCTGTATCCTGTTTCAATACATCAGAAGCCACAGGCATTGCATTATTATCTGTCACTGCAAACTGATAGTTATATCCCACACTATCGGGGTCACTCACACGCGCTCTAAACAGCCCATTCGAAGTAGGATCATAGCAAGCAGTGATACGAGGAGCAATAGCATCATTCACCTTTAAAGTGGCACTACAAATCTCTTCACTTCCGATATAGGCCGTATAAGTATATTCACCCACTTCGGCGGGAGTCTTAAAACTCGCTGTACCCTCACTACCAAGGCCTTGTCCAACAAGTGAATCTGAGTGATTTTTAATCTTGTAGTCACACCCCATTGGAGGGCAATCCGAAAAGGTCACTTTGAAAGTAGCCGAAGCTTTTTGCGTAGTCCTCAAGCTAGCACGGTCCCACTCGCACACACCCGAAGGCATTTTAATAGTTTGTGTGTCTTTACAGTCCACTTGCACGCTCCCATCTAAGCCATAAGCTTTGATGCTCCACTCTCCGGTTTGATCGGCATAAGCAGGCAAAAGATCCACATGCTCGGTATAAGTAAAAGACTCATTGCAAGAGTTAAAATCTTTGCCTTCAATCCCTGTCCCCGAAATCACACATCGAGAAGCGTTTTTAACATTAGCCGCAAAATGTATAGAGTGCCCGTCATAACTCACAGCACAATTCGACAATTGAACCATATAAGGGCAAATCACTTTAAAGTTTGAAATTTGCACAGAGTTTTTATTTTTGGACTTGTACTTTAACGAGCGCACCTTTTCTGGATTAAAAGACTGTATATCCAAAAATTCATTCACCGACAATAAAGAATCACTGCCTTTTAAATAAACAATTTGACTCGCATTTCCATTTTCATCGAGCAAGTACATGTCCACAGCATCGCCTGGTTGTAAATTCAAGTTTAGCCCCAAACTAGCTTCTCTCAAATTGAGCGTCTTTGGAAAAGCAATTTCACACTCTTCGGCCCCATAACAAGAATATTCTTGATCCAAAAACACATCTTCTACACATTGGCTTCGCTTCCCCACATTAAAAGGACCACAATTCACTTCACCCACAGAGACTCCATCACAAACAGCACTCACCTTGACAGCGTCTTCGGGTTGGGGCCCCTCCTCTGTAAAAGACATATAAGAAGGTTTAAATTCATAGGTGCAACAAGCATCGTCACCGGTGGCACAAGCATTGCTCACATAGGCCCAAGGCTGGACGGGTTCGTTCAAGGGCACCCACCCTCCAGCATAGTTCGCATGAAACGAACAAGCCAATTGAGCTTGGTCCAAACACAGGTAGGTGTCGGAATCCCACGATAAAGAATAAATACTAAAATGGTCTCCATATAGTTTAAAACCCACATATTCATTGTAAGTGGCACTGGTATTCGCATTGAACTTAGTGTCGAGCAGATTAAAAGTCACGGGCCCAATCACTCGATTGCCCACCCTATCAAAAACCGCTACCACCAGGCTATCGTTGTGAATTTCTGCTTTTAGAGTATAAAGCTCTACTGGGTCCAAATGAGGTGAAGTGTTTGAAATAGAACCCCCTGTAATACACTTAGAATCGTTTTCGATAAAAGAGGAGATGGCATAACAAAGTTGCAAAACATTGTCTGTTTTATTAGGCAAAATCGATAGAGAATAATAAGAACTAGCGTTTTCTGTGGCTCTAAACACCAAACCCGAATTGAGTGCATGGAGTGGATTCACACGAGTTTTTGAAGAAAGCCGCACTCCAGCTGTATAAACACCATTGAAACCAGCCGGGGTGGGTTTTAAAACGATAGCCGACTTGTCGTTACCTAGCAAATAAGTGTCTCCATCACTATCCTTTTTGATCTCGGGTCGCTTAAATTCTCCACTATTATTCCTGGCCACCATCACCCAATTGGAATTTCCATTTTTCCCTTCTTTTACAGAACAAGAAGCCCCCGCTCCCAAGCCTGCATTACACTCATCGATACAATTCCCTAGAGGGGCAGGGCATGTGCTTTGTAAATCATCAAAATCATCTGTGAAACAACTGCTAGGTTGATTGAAATAGGCATAAAGGGTATCTGTAGAAGTTGGGGTGATAGTGTATGTGTTCCCGGTCAAAGAAGGGATTGCACAAGCAGTTCCAGAAGCACTCACGCATTTCCAATAAGAAAATTGGTGTTCCCCTTTGGCACTCACTTGAACACGGTATTCTTCTCCATAAAATACTTCAAAAGAATTAGAAGCATTAGCATTCAAACTCATCGCATCGATTTGGGTGTCCTCTGCAGCATCTATAAGGCTAAAATCTCCAGAACCAGCTATGGTTTTGATGGTCAGGGGCAAAGGCTTTCGCTTGAGGCTGGCGTACAAAGTGTAATCCCCGCCGTCTTCGGGTTCTTCTACACTATTGTTATAAGGGATATCCACAAAAAAACAAGCCTCCAAATTCACTGCACTAGCAGCTCCCAAACGGATAGAAGACTCACTAAGATTACAAGTCCATTGTTCATTGTCAATTTCTGACACACAAGAAGAGCCCACAGGGTTCACCCAAATATCTGGTGTAAAATCTCCACAAGAGGGGTATTGCACCACCTTTTCTAAATAAGTGATCGCTTCGGCACTCAAATCGCTTCGATTTTCATTTAAATAGCTGTTTAAGTCTCCGTTTCGACGCACTGTGCTCGCCCCATTCACATAGACATTTAAAAGATTAGGACTGGTAAGCTCTGCCCCCACTGTCGGAGAAACCAACACAAAGGTAGTCGAATTAGAAGGCCCGGCTTGCAATTCAAAAATAGGGATTGTCGCATTTCCATTCACCGAAATTTCTATAGAATAAACGCCTCCCCCCAAATTGGTGACCCCTGCTAGTGGTGTTAAAGTCCACCCTGTAGCCATAGAGACTTTGACATCAGCCACAATGCTTCCAGCCCCACCCACTACATTTAGATTCACTTGAGAAATGGAGCCTCCTTCTACTTCTTTTGAAGACTCTGTAAAGCTTATTTTGGCCATGTTATCTGACTCTCCCGCCACTACCACATAAAAAGGCACCGCTTCGTAAGCATTGCTCGACGGCAAGTATTGACAAGTATAAATATTTGGGCTAGAACCGCTCAAGTCTCCGGAACTATTCAAACCACTTGGAGTGCAAGAAATGCTTCCATTTTCTGGGTTTTCTGTGGCCCCATTGAGGTTGAGCACCGTAAAATACTGGTCCAAAGAAGACTTAGCATTTAGGGGCAAATAAATGGTCCTAGGGAGCACCAATAGAGAAGCTTGAACAGACTCAAAAGAACTTGCCGACAAAGTATCGGGGTCTAACTCTTTATTTACATATTGAGACTCCAAAGCCAATCTCAAACGAGGCGAAGTGGGTATATAATATGCATCTAAAGCTCCACTACCCCCTGGCACCGTAGAACCTGTTTCTGTACCTCCAGCAGAACCGCAAGTTGAACCATCGTTGGCACAAATAATATTAGCAGAAGAAAGCTCATCCATCAAATCTTGGTTGAAATCTAAAAACAAACCCTCATTACCATTGGCACTTTTCACTTTGGCACAGTTTTCGGCACTTGCATAAACAGAACCGCTAATCTGAGCTCCATTTTCTCTAAAATTAATAAGTTGTTCGATATCAGCTTCTGAATAAATAAAATAATTAAACTTGTTATGGCCATCAGGAGGCATGATGTTATTGGCACCGTTTTTCAAATAAACTACCACAACAGCATCGTCAGTAGTGGGTGGGATTCTAAAATCACCATTCACATAATTCTCATAAATTAAAATAACCTTTCCTGAGATTTTCGTTTTTGGATGTGAGTTTGATTCGTGGGTCATATTCAAAACTAAAAAACCATTGTAAAGCTTATCTGGATCATTGTCTTTTAAAGAATGATAACAATTGTTCAATGAATCTATTGTTTGATCAGCTTGATTATTCGCCCCCAATTTTTTGATATTTTGAGAACATGAGGCATTGTTAGCATAGGTTCTAAAGGTGTTATAAGCGGTACTCAAAGGATCTTTAATTTTATAGTTAGAATTATCGCAACCAGGTTCTTTTGACCAAATAGCATCACAATACTCTTTTGCCGAATGACCACATTCAAAAGGTGCCACTCCCGAAGCACTCGTATTTTGAGTGTTTGCTCTTGTATTAAAATGAGTGTTATTTTGCTTATAATTCGTAGAGGCTCCAGCACCTGCACTCACATATTCAGCCCCCGCTATATTCATAGAAGCACTTGGATCTGTGCTTAGTTTCACTTTTTGTGCATTAGCTGCACTTGTATTGCCACTCAACGCATTGGGCGTAGGGATCCAAGAACTGCCTACCAATTCAAAACCATTATTAGTCCCGGTAAAATGAATTTTGCCAGAGTTTTCTAAACACAAATTCCCCATAATGCTATGCTTGAAGTCATTTTGCTTTGTAGTCATTTGCCCTACCAAGCTCATGTTCCCTAAAACAGTAAAAGCCTCGCTACTTGTACTTCCAAAGGCTAAATTCCCTTCAAAATAAGCATTTTTACCCACAGTTCCATTAAAAGCAGAAGCATCTCCACCCACATAAAGATCTCCATCCCCCCTAAATCCATTATTAAATTTTGCGTTTCCACCAATACAAGTGTTTCCATACACTCTCACTTTGTTACCACTCAAGTCAGCGTTTCCTGTGACTATAAAATCCCCATGAGTCACAGGAGGGTTTTTATCCCAATTCCCATTAATAGCTACCGAAGAAATTTCAGTTTTACCTTGGTATGTAATACTTCCCCCAAAATACGCATAAGTAAAGTCTACAGAAGTTGCTTTGCTTGGTACATTCACCTTGTAAAGTCCATCCACACTTAAAATACTGATTTGGCTATATTTAGAGCTGCCCCTAGCATAACCAGTTGATGCTAGTTTCACTTTGTAAGGGTAGCTTTTGGTATCCACTCCCACCAAATAAACGCTAAATTTTTGATCTTTATTGCTCGCCAAGGGGTGCAAAACAGAGTCCAATAATATGGGTTTTCTGCCATTGCTTTGGTATTGCTTGATCACAGCCCCCACATCGGCAGCATGGTGCACCATCCAAGAACGGGCAGTTTCTATACCAGCGGCAGAAGCTTGATACACCTCACTTTGCATCAATCGACTTGCCGAGGCTTTATTTTCACTGCTCAACCATTTGTAAACACCGGTAGCAGCGATGGTGGCCACCAGCATAAATAACAATACCGTGATTAAAGAGATACCTTGTTTAGATTTTTGCTTCAACATAAAACCTCCATTAAGACCCCAATGTAGAGCTTGCTTTTTGCCCGTTGTTCTTAACTGGTATGGTGACCTCGGTCATCCCTGTTTCGCCTCTTTTTGAAACTCGCAAGTCCAACTTAAAGGCCTTGATCTTTTTCTTTTGTGTTTTGGCAAAAGAAGACTCACTATACATATCGTGAAACTCGTATTCTCCTTGTTTTTCGTGGATCACATACAGATTGTGTATGGCCATAGCACCCATGTGTGCCACAGGAGAATAAAAGGCAAAAGTAAAAGCGACGCAAGCACTGACATCTTCATTAAAATACAAGTCCAACTTTTGCCTAGACTTTGCAGAATCAGATTGAGGGGGGTAAAATAAAAAATCTGTCATGGTCTCGATTGGGTTGCCCTCGTCTTTGCTCCTAATTCCTATGGCCATATGGTCTAATTCGGGTCTGAACATTTGAATGGGATTGTTTTGATAGGGTAAATTAAAGCGAATAGAATAAGTTTCACCCGCTTCAAAATGAAATTCTTTACAAAGGCTGCTCCAATTTCCAGAATTGCTAGAAGCATCGGCCACATAAACTTCGTTAGCAAATCTACTAGACAAATCAGGTGAGCCTGTAATAGGGTCAAAGTTTCGAGCAAAATTAGATAGCGTCACAGTAGGGGCACCCTCTGAAGGGCTCACATGTAAATTCACAAGGTTAGAAGCATCTAAACGAGAGATCAATCTAAATCCATCGCTTGGATCGGCAGGGAACAAAGTGTCTGGTTCTGCCTCGAACTGCCCTGGAGTCAAAGAAAATTGTACCACGCCATTGGCCATTAAAACAGCAAAAGGAGAGTCTCCTGAGGGGCAAGTGCTAGAAGCTGTGCCATGAAGCGTGCGGCAAGCACGCCAAAGGCTAGAGTCGGTTTTGAGCACCCACTCGATCTCTTGAACAGCAAGAAAAGTCCCATCGGGATTATACTCTATGCGTCTAAAAGCGATACTATCTCTACCATCCAGATGCCTTAAATAAAAAGAAGAAGAATCTATAGAAGCTTCAACGCTATTGTCTGGGTCCATATACACTAAGTTTTCGACCACAAAAGAATCTACACTCACGCTTTGGACTTTCCAAGACTTAGTGCCCATACTGGCCAAGTCTTCTTGGAGTAAAACTCCCACTTTGGTCGCTTCTTCGGTGGCCATCAGCATGCCTTGAGTTTTAAGCCTAAAAGCTGTACTATCGCTATAAACTCGACCTGCAATCAAAATCACAATCGACAAAAGAGCAATATACACCATCAGTTCAATTAAGGTAAAGCCTCTTTTCATCGCACTACTCCCGAATAATTGATCGATTGCACAGAATTTTTGTATGGCCAACTCACAGTCACATCGAGTCGCTTGGCATAAGTGTGGTTTAAGCTTTGATACGCCGAAGTTTCGGTGGCCAAATAAGTGGAATCATCGGAAATCTCGATACGCACAGAATAGACCACTTCCATAGGAAAGCCCACCGTACGCGGCCAAGACCTAGACTTTTCAAACTCAATCACTTGAGAATCGATGGCATGCTTCGAAAGAGCTGCCGCCCCCATCAAAGACAAAGAATCAATAGCATTTTGAGCCACATTCACAGCTCCATCTCTGGCACGGATACGCAAAAACACCTCGCGATTGCCAAGTTGCAAATTCAAAAGAGCCATCATTAAAAAACCAAGCACCACAATAGACACTAAAATCTCCATGATGCCAAAGCCTTTTTTGTTTAAGGAATTACCCATGAAGCACCTCCATCCACTGAAAAATAGGCTTGTAAACGATTTTTCTTGGCTGATTTTAAAACGGCTCCATAACGACTGGAATTTCCATAACGAAGTGCAATGACCCCTTCTTCGGTGATTTCGTTCAAACCCAATTTAGGGCTCAATACCAAAAATTTATCCGCACTGGTCCAAATCACAGGAGTAGCCACAAAAGACTCTTGAGAGACAATGTTTTGAGGAGTAGAAGTATAAAAACTCACTGGAGCCACTAACTCTAGAGTCGAAATAGCATCTCCCTCACACACATCATTTGCAAATCGCTTTGTTTGCATTTGATTAGCCACAAAAACAATACACAGAGAATCATGGAGCCTTTTGGACTCCAAAGACATAGACTCCACAAAAGCACGCGTATTCACAATAGCGTCTTTAAGGCGACTATTTGCAATAGCATTATTCAAAGAAGAATAGCCAGCTGCCGACAAAATCCCTAGAATGGCAACCACAGCAAGCACTTCCACCAAAGTAAAGCCTTTTTTAATATGTTTGAAAACTTCTCTCATCTCTATTAATATATATTATTAATTGTAAACATAAACTTTACAATTTGATTTTATGAAAAAAACCTCCATATTTAGAGTATAAATACTTACCTAGGCAAAACACTCCATAAAAGCTGGAGTCAGTTCTAGGTTTAACCACTGTAAAATACGCACCAATCTGCCTTAAAAGATACTGCTTTTAAAAACACATTCGCCCTCTAAGTTTGCGACCTAGCCTAAATTTCTATACTGCAAAATGCATGTCAAATAAGCCATTTGGCTCCCCAAAAGGCTGTTTTTCTAGGAAACTTCCCGCTTCTCACTCCCAACTTAGTATTTTCATGTCAAAACTCCTTCTCGTATGGGATGCGTGCCAGATTAGTGGGAAGTTGACTGTGTGAAAATGCTGGGATGCGAGTTAGAGATGTTATGTAAAATGCGTGCTTAAAATGCTTTGCGAAAATTGTGCCAAAGATGCTGGAATTTGTGATGGATGTGCTTTGCGAAAATTGTGCCAAAGATGAAGTGAAAACTTCTTTTTTTTAGGAATGCTAACTCCTTATCGTCATTGCGAGGGAATCTTTGCGAAAATTGTGCCAGAAAATGGGGTGCATGCCGTGGTAATCCATGGGAAATACATGCCAGAAAAGTGGGAAGGAGGCTGTGCGAAAATTGTGCCAAAGATGCTGGAATTTGTGATGGATGTGCTTTGCGAAAATTGTGCCAAAGATGCTGGAATTTGTAATGGATGTGCTTTGCGAAAATTGTGCCAGAAAATGGGATGCGTGCCGTGGTAATCCATGGGAAATACATGCCAGAAAAGTGGGAAGGAGGCTGTGCGAAAAGTATATTTGAAATGCCATGCGAAAATTGTGCCAAAGCGTGTTTAGAAATTGGGACGGAGGCTGTGCAAAAATGCTGGGATGCGGGTTTGAAAATTGAGATGGCATGGTGCGAAAATTGTGCCAGAAAATGGGATGCATGCCGTGGTAATCCATGGGAAATACATGCCAGAAAAGTGGGAAGGAGGCTGTGAAAAATCGTATCATCGAAAAAGTTCGGCTTCCCCAAAAAAGCTGTTTATCTTTAGTGACTTATAACTTCTTTCTTCCCACTTAAAATTTTTATTCTCAAAACTTCCTTACTGCAAATGCTTGCTTTGTTGTTAGGGTGGAATCGAGGCGTTTCTAGGTGGGTTTAACCGGTAAGACACCATACTCAAAAGATTTTAATGTGTTGGGTGGGTGCTTTTGCAGGTGATTTGTGATATGATGATGCTTATGAAGTGTATTAGGTTGGCGATGATTAGGGTGACACATAGACTGACTAAAGGCATCCAAGGCCAGCTTAATATGTTTTCTAGAGGGCCTGTTATTTTTAAAAATGGGATGCCATGGAATAGGAGTAGGCTGAACATGCCACATATTACGGCGGGAATGACGGCAAAGGATTGCATTTTTTTGGTGAAAAAGGCGAGTATGAACATGGCGAGTAAAGGGCCTGTGAATAGCCCCGTGAAGAATAAGGCGTTTTTGAGTAGAGAGCCTTGTTGAGTGGCTGCAAAAAAGGCGGCCAAGATGCCTAATAAGCCCCATAGGAGTGTCCAGAGTTTGGCTCGCCGAAGGCTTTTGTGTTCGTTATCTGCTTTGCATAAGATGTCGTTTTCGGTGGTGTGACTGAGTGAGTTGATGGCACTGGATAAGCTGCTCATGGCAGCAGCGGCGATGGCGGCGACGACTAAACCTGTGAGGCCAGAAGGCAAGCTGTGGATGATAAAGTGAGGGAAAACTTCGTTGATGCCTGTGTTTGGGGCTAAGTTTTGGACTTTGGAGACCGAGTAATACACATAAAGTGCTGCTCCTATCCAGTAAAATAAGATGGAGACGACCAAGCCTAAAACCATGCTCAATATGCTGGAGTAGTTGGCTTCTTTTGCGGTTTTGCAGCTGAGGTATCGTTGTACAAATTGCTGGTCTCCCCCACGAATGGCAATTTCTAAAATGGCATAGGCAAAGCCTGCAGAGATGAGAGTACGAGCACTAGAAGGGTCCAAAGAGGGGTCGAAGAACTTGGTTTTTCCGTGTGCAGAAGCTAATCCTATGAGATTTGAGAAGCCACCTACGCTTTGGGCTATGATGATGAATACAAAAAGTCCGCCACCAAAAAAGACTATAAATTGTAAGACATCGGTCCAGATCACAGCTTTGATGCCCCCAAACCAGGTGTAAAAGATGGCTATTCCTGCGGCAATGGTGATGGACACCCGTATGTCAAAGCCCAAAATACTCGATAATACAAGCGATGGAGCATAAAGTAAAATGCCTGTTCTCAATAACAAGTGCATGCTGTAAAAGATGGCGGCGAGTCGACGAGTGGATTTTGAAAATCGAGTTTCAAAAAGTTCATATGCACTCTGAACTCCTGATTTTTTGAACTGCGGGATAAAGACATAGCCGATGACAAAAATGCTAAGGAAAGCTCCAATTTGAAACATTAAAAAGGTCATGTCGGCACCGTAAACATCGGCTGGAGCCCCTAAAAAAGTGGTGGCACTGATCGAAGTGGCGATAAGACTGATGCCTACCGCAGCCCACGGCATAGAGGCTCCCCCAAGCATGTAGTCTTGAAGCGTTTTTTTGCCTCTGGACACCCAAATGCCAAGAGCTAAAGAGAAAAATAAGTATAAAAAAAGTACCAAAGCGTCTAAAAAGCTGAACATTTTTTAAAAACCCTTACGAGTATCGTCTAGCGAAGACTCGTCTTTGAGCGACAAGTCGGTGTGGTTTTGGCTAGGGTGAATGGAAGGGTTTCGAAGGGTTTCTCTAAACTCTTGGATGGCAATTTCTTTTTGGGTAGGAATTTTTGTGTTCTTTGTTATTGCGGGACTGTTGTGTGTGTCTTGATTTGTGTTGGCTTGGTTGCTAGGCATGCCGTTGGTAGCTTCTTTTGAGTCTGGTGTTTCTTTTTTATAAATAAAGACTTGATTTCGACCTAATTTTTTGGCTTTGTATAGAGCTTGATCAGCTTTTTTTAGGGCAGAGGCATAGTCTAGGTCATCGAATTTTAACAGGTAGGCTCCTATGCTTACGCTTACTTTTAATGGTGAGTTTAAGCCGATTTCAAATTCTTTGGACTCTATGGCTACACGGATACGCTCTGCGGTTTCGCCTAGGCCCTTGGCCGAGGTTTCTATGAGTGCAACCACAAACTCTTCTCCTCCGTATCGAGCCACTAAGTCGATTTCGGATCGGACTTCTTTTTTTAGGACAGAGGCGATACCTGCTATAACCTTGTCTCCGGCTGGATGTCCGTAGGTGTCATTGACTTTTTTAAAGTGATCAATGTCCATCATCAAAATACCAATATCATTTTTTTGGCGTTTAGCTCGAAGTTTTTCTGCTCGTAGCTTTTCTTGCATGGCTCGATGATTGATAAGCCCCGTTAAGCCATCTTTATTGGCTTTTTCTTGTTCTGTTTCAAAGGCCTGTGCTCGTTCATAAGCAAAACCAGCGACTCCTGCAAAAGTCCTCAATAAGTTTTTTTCATGGTCGGTGTATGGAGTGACATCTACGCTTTCTAAACAAATGGCCAAATTAGCGTGACCTAGCTTTTCGTCGGTGACAATGGGAATGGCAAAAAGATACTGTAAGTCAAAATTCTGTGGCTCAGCATCGTTTATTCTATAAATGTATTCTGTGGGGTCTTGTTTGATATGTCGTTCTATGATTCTGTTTTTGGATAAGGCTAAGACTAAGAGGCCCTTGTCCGATAAAGAAAATTCATAGCCTTCTAAGAGTTCTGCATTGAAACCATCACTCTTGACCACTCTGCACCGTTTATTTTCTGCGTCTTCTAAGGCAAGGATCATCAAGCGATCATAAGGTATGTTGTCTTTGATATAGTCAAAAACCTCTTGATAAATGCTTTGGACCCGCATGTTCTTAAAAAAGCTCCTCTGGTAATGGTACAATATGCTGTATTGATGTTTTTCTATGTAATTTTTGGCAGAAACAAAACTTTTTTGAACCAATTGATAAAGCACTGCTGCTAATTCTACAAAAGCATCTAAATTTTTATGGGTAAACGCATTTTCTGTGAGTGAGTCTAAGACTAATGCCCCATATAAACCGTATTCTTTGTTAAAAATAGGAACCGCTAATAAAGATTTAATGGGAGTGTCTCCATTTTTGTAATACAAGCCCTTAAAGTTATAAAGATCACCCTCTAGTATGTGTGAGTTAGGATTTTCTATTAAACGACCTATTAAACTTCCTGCTTTTGAAATTTTTGAGTTGGGTACCACCTCGGTAGAATCACTAAAAAAACTCTTGAGCACAAAACAAGTTTCTATTTGATTTTGTAAAAAAAACACGGCGGCTGTATGAGCATTGGGGGTTAAATTTTTGACCCCTTTGAGCAAGCCAAGCAAGGATTGACTGAGTTCTGTGTCGGCTTGACTCCATATTTTTTCTGTTTTGACTCTGGAGCTGGATTCATTCAAGTGAGATGCCGAGGCAGGGACAGTGTCTTTTAATTGTGGGTGCGCACCAGTAGGAGGGTCTTTTTTGAATAAACGACCCACTTTAGTGGTGCCTAATTTTAGGTCCATTTCATTAGAAGATTCTGTTAAAAACTCATCTGGCGTTTTGGATTTATTTAGCCAGGCTAAAAGTATGGAAATTCCAGCGAAAAAAATTAAAAAAGAAAAAACACCGCCTTTAAATGCAAAAGCTATAAACAAACCTGCAACCACATAAAGTATATCTGACAAGTATTTTTTCATCACAACCTAAAAGACCTATATAACATGATTATTGCCACTGCACCAAATATATAATGTGCCACCCAAGCACTAAAAAAAGGAGAAAGAGCTCCATTTTCACCCATTTTTAGGCTCACCCTTATTAATATATAATAAATAAACACGAGCAAAACTCCAATAGCAAATTTTTGAGAAAGCCCGGCAGATCGACTAAAACGATGGCATATAGACGCCCCAATTAAAACAACAATCAAGTTCATCCAGGGTCCAGAAAATTTGAAGTGATAGGCTGTTTCAAAAACTTTGGTGTCTTCCCCTGATCTTTTTAAGACTTCTATTCTGTGAAGTATCATTTTAGAATCCATTTCATCACCTGTTTGCCTTTCATTGATGAGATCTTCTGGATGAGTTTTGACTTTGTCTGCTAAACTTTTGGACTCATAGCCCTGCACTTCTATAGAACCATCAGGCATAAATTGACGGTGAAAACCGTTTTTTAAAACCCATCCGGAGTCTTCTTCTGTTTTTTGATATTGAATTTCTTTGGCATCGTACCTTTCTACTAGTTCTCCATCTTGTCGAAGTAAAAGCACCACATCTCGACCAGTACGATTGCTGGCTGAATAATACTTAAAAAACCAACTCACCCGCTCACTATCTATAAAGACAAAGTCTGTTTTGTGTTTGACTCTGGCATTCTTTTTTTGCTGATGTGCGGTTTGCATGATTTCGAGCCGACGATGATTGGCGTTGGGAAGCACCTTTTCACTGAGCCACCAAGAAAACAAAACCACCAAAACTGTGACCAAAAACACAGGCATCAAAGCCACCAGCGGACTGCGACCCGCCGCTTGAATGGCTGCAAACTCTAAATGCTTGGCCATACTCCCAATAGCCACTATCACCGATATCAATAGAGCCACGGGAGTGACCAAATAAACAATATAAGGCAAATAAGCCCAGTAATATTCTATAATTTCTGAGTTTTCTCGAGAAGCCCACTGCCGAATGTTTCCAATAAAATCAATGAGCACAAAAACAAACATGAGTGCTAGTAACAATAAAAACAAAGTTTTTAAAAAACTCCAGATGATATAACGAGGCAGCTTCACAATTTTTTCCTTTTTATTAAATACCGAAAAGGCCTTGTCAAAAAGCGAAACTTATAAAAAAACGAGTTTCCAGAATAACGGTCACGCATCATTTTAATACTTATGAACAAACCAAATGTCCCTATAGCAATGTTAGAAGACCACATGGCAATTGCAGGAGAAATCACCAAACGATCGGCTAGATTTTCACCCCCTATTAAACTCACCCAGTATATCACAAAAAAAGCCAAGCTATAAACAATCCCAGTGCCTATGCCTCCTTTTCGAGCCATGATGCCAAGAGGTGCTCCAATCAATACAAAAACGAAACATGCCACCGAGGTGCTAAACTTTTTGTGCACTTCTACCATATATTTTGCCTGGATGATTTCTTCGGAGTTTAGCCTTCTGTGAGCTCTTTCTATGATTTGTAGTTGGCTTCTTTCTTGAACTTTTAATCTTTGTACTAATGGTGTGGAGCTAAACACATCTTCTTTTAACTGGATCGAGAGGTCTTTGGGAATGATGGAGTCTCCTTGAAGTACATCGTTTAACAATCTTAAAGGGCCAAACAGTTGTGATTGATAGGTGTCCAAAGCCTCTTTGTAGTCTTTTTTGGATTTGTTTACCACTTCTAACATCATTTCTATGGGCATTTCCCGGTCACTTCGATAATCTCTGTTTCGCCTTTCTAATCGATCATTTACATTTTTCATGGCAAAATCTTGAGAAGAAAAGCGAATTCGAAAGTATTTAGAAGGGTCGTCGGGGTCTAAGATATGATTTTCGCCGCTGCTTAGACGAAACATCAAGGTGGCACCGTTGTCGATATATTCTAATGTGGCACTGTCTGCATAAACAATTCGAGGAACGCCTCTCCTTTGCTCTTCAAAAACTTGAACTCCATAAAGCACTCCAGTGGCAGGGTCTATGTGACTCACCCATACTTGTACCTCTGGAAATTGTGTAATTAAAGAACCCGCATCGACAAAGGCATGAGGTTTTTTTTGAGACACAGCACTCATAAGCTCTACCGCTCGATGGTTTGCTTCTGGGAGTATCCAATTGTTAAAAAAAACTAAAAGCAAAGAAATTAAAGTGGCTACCAAAAGTACGGGACGCATTAGAGCCAAAGGGGATATTCCAGCGGCTTTCATTACGGTTATTTCTTGGTCTCCAGAAAGTCGCCCAAATGCCATAAGACAAGACACCAATACAGCCATAGGGATAGAAAGCGAAAGCATCCAAGCCAAGTTCAGTGCAAAAATCTCTAAAACCGTCCCTAAAGGCAATCCCTTAGATAAAACGCTATCTAGGATATTGACTAAGAAATCAACGATAAATAAAAATGTAATGACAAAAAGAGCCACTAAAAAAGGGGCAATGTGCTCTTTGAGTATATACTTGACTAAAATCATTTGTCCTTTTGCTTGTGTTTTTCTATTTTTATCTAAAATTAAAAATTTGGAAGCAATTATTTATGTCAATATTCATAAAGCCCCCCTTTTTCGCACTACTTTTAGTGAGCACTGTATTCATTGCGGGGTGTGCAAACACTGCAAAGGATCTAGATGGAGACGCTAGCCGCCTTGCCATGTGCAAAGAGCGAGTTTCTGTGGTAGAAGAACGCTTTAAAAAACAAGAATATGGCCGTATCAAAAATAAACTCGAAGAAATCTTGGCCTTGTGCCCAGGTACGGGTTATATGGAACAGGCCCAGTTTATGCTCGCTGAAAGCTTTTTTAATTTAGAGGAGTGGATTGAAGCCCGCGGAGAATATGGTAGTTTTGTGCTTAATTTTCCAGGCTCTCCTTATGCAGAAACTGCCGAATTTAGAAAAGCCGTGTCTTCTTTTAATATGGAGTTTCATATTGCTCGAGACGAGACCCAAACGACTGTGGCTATGAAAGATTTTGAAAGATTCACCTCTAACTATCCAGAATCTCCTTTGGCTGATTCAGTCGATTTTTATTACAATAAACTCATCAATCGTCTTGCAGAACGAGAGTTTCAGACTGCAAACCTGTATTATAAGTTGGAAAAGCCCAAAGCAGTGGTGATTTATTTAAAAGACTTTTTAACCCTTTATCCTCAAAGTGAAAGGCGTTTTGATGCTTATGTTTTAACCGCCAAAAGCTATTCTGAATTAGACCTATTCGACGAAGCTAGGCATTTTTTAAGCACAGCAAAAACAGACCCTCTTGCTTTGCACAAAAAGAAAGAACAAATCATAGCCAAGCTAGAGCAAGAAATCGACAAAGCAGAAGCTCGATTCGAAAAAAGAGTCGCCAAAGAAATCAGTAAAAAACGACTTCGAAAACAAGAAGCCGAAGACTTTGACTAGACTCAAATTCAAACCCTTTTCAATAGTCATGAGGATGCGTGAGTGATGTGCTTTGCGAAAAGTGCTACACTGAGCCTGTAATAGTGTGATTGATGCTGGGATGCGGGTTTGAAACGAGGGATGGAGGTGGTGCAAAAATCGTGCCAGGAATGCTGGGATGCGGGTTTGAAACGAGGGATGGAGGTGGTGCAAAAAGCGTGCCAGGAATGCTGGGATGCGGGTTTGAAAATTGAGATGGCGTGGTGCAAAAAGCGTACCAGATTAGTGGGATGAGGCTCTAAAAACTTCCCGCTTCCAACTTAAAAAAACCAGGCGCTTCTGAAACTTCAATAAAAAAATCTTTTGCTGCTAAGGGCTAATCGATAGAAAGTGTTTTGTTTCGATTTAATGCTCGTTCTGAATGGAAATTAACTGGAGTCCTTGTTTTCATCTATTTTTATTTTCCATTTACATCTTAAATATTTATCTTTAAATGACTTTGACACGAGATTTGATTTGAAAAGCGTAATACTTACTTTTTTATTTTGGAATTCAAGGGCTCTTTGCTTCTTGTTCTTTTTTTGTTTTTCTGCTCATTTTGTTTTTGCTAGTCCCCTCTCTTCAAAAGATTCCGTTTCAAAGCCCCATTTTCCTTTTTTCTCAGTGTTTTTACAGCCCAGTATTGCATTTCTAGGTTTTGATGATCGTGATAAGTTTCAAGTGGCTAACGATTCTATATACCTTGAATTTATGGCGAATGCAACGAGTTTAGAGGATTCTTCGAATGTGAATAAACAAAATCACCAAAAAGTGAATTTCACATTTCCTATTAGTGTGGGCGTTCAAGTCCAACATATTCCCAATCATTTTATAAGTACGGGGATTGGTTTTATTTATAATAAAGAGACAGTGGTGCTTCAAGACCACAAAAATAACTCTCATGCTTATTATTATGCTTTGCAGGCAGTCCCTTTGTTTTTGGAGTATCGTTTGAAGATTCCCCCTAATTTGATCACGCTAAGCCAGTCCGATTTGTTTAGTGTCGCTTTTAGATGGTATTGGATGCTTTCTGGTAGCGAAATTTATTCTAATTGGGGCACCCTCAAGGCTGAGTCTTCGTGGAAAGGCAACGGTTTTGGAGTCAGTTTTGGTTATTTGATTGGGAGTTTTAGTTCTTTTCAATTTTATGGAGATCTGGGCTTCACTTCGATTAGTTTAAATTCTAAAGATTCTTTTTCTAAGATTGTGCCTTATACTTCGGAGTCTAAAAAGGCAAAATGGGATCTAGGTGGCATTCAAATGCAGTTTAGAATGTCGTGGGGTTCGTGGACAACAAAAGAACCATGAGTTTGATTTCTTTACAAAAAGCAGCTTATGCTGAAACTCACTTTAAGTTTAGGCTACCATGGTCTTTGCTCTACCGAAAACATCCCGAGATTTTGATCGATGCTCCGTTTCAAGTGCAAGGCAATTTAGCTCCAGAAATTTGGATTGTGGCTCGAGATGCCGATCGATTTCCTTGTGATTTTTTTGATTTGAAATTATCCATTTCTAAAGAGGGAGAGGAAAGTTTTGATGTCTCTATAGACCAAAAACTTCATTTATCCAAAAACTTTGAGTTCCACTCTTTTTGGCTCCCTCAATTAAAGCCCGGTCATTATAAAATAAATGCAAGTTTTAAAACTTCAATTCAAAAGAAAATTAAAACTTGGAAACGCTGGACTTATCCATTTTTAAAAGCCACTCCTCTTCAAATTCATGTCTTGCAAGATAAATACTTTGTGCCCAAGGGCTTTGCTGCAGGCGAAATGCACTGCCACACTCACTACACTTCTAGCCATGTAGAGTTTGGTGCCCCTCCTTGGGTATTGCAAAGGGTGGCCAGTCAAGTGGGTTTGGATTTTGTGTTGTGTACCGATCATTCTTATGATTTGGCTTTTGACGCCAAAGACTATACACTAGAAACAAAGCCCGACGAACGCTTCGCTGCATTGAAAAAAGAGGTGGAGCACTTAGATAAAGAGCCACTGATGCTGGTTGGAGAAGAAGTTTCTGTGGGGAGCCATCAAAATAAAAACTTACACCTTTGTGTGCTAAGGCCAAAAGAATATATACCAGGTATCGGCGATTCTGGACGCTATTTTTTTAAGAACAAACCCAGTCTCTCTATTCCAGAAGCCCTACAAATAATCAATGGTCCTTGTTTTGCCGCACACCCCCTACAAAAAATGAGTTTTTTGGAGCGAATTGTTTTTAATAGAGGCTATTGGGATTCTAAAGACCTGTGTGCGCAAGCTCAAAATCCAGTAAGGGGCATTCAATTTTGGAATGGAAGTCTAGACAAAGGCTTCAAAAAAGGCAAAGCCTGGTGGGTTTCTCTTTTAGAAAAGGGAGTGCGTGTGCTGCCTATAGGTGGTAACGATGCTCACGGGGATTTTAATAATACGGTAGGCATACAATTGCCATTGATTTCGTTAAAACAAAGTCAAAAACACCTCTTTGGAAAAGTGAAAACGGTGATCCCTGTCGATGGGGACTTAAACGAAAATGCTATTGTGAAAAGTTTTGAAAAAGACCGACTTTATTTGACAAACGGGCCAGCGCTTTGGTGGACTCGTACAGAAAATGGGCTTGTGTTTGAGGCACAGAGTAGTACGGACTTTGGAAAAATAAGTGCTTTTTTAATCTTTGCTAAAAAAAACACCCATTCAAAAGAAACTTTGATTTTGAAACTCAAAAACCTTAGTTATTATGAGTCTCAGTCATTGTCTTTTCAAGATTATGCTTACCTAAGAGCAGAGCTGCACACTCAAAATGCTTATGCTCTCACTAGTGCCGCTTTTGCAGACTTCAAAAATGAATCTTAGAGCTAGTAAAAAAGCAAAATCATTTGAACTGATTTAGTTTTCACATCATCCGTCCAACTCAAAAAGCTAGAGAAAAACGAAAATAAAAATCTAAAAGCTTAAAGAAAATTCTAATCACAAAGATGAAATTTCGAAGAATAGATTTCCTAAAAAAGATTTTGATTGAAAAACTTAAAAGTTAAAAGATGTTTTAAAACAAAAAAAAGACCCCTTTGAAAAGAGGTCTATCTATTAAAAGATATTAACGCTTCGCTAAGTAAAAAACTTAGTTTTCGTTATTTCTCATTTCGACTTGCTCACGGTCCATGGTGTGTTGCAAGTACTCTTTAAAGTCACGATCGATATCCACGCCATCAAAATCGGCAGCGTCTTGGTCTAGCACAAAAACCGCACTAGGGTTATCGATCCAACCAATCACATCCACATCGTCGAGTCGCATGGATTTGTCACCAGCTACAGCCGCCACATATTCGATAGCATTTTTACCAATCCACCCCTGACCACAAGATGCTTTTACAAGCACATCTGTGCCTCCGTCTTTAACGATAGACATTTCCTCGCTAAAGCCCACAGTACACACCACATTTCCTCCGCCTTTATCTTTAGTGATTTCTAAATCACCTCTTTTAGACTTGACCCTTTTAGAAGGGGCAGCAGAAGAAGTTGCAATCATTATAACCAAAACCAAAAACAATAGTCTTTTCATATCATCCTCAAAAAAGGGAATATTTGTACACTTTCCTTTAAATATATTCTTTATTTTTGGAATTAGGAGTTTTTTTTTCACTAAATTTAACTTTATGAAGAAATGGATCCTTTTTGTATTTTTATTAATTTTAATTCTCACGGCCTTTTTGTTCTTTTTCGCCCAAAACAGCCTAAAAACGCCATCTTTCAACCAAAAACCTGTGATTATAGA
>FZPS01000215.1_pt32 | contig 20290 bp, 20 predicted proteins | sample 1817821 | NCBI WGS metagenome assembly FZPS01 (sample SAMEA104158645, study PRJEB21678) | metagenome | place: Germany | collected 2015-04-21
GACAGGTCTAATTGTACTAAATAGACCGTGATTTATTCCTTAGTGAGAGCTATTTCAGTAAAAAGTTTAATTCTATGGGAGTATCATAGAGCGTTATATCATTATAGTGCAAGCTTTTTTCTTCTAATAATTATTCCCATCCCTGCCAAGACGAAACCTACTATAGAATAGATAAAACTTGGAACTCCACCGGTCTTGGGAAGCTCATTCTTGTTTGAGTCCTCTGTTTCCTCTGGTTCTTTGGGATCTTCCGGACCTTTGTGATCCTCCGGATCTTCTGGGTTATTTGGTTCCACTGGATCCTCAGGCTCATCGGGATCCTCAGGATCCACCGGTTCCTCCGGATCCTCTCCATGGTCATCATCTACATTCCACTTAGCATAGAGGGTGATATCCTCTGTTACCCAATCCTCAAAGTTCCAAGGATTAATACACTCAGCTTCCTTATACCACCCTCCGAAAACAAAACCATCTTTTTCTGGAATCTGTAATTTTGTTTTATCTAGTTTGTCATACTCATCTATAATTTGTTCAGGAATTTCGCTACCACCCTGACTATCGAAGGTTATAGTATAGGCCTTTAAGGTATTAAATATTCTTATCAAAGGTTCACTAAAATTGCCTTCCTTGTCTACAAAAACAACGGATACAGTATAGCCAGTACCTGGTTGCAAGTTTGTTATTTCAAACCAGGGTTCATCTACCCCTCCGTCTACGGACCCTACGGGGTTGTCACTTCCGTTTAAGTAGATTTCATACTTTTCAATCCCGAAATTGTTTCTGGCTTTAGGCCAGTCAATCCTCATACTTGTGGAGGTGCGGATACACTGTAGCGTACTATCACCTGGCCATGTGGGTCCTTTTACCCAGACATTGCTATCCCCTTCGGAATAAGTGATATAGCCATCAAGGGTAGTATCTTCCTCCATTTCACTTGACAGAGTCTTGGAAACATCGCCTACCATTACATATTTCAGCCTTGATTTGATTTCACCATCAATTGTAATCTCTCCACCGGATTTTGCCTCAGCTGATATATGCTTCTCAGATTCCACATCGTCGGATATCTTAACCTTTGCCTTATTATCTGCATATACAGCTGCAACACCATCTCCTGTTCCTATTGCCTTGCCATCTACATGAACCATGGTATTTTCGCCGGAAGCATTTATGGCTTGGGCGCCTATTACATCACCGCCTACGGTGACACGAGCACCATTTAAGGCCTTGACACCACAGCCAGCATTACTTAAACCAGTCCTTATGGTGTCCACATCATTTTCAATATAAACCATGCCGCCTTCTGCCAAAACACCCCTCCCATTATTTGTTGATGTGGCGTTACTTACCTCTACTTCGCTGTTAGGACCCGCTTTAACACCTGTAAGAGTGCCTGAAACATTTAATTTGCCGCCAAAGGAATTTTCCTCATCTATAAGCACCTTTCCATCCTTTACCTCAAGCCCTATACCATCATTTTCTTCACTATTATTGGTAATATTTAAATTAAACCCGTTTAGCACGAAGGTAATTTCTTTATTTTCAATGGATAATGATTTATCGTAATTTATATGTTTTTTTAATATAATCTTGCCAGTTCCTCCAATGCCAATATCTGCTATAGCTTCATCCAAGCTTGTGTATTGGTTATCACCCATTTCACATACGATATTGGATGGGTCCTCCTCCGGTGTGGTAACATCTAACTTTAATGGATGTTCATAGTCATCTTCGTTCCCACTCCAAATCTCTCCGTAATATTTCCTGAGCAGAACTACATATACATCATATTCGGTAGAATCTGCGCCCAGAGGCTCGGTAACAATACTTGTTTCAGCATTGGGCTCAAGTTCTATTATAGATCCGCTTTCTATAAAGTTGTAACCTTCCTTCCATGGGTCCTTTCCTGCCATTTCTCTCCGATTAGGTTCAGGATACCCATCTTCTACCACCACATAGTAGGCTGTAACATTATAATCATACGGAGGTTCGGGAGAAATGTCTGGATCTGGATTTGCTTTAATGACTATCTCTACTTTTTGGCTTCCCTTTGTTTGGGGGGTCCCTATCTTAGGATATCCATCAGCTAATAGACTTTTAGGGGTCATTAAATCAACCTTTTTGGCATTACTTCTATTACCTGCCTTATCCTTTAGGACCACATAAGCATCATACTCTGTATTATTCTTAGCTGTTGGTCCATTTACTCTCAACAATATATCGTCAAAACCGAAATTACTACTTTTAAATGTACCGTTTCTAGAGGCATAAGGAGTATTGCCTTTACTATCCTTTCCTTCTATAATTTGCTCTACACTTGGTACATCCCCATCATCTACGATAACGCAATAAGCTGTTACTTCCGTTTCATCCTCATCTAAAATACAATGAATTGACAATGACACTGCTTTAGACCCAGCTGGTTTAGGAGTACCAGCCTTAGGATATCCTTCCGCAAAGCTTGGGGGGGTTGTGTCTGGATCACCGCTCTCCGCTAAAACACTTCCATCATTTAAAAAAATAGTTCCCACCATAAGTACTATTACAAGTAATAGTGATACTGATCTATGGGTAGACTTTTTTATGCCCATGTAAATTTACCTCCCTTTGACTATTTTTTTAACTTGCCCTTGCTTTTTACTCATCTTTAAAGGATATAGATAGCATCATCTCTTTGTTCTCTATACTATAGGTCAAGGAGATTTGGGAATTATCCTTTTCTGATAGTGCATAATAGGTTTTAGCCATATCTATATCCATATCTACACTATCCTTGGTGTAACCTAGAGATTTTACTTCTTCCATATAGCTTTCAAAGTCCTCTTGTTCCACATCCTTTAGATTAATTACACAGGCCGTATCACTGTTCATGGTGGATGAGATGGTCCCATTCTTAAACTCAGGGATTAAATCAATGGCCTTACCCTTTGGCCACTCTTCGCTACCTAAGGTAAGCTCTGATCCATCGTCACCTTTTATTGTAATATTGTCGCCATCTAATTCGATATCCGCTTCATCACCGGTAACCTTTTCCAGGATCCCCTCCGTGATTTCTTCCGCCACCTTATCTTCAAGGCTTTTCTTAAAGCTGCAGCCTGAAAAGAGAGGAAGAATTAATAGTAGAATAAGAAGCAGAACGGTAGATTTTCTTAACATACAAACACACCTTCCTTCATTTTGGTAGTGTCTACTTAATAATACGAAATTTTCCGATCACGGGGAGCTCTTTGGCATTCCCATTGAGACCATTGACCAATCCTATTATTCCAATGACAAGGGTGAGGAGTCCCAATACCGGAAGTAAAATCCAACCTATGATCGGGATAAGTCCTAGGAGAAAACTTCCGACCACACCAAAAATAAAGAGTAGCAGCCCTTGGTTGGCATGAAATCGGCCGAAGGCTGAATCAGGACAGGCGATAAGGGGCAAGAAGAAAATAATATAGGCGAGTCCTGCCATGACCTTGTTCTTTTCCACATCCTCCTTATCAAATGTGGGTATTCCTTTTTCTTCCTGGGTATTTCGGGTAGAGTTGAGTTCAGTCATTTGATAACCTCCTTAAAACTATTTTTTTGATGCGTAGCATTATTAAGATGTCCAAGGATGGTGGTAGCTCCGCATCCATCAATATCTATACTACAAATCATTTTTTCGAAATACTATCACCCCCAGGGTGATTCTTCATAGGGATAGAGGGTGATTTTAGGGTGACCAGTGGGGTACTATTCAACTCTTCCCTTTAGGCAGGATTGTTATTGGAATAACATTCTAATTGTGTTATAATCTAGAAGTGATCATCGCATATGTTAAGATCGAGAAGGTTTGACATCCTAATTGAAATTGGACATGACACCGTTTCAAACCATACAGTTGGAAGGGGGTCTTTTTATGAGGAAATATATGATCTCTGTTTTGCTATTTGTGCTTGTATTGGTAGTTGTTTTTTGGGGCTACCAAAGCTATCAGACTTTGAAGGCAAAGGAACCCATAACCCTCACCCTATGGCATAATTATGGAGGACAGATGAAGAACACCATGGATGAAATGATCGACGAGTTCAATGAAAGCATTGGAGCAGAACAAGGTGTCATTATAAATGTTACCTCCATATCAAGCTCCTCCACCCTACATGAAAAGCTGACCATGGCGATAAACGGCGATCCCGGAGCTCCGCCCCTTCCCGATATCACCACCGCCTACCCCAAGACAGCGTTCCGCCTTAAGGAGAAGGATCTGCTGGTAGATCTAACCCAATACTTTACAGATGAAGAGCTTTCGGCCTATATACCACCTTTCCTTGAAGAAGGTAAACTGGGGGAGGATGGTCTTTATGTCTTTCCTACGGCGAAATCCACCGAGATGCTCTTTGTCAATACCACTATTTTCAACCGATTTGCCCAGGACACAGGGGTTCGGCTTAAAGATCTTGAAACCTTTGAAGGGATTAAAGCAACTGCGGAGTTATACCACCAATGGAGTGGCGGTAAGATGTTCTACATGCCGGATTCACTTTTTAACTTTACCCAAACAGCCTGTAAACAGCTGGGGGTAGACTTTCTCGAAGAGGGTAGGATCGACTGCTCCAACCCCCACCTATCCAAGATTTGGAACAACTTCTTTGAACCTGCTGTATTGGGGCATGTAGCCATTTTCGATGGATATGCCTCTGACCTAGCAAAGACCGGCGATATAGTGTGTTCCACAGGTTCTACGGCTGGAGTTGTATTCTTCTCTCCGAAGGTAACCTATGAGGATAACACCACGGAATCCGCAGATTTTGCCATCCTTCCCTATCCAACCTTCGAGGGGGGCAAAAAAATTGCACTTCAAAGGGGCGGGGGGATGTGTGTTATAAAATCCAATGACCAAAAGGAATATGGGGCGAGTATCTTTTTAAAATGGTTTACATCCCCCGAAAATAATCTCCGCTTTATTTCCTCCACAGGGTACCTCCCTGTTACCATAGAGGCCTTTGATGAAATTATGTCTAACGGTATTGGTCATCTTAGGGATGAAAATATTAATAAGCTGTTGCACACCGCCAGAGTAATGAAGGACGAATATGAGTTTTATGTACCCCCATTATTTGAAGGATTGGATGAGCTACAGGTAGAATATGAGACCCTATTCTTAAAGACGGCGAAAAAATCAAGGGATGCCTACCTTGAACTTCGGGAACAAATGGACCCCGAAACGGCATACAGGAGTGCATCAGAAGGATCCTACCAGCGGTTTATCAATGAATTAGATGGGTTTAAGTAAAATATAGTATCATTGTACAAGAGGGTATGGTGATAATCTTGGCTTTCCAATTACATTCCTTAAAAGAAAATTTAAAAAAAGCCAGCAAGAGGGGGCTCCCCATGGACCTTCGGCTTTTTTTGTTTTTGGTCGTACTGGTACTTACCATGCTCATTGGAGTGGTTGCTATCCTGTTCGTATCCGGAACTTTTTCAGCGGGTTTGTCCCAAAGCGAAAAGCTCGTTCAGAATGATCTTGACTACCTATCCAACGGTATGAGTGAACAATTTGGCTTTCTCTCCCAACATGTCGTGGAGTTTTCAAAATCCCTGTCATCGAGAATAGAAGCACAGCTAGAGGAAAAGGGCTATACCACCTCGAACTTACAGGAACACCCAGATCTCCTGAAGGAGATTCTTTTCATGGAATTTGAACGGGCCTTGTCCCGTGTACTCCGATCCAATAGTAGTGGTGGCTTTATTATTTTAGATGCCACCATTAACCCGGCACTGGCAAATGCTGAGAACTATAGGGCAGGCCTCTACATCAAAAATATGGAACCCAATATTGTAAGCTCCTCTTCGCCCAATATCCATATCCTTCGCGGCCATCCAAGCATCGCACGAATGAACTCCCTGCCATTGCATGCCCAATGGGATATGGAATTCGATATAAGGGGTGCTTCCTACTATGAGCGACCCATGCAAATGGCTAGGGATCTAGGAAACGACCATTCCCTATCCGAGCTTTATTATTGGACCCCACCCTTTATCATGCCGGGAACAAGCGAGGAGGTAATGCTCTGCTCAGTTCCATTAATCGATTCTAACGGAAATGTTTTTGGTGTATGCGGTTTAGAAATCAGTGGGATGCTGTTTAAGCTAACCTATTCACCTAACAATAATACATATAACCGCTCCTTCTCCATGCTCTTTCTGCCTGAAGATGGGGCAATCCATACCAACAAGTCTATGATAGCAGGTGGATATTCCATGAGGAGCAGCTCCAAGGACCTTGTTAGCCTTCGGATTATAAAAAATAAAAAGTCCTTTTACTCCTATCAGGCAGGTGAGGAGAACTCCTTTCTTGGCTTTCATACTCCTATGAAGATGTATCCTGAAGATTCTGCCTTCCGTGATGAACAGTGGATGATCGGTATTATGATTCCGAAAGAGGATGTAGTAAAATCCATATCCCGTATCAACCTACTATTGTCCTCACTTCTCATTCTTTTACTAACGCTTGGAATTATCCTGTCCTTCTTTCTCAGCAGAAAGTATATTCGTCCCATATTCCAAGGCTTTGACATCATAAAATCCAAAAAAATTCATGAACATCCAAATGTAAAGATTCCTGAAATTAACGATCTTATTGAGTTTTTATCCACCCATGATAGTACAATGCAAGAGACCAATGGGGATCAAATACCCCTGACCCTACTTGAAGAATTTGTAAACAATACCAATAATCTATCTCCAGCAGAGCGGGATGTATTCGATCTCTATGTCCAAGGCCATACGGCAAAAGAGATCGCAAGCATCCTATCCCTTAGTATCAATACGATCAAAACCCACAATAAGCGCATCTATATGAAGCTCAATGTGGGTTCCAGAAAGGAATTGCTGCTCTATATTAATATGTTAAAGGACATTGGGCAGGAGTTTCAGTAAAGTCCAGTATGAGAAATATTTATACATAGAGATGATTCTTAGAATCAAATGCTAGAAGGGTTTTTTATCTTGTCCGGATCAACGCTGACATTAAAAGATTATCTTAAGGCTATAGACAATGTATTAAATAATCAGTAAGGAGGAACCAAATGAATACTTTGTTAGTTTATTCTAGCAAATATGGGTGTACAGAGAAATGCGCAAAAACACTTTCGAAAGAGCTTAAGGATAAAGTAGACCTAATAAATTTGAAAAATGCCGAAGATATAGATGTCTTAAAATATGATAATGTTATTATCGGCGGATCAATATATATTGGCAGAATACAGAAGGAAGTAGTAGAATTCTGCTCAAAAAACCTTGGTATACTTAAAGAAAAACGAATTGGCTTGTTTATTTGTGGAATGCAGGAGGGAGAAGTCATCAAAAGTGAATTAAAAAATAGTTTTCCTCCTGAGTTGTTCAATATAGCAGTAGCAAAGGAGCATTTTGGAGGAGAATTTAAGTTTGAAAAAATGAACTTCATGGAAAGGTTGATCGTTAAGGGAGTATCAAAAATATCCTCCGATAGATCACATATTTTAAAAGACAACATTAATAGATTTGCCCAAGCAATGAATAGTGCCCCCTAGTTAGGGGGAGGAATTATTAGATGAGGTATAATAACCAACTCGCTTTCTTACCATTAAAAACTAGTTAAGATCAGGGGAAGCCTATGAAAAACCATAGGTTTTTTCTATGTTACGGATAGCTACAGTGATTATTTTCAACCCTGGGCATATAAGCCCGGAAACTTTGGATAGGATGTTATATTTCACGCAGAATATATAGTAGCCATGGATCATAATAAAAGGTAGATTACCAATATGGATTAGAAGGGGCGGAAGGATGAATCGAGTGCGAAGAATTTATCATCCCGAGATGTTTCAGGGGGTGAACCGACGAAGGAATTATTTTGAAGGTTGGTACTATAAGCTCATTGATAGAAGCATGGACCATGTTTTGGCCATTATCCCCGGGGTTTCCTTGGGCCCAAAGGGGGAGGGTCATTCCTTTATACAGATCCTCGATGGATCGGGGAATCACTCCAAATATATTCGCTACGACCTATCCGACTTTAAGTATAGTACGAAGAGGTTTGAAATAGAGATCGGACCAAACTATTTTTCCCAGCGACGGATGGAGCTCAATATTCAAAGGGATGGAGTTGGGTTGAAAGGGGAACTACAATTTCATAACATCATCCCCTTTCCAAAGACCCTCAGGCGTCCGGGCATCATGGGTCCCTATTCCTTTGTACCCTTTATGGAGTGCTACCACGGGATTGTAAACATACACCACGATATCCACGGGATCTTGGAGTATGGAGGGGAAAAAATGGACTTTTCCAGAGGGTATGGGTACATCGAGAAGGATTGGGGAAGGTCCTTTCCTGAGGAATGGATTTGGTTCCAATCCAATCACTTCGGCAGGGATGATATTACCATCATGTTCTCGGCTGCCAAAATACCCTGGCTAGGGAGAAGTTTTACTGGATTTATCTCCTTTATTCGAATCAAGAAAAAGATCTACATTTTTGCTACCTACACCAAGGCGAATATGGAAGTAATTGAGGACAGTGATCAAAGGTTGAATCTTGTCCTTGAGGATACAAAATACAGACTAAACCTAGAGGTAAAGAGTGGGGAAGGGAGTACTCTCAAGGCCCCAAAACATGGGCTGATGGGTCGGGACATCATGGAGAGCATCGACGGGGAGGTATTTGTGCAATTTTCAGCAAAGAATGGACGGATGATCTATCAGGGAAAGGGTGTTAAAGCCGGTTTTGAGTATCATCAATCGGAGGAATGATTTAAAGCCGTAGCCATGAAAGGAATGATGGTTCATAAACAATGCCACTAGGATTATTAAAGCAGCTAGCTCTTCTATTTGCACCTTGAATTCATTTTATATTATAATATGATGATAGAAAGTTACTGGAATGGGTAAACCATTGGTATAGATTGGATTGTACTTGAAAGGAAATTATAATGAAAAGTAAAGATTTGACTCAAGGGAAAGAGACCAAAGTATTAACTATTTTAGCACTACCGATTATGGGGAGTTCTTTACTGCAATTTACCTATAATTTGGTGGATATGCTCATTGTTGGAGGCTTGGGGAGCGATGCGGTGGCAAGTGTCGGTTCCTCCAGTTTTTTTATAGGGCTGGGGTACTCCATTAACTCCTTGGTAGTGATGGGGACCGGGATTAAGGTGGCCCATTCCATAGGGGAGAAGAACTATATTCAGGTAAAAAAATATATCAATGCAGGAACGACCATAAATCTTATTCTCGGGATCCTCTATGCGTTAACCCTGATTCTTGGGGGTAAAATACTAATAGGGTTCCTAAATATGGGCGATCCCAAGGTGGAGTCGGATGCCTACTACTACCTTGCTGTCCATGGGCCGGCGATGCTCTTCCATTTTTTTAATACTCTGTACACCAGGATATTGAATAGCTATGGAAACAATAAGCTTTCTTTTAAGATCAATATCGTTGGGGTGGTGCTCAATGCAACCTTGGACCTCATATTTGTCTATGTTCTAAATTTTGGTGTGGTAGGAGCTGCCTATGCCACCCTATGTGCCTATGGGACGATGTTCCTACTGTTTCGACTAAATACCCAGGATACCTTTAAGTTTGACTTTCGGCTGGGCGTTGATGGGTCCAATGCCAAAGAGATCATTCGATTGGGCATACCTATATCGTCCCAAAGGGTGCTTTTTACCATGATCAATATCTTTCTGGCGAGGATCATCGCCCAATTTGGCACCGAAGCCATTGCGGCGCAAAAGATAGGCTTCCAGATTGAGTCGGTGTCCTTCATGATCATTGGAGGTTTACAGGGTGCCGTTGTTGCCTTTACCGGACAGAATTTCGGTGCTAAAAGGCATGGGAGGGTGGTCTGCGGCTATCACTCGGCGTTAAAGATCGGCTTGAGCTATTCTGGGATAATGACCCTTATTTTCTTGCTATTCAATGTGCCCTTGATCCGATTATTTGTCAGGGATGAATTAACGGTTTCCATGGCCTCAGGCTATCTCATTGTACTGGCCTTTTCCCAGGTTTTTAGCACCGTTGAGAGCATTTCCAACGGACTCTTTACTGGAATAGGGAAGCCCAAGATACCTTCCACCATCAGCATTGTATTCACCAGTCTTAGAATTCCCTTTGCGCTGCTTTTCACTATACCCTTTGGGGTGAATGGTGTTTGGATGAGTATCTCCCTATCAAGTATACTTAAGGGGACGGTGGCTTTTCTGGTTTATAAAATAAAGGTAAGAAGGGAATATGTGGAATGTTAGAAAAGTTAAAATCATTATTTTCCAAGGATGAACTATTGCGATGCGGATCCTGCGGGATAGAGCGGGAGATGTTAAGGGTGGATTCCCAGGGGAGGTTATCCCAACGACCCCACCCAAGGGCCTTTGGCAACAAGCTAAAGAACCCCTATATCACCACCGACTTCGCCGAAAGCCAGGTGGAGGTGGTGACGCCTGCCACTACAAGGGTGGAGGATGTCTACCACTTGACCAAGGTACTCTATGATATCATTGCCATGGAGATAAAGGATGAATTGCTTTGGCCCCAATCCATGCCCAACATCGTCCAAGAGGAGGAGATCATCATCGCTGAATATGATGACAGTGAGGACGGGATGGCGGCAAGGGCGTACCGAGAGGACCTAATGGTTCGGTATGGGGGCAGAAAACAACTCATATCCGGCATCCACTATAATTATTCCTTTACCGATGAATTCATGGAAAAACTCTATGGGGAGGATGATCGGGGGATTAGTTTTAAGGATTTTAAGGATCAAGTCTATCTGAAAATCATTCGAAATTATCTGCGATATCGTTGGCTGGTGATCTATTTACTGGGTGCTACTCCCATCCTTCATGACACCTATAGAAGTGAATGCGAGACCCCCCTAAAGGAGATCGTACATGGGGTGTACTCCAATGGGACTGCCATATCCTACCGAAATGGGTATTGCGGCTATCGGAACAAGGTGGACCTGCTTCCGGATTATACCTCTATTCCTGCATACTTAGAAAGCGTCAGGGCGTTTATAAAGAAGGGCTATATCAGTGAACACAAGGAGATCTATAATCCCATTCGAATGAAACCTAAGGATAAAAAGGACTTCGAACCCTCCCTCCTCCGGGACGGGATCCAATATCTAGAATACCGGGGGATCGACATCAACCCCTTTGAAAAGGGCGGGATCAGCTTGGTGGATCTGAAATTTATGCAGATCTTTAACCTATTCCTGCTTACAGCTCAAGAGAGTGATTACTCTAAATGGCAGGAGGAAGCCCTGGAGAACCATTATAGGATGGCCGAGGAGGGTCTGGGAGAGGTTACTCTAATGAAGGATGGGGTAGAGGTCCCCAAAACCCAATGGGCCATGGAGATCATGGAAGACCTATTCCACCTCAATGGAGAGCTTCAACTGGAAATGGAAGATGTGTTAAATGATGCCCTCCAAAGGGTGGAGGATGCGAAAAAGACCTACGCCTATCGGCTCACTGAAAAAATAGTGGAAGAGGGTTACCTTGAGGGGCACCTCAACTTAGCGAAGGCTTATAAAACTGATACCTACGAGAATCGATATAGATTAGAGGGGTATGAGGACATGGAGCTCTCCACCCAAATATTGATCAAAGAGGCGATTAAGAGGGGGGTGGAGGTAAGGATTCTGGACCGAAGTGACAATTTTATTTCCCTAAAACAGAATGGCCGGCTGGAATATGTAAAACAGGCCACCAAGACCTCCAAGGACAACTATGTGTCGGTCCTCATGATGGAGAATAAGACGGTGACCAAGAAGGTGTTGGAGGATCATGGGATAAGGGTGCCTAAGGGAGTAGAGGTAAACTCATTGGAGGAACTGAAAAGTGTGATCCACAAATTCATCCACCGACCTCTGGTGGTTAAGCCCAAGTCCACCAATTTTGGCTTAGGCATTAACATCTTTAAGGATGGAGCCTCCAGGGAGGACATAGTAAAGGCCTGGGAGATCGCTTCCAAATTTGACTCTACCGTCCTTTTGGAGGAATTCATAGAGGGGAAGGAGTATCGGTTCCTGGTCATCAATGATGAGGTGACCGCCATCCTCCATCGGGTCCCTGCCAATGTTATAGGGGATGGTAGGAGTACCATTGAAGAATTGGTAGCAATAAAGAACCAGGACCCACTGAGGGGGGAGAACTATGTGAAACCCCTGGAGAAGATCAAGCTGGATGAAAATGCAGAGTTATTCCTAAAACAACAGGGTCTGGATCCGACCTACATTCCCAAGGAGGGGGAGGTAGTCTATCTCAGGGAGAACTCCAATATCAGTACCGGTGGGGACAGCATCGACTATACCGAAGAGATCCCTGAGAGGTTTAAAGCCATCGCACTAAAAGCGGCCAAGGCGGTGAATGCCAAGTTCTGCGGTGTGGACATGATGCTGGAGGACTACCGGGATGAAAATTCCCCCTATGGGATTATTGAGCTTAACTTTAACCCTGCGGTCCACATCCATGCCTACCCCTATAGGGGGAAGGAGAGGCCTATAGGCTTAGATATACTAAGGGCACTGGGATTTGATACAAACGAGTAGGGAACGAAGCGTGCTTTAAAAGAGCACGCCTTTTATTGTACTGTGCTGGATTCATTTCTAAAGGACCTAAATGGGTTTTAGGGAGGAAAATAGAAGGATGGTAAAAAAGAGGGAGGCTTGTATGAAAAGATTAGGTGTTATTGATATTGGGACCAATTCCATCAAGTTCCATGTAGCAGAGCTTACCCCTGAAAGAAAAATAGTAACCATACTGGATGAAATTGAAATCACTAAGCTAGGGGAAGGGTTGAGGGAGACCGGAGTCCTAAGCTACGATGCCATGATTAGGAATAGGGATGTAATTTCAAAATTTGTCAGCAAGGCAAGATCCCTGCATGTGGATAAAATGATTGGTGTGGGTACCATGGCCCTTCGAAGGGCTGAAAATGCCTTGGAATTCATAGATATGATTAAAAAAGCAAATGACCTGGAGATCAAGGTTATATCCGGTGAGGAAGAGGCAAGCCTTTCCTACCAAGCGGCACTATCCGGTCTAGAGCAGAGAGAAGAGGATATTGCAATTTTTGATACCGGGGGAGGAAGCACAGAATTTATATTTGGAAATAAAAAGGATATCCAAAGAAAGCATAGTGTTGACCTAGGAGCCCTTACCGTTACCGAGAGCTATTTTAAAGAGGATCCTGTAAAGGATGGTGATCTAAAGAGAGCCCTTGAGGATATCCGACATATTTTTGAGGACCATGGGGTGGGAGGTTCTATCACTCAGTTAATCGGTGTAGGAGGAACGGTTACCAGCTTAGCAGCCGTTAAGCACAAAATGACCCAATATGACCCGGATATTATACAGGGGTCCATGCTTGGGCTGGAGGAGCTTAACGAACAGATAGCATTATATGCATCGAAAACCATCCAAGAAAGAAAAAGGATCGTGGGCTTGTCACCCAAGCGTGCGGAGATCATATTAGGAGGGGCTTGTATCGTAAAGGTTATTATGGAGATGATGTCCATGGACTTTTTAACTGTCAGCAATCGGGGTTTGCGACATGCCCTGGCATACGAATGGTTTAATGGAAAGTAAATTGACACTATCCTCAAAATGTTTATTTGATTTAAATGTAAAATAAAGGTAGAATATTCCTGTATGTATAGATAAAGGAAGAGAATTTCTTATGGGGAAGGATCAACCGAGGAATCATGTGGATGAATTTCCGGAGAGGATGTGATGTAATTGAAAGTAGGTTCCAAATCTAAAATCCATCGCATTTATGAAATGGGGGTATTAAAGAGAAGCCTCATCCTATGGGCAGCCTTTCAGGCAATCCTTTGGCTAATTTTTGGCATTACCTATCTACTCTATCCAGCTGCCTGGGGGATCGTAGTGGAAACAGGTGAAATGGTTTCGGATGATACGGTACTTGGTACCTTTCTATTTATTATTGGGAATAACTTATTTTTACTATTGCTAATCGCCCTTGGGAACCTTTTTGTGCGATTTGGATGGATCACCCTTGGTCCCATTATTCTCATAATCCAAGGTATTATGATAGGATACATAGCGGGCTCTAACTCCTTTGAATACCCCTTTCCCAGTGTATTAGCTGCCAATCTTCAGTATCTCAAGATCGGTCTTTGGGAGACCACCTCCTATGCATTGACATGTGCTGTCACTATGACAAAATCATTACATATAGCAGATAGCTTCCCGCCTAAGAAATGGATTGAGGTAAGAAAATTAAAGGATCTTGGTTTTTCTAAGGAAGAAAAAATAATCCTTATCGCAGGAATCCTTTTACTGGTAGGTTCCGCCTTTATTGAAGCGGTGAGTATAGTCCTGGGTTAAATAATATAAAAGAATGGGACAGTTAAAAGAGTTCCTGTTAGGCTTGTTCCAATTATATTAGCGTGATAGAATTGTTGTATGCAAGTTGAAACTTACATTCTATCCACCATGAAGGTTAGGGCACTCCGAAGAGAGCCACACCATAACTTAAGTGGAGGGGTACCATGAGTTCAACAAAAAAAGTAGTACTTTCAGGAATAACCATCGCACTAGGAATCTACCTACCCTTTTTGACAGGTCAAATACCAAGCATTGGGAATATGCTATTACCCATGCATATACCCATCCTGCTTTGTGGATTCATATGTGGATGGAAGTACGGATTGATCACAGGTTTTATTACACCCTTATTAAGAAGTGCGATGTTTACCATGCCGCCCATGTTTCCCGCGGCAATCGCCATGGCATTTGAGCTGGCGGCATACGGAGCGCTGACAGGTCTGCTTTATAAGGTATTGCCTAAGGGTGGCAAAAATGTTTTTCTTAGCCTTATCCTATCCATGCTGGGGGGTAGGGTGGTTTGGGGAATAGCCACCTTTGTGCTGTTTAGAATGGTTGGAAATGTACTGACCTGGGAGATCTTTATTTCGGCAGCCTTTGTCAATGCCATACCGGGGATCATCCTTCAGTTGGTATTGATTCCAAGCATTGTAATTGCTTTACAAAAGTCAAAAATGTTAGAAGGCATGTAAAAATGGATTTCAAAAAAATATTGAAGGAACAATATGGGCTGTATCCGAAGATGCAGCCCCAAGATTTTATTAAACTTGCCTACCAGAGCGAATTCGGAGGTGGGCATCTTATTGAGGACGAGGCGAAAAGCCTGGAATATCTGGAGAAGGAAGTCCGGGTGCTACAGGGGACTACCCAAAAACCCCTATGGGAGGCTATTGGGAATGGTTTCTACCGGCTGAACCTGGATGCCCCTGAATTTCAAAGGATGGACTTGACCACGGTGAACCGAATTTTTATTTTATCCGCCCAATTAGCCCAAGGCAGCAGATCCTCTTTTTTGCGTAAACTTGGGGAAATCAGAGATCTTTGCAGCCGATATCCTTTGGCTTTCTCATTGGAGGAATGGGATAGGTATATAGAGGGTTATCGCAGCATGGGCTATCCTGTCCTCCACCACAGTGAGGTCTATAATAGGGAGTATATCCCCCATTACCGCATCATCCACCAGCAGTATCAGACCCTTATACCAATTTTCTGTGAGATTGATCATCTCCTGAGGAGCAAGCCCATGGTCAAGGTCGCCATCGATGGGATGAGCGGGGCGGGGAAGACCACCCTTTCCCAACTGCTAGAAAGTATCTATGACTGTAATATTTTCCACATGGACCACTTCTTTTTAACCCCGGAACTAAGGACTCCTAAAAGACTGGAGGAGGTAGGGGGCAATGTGGACTATGAGAGGTTTCTTAGGGAGGTACTATTGAAGATCAATGGGGAGAGAAGCTTTCAATATCAAATCTATCACTGCAGGGCCAATACCTATACCAAGAGCCCTGAGATCCGACCAAAAAGGCTAGCCATAGTAGAGGGTGCCTATAGCATGCATCCAACGCTGATAGGACATTATGATCTTAGGATCTTCCTATCCATCCATCCAGAGAAACAGATCCAGAGGATTTTAAAAAGGAATGGGAAGGATGCCTTGGCACGCTTTATCCAAGAGTGGATCCCCAAGGAGAACCTCTACTTTGAAAAAATGGGGATTCGGGAAAAAAGTGACCTAGTATTTAACATGGAGTGAGTCTTTCTTGGGGATAGGTAAGGAGTTAGGCGAAGGGAAGGAGGGGTACGATGGAACGATGTCCATGGTGTTTGGGAAATCAACTCTATATAAGGTACCATGATGAGGAATGGGGAGTCCCCGTCCATGAGGATAGAAAGCATTTTGAGTTTCTGGTATTAGAGTCTGCACAGGCAGGGTTGAGCTGGCTGACCATCCTAAAAAAGAGGGAGAACTACAGAGAAGCCTATGAGGGCTTCGATGTTCAAAAAGTAGCCGCCTTTGATGGACCAAAGGTAGAAAGCCTGCTAACGAATCCAGGCATCATACGAAATCGAAAAAAGATCGAGGCTTCCATTCATAATGCACGGCGATTTATAGAGGTTCAGGAGGAATGGGGGAGTTTTGATGCTTACATCTGGTCCTTTGTGGATGGCGAACCCATCATCAACTATTGGGAGGATCTTTCCCAGGTTCCTGCCAATACCGAACTATCGACGAGGATAAGTAGGGATCTAAAAAGGAGAGGCTTTCAATTCTTAGGACCTACCATCATCTATTCCCATATGCAGGCGACGGGCATTGTTAATGACCATCTTACCTCCTGCTTTCTACATCCCAACAACCACTAAAGGGTGGAATTGAAGCTATGCTTGAGACCAAATACACCAACCAAGAGATCATAGATAGGCGCAATAGGGTTCGCAGTGAATTTTTAAAGCGTTCCCAAAATATACATAATGGGGCAATTGAGCACATCACCCCGGAGGATCTTTGCATCCTCTTTGAGCTCTATGATAGTATATTCCTAGATAATGCACTGACCAACGGTTTTAATGGGCATTTTAAGTTCTCCCTTTCCAAAAGGATGACCAAAAGTGCCGGGCTTACCTTTTTTCCACAAAATGTTAGAAATTCAAGGTCCGGGGATGTGGTCATTGAAATTCGCATAGGTGTAAATTTTCTTTTTCAGTATGAATCCTTAGAGCGAGAAAAGTCTGTGTCGGGAATACAGACTAGGGATGCCCTTGAAGCCCTGCAACTGGTAATGGAACATGAACTCTGCCATGCTATAGAATTTATATACTTCCATCGCTCATGCTGCAGGGGGGAGCGATTTAAAACTCTGGCTGGCAATCTATTTGGACATACCAGTAGCTATCACCGGCTCCCTACCAATAGGGAATTGGCCAGTGAGAGATTGGATATCCATGTAGGGGATGGGATCTCCTTCACCTTTAAAGGGGAGGAGCGAATAGGCAGGATCTATGCTATCAATAAAAGAGCCACCGTAATGGTCAAGGATGCCAGGGGGAACTACAGGGATGGCAGGGGGGTTCGGTATACCAAGTACTATGTTCCCCTGGATCGAATAAAAAAGCTTTAGCAGGAATTTAGAAAGAAGATAGCTTTACCGTATTTTCTTGCACTTGTTGAAAGATGTTGTTCCTAAATGAACCCTTGAGGTTTTGTCTGATTTGCGAATTAGCGAGCTGTTTTTACCTCAAAGCTTATACTAGAAAACAGCGAACTACCTGAGCAGAAAGACTAACCTCAAGGGTTTTTCTCATAGCCTGGAGGATGGTAGCCTTGAGCGAATGATACTACCGTTTTAAGCAGGGGCAATTGTTTTATCGGCACTGTGATGGAGCATGGTGCTATAGGTGGTGTTGATTGAAGGTGAGGCTTTTGGGTATGTAATAAATATGTTCCAATACTTAGTAATGTATGTTGAAAGGTGGAATTTCTATGATGTGGAAGGATAAGTATCGGATCAATGTAGGCTTAATTGACCAGCAGCATGAAGAGCTTTTTAAACGGGTTTCAGATTTTCTTCAGGTGGTTCAAAGCAAAGAACCCTGGGAGGTCAAGGTGGGAAAGGTCAAGGAGACCATGGTATTCATGCAGGATTATGTGGAATCCCATTTCGCCGATGAGGAGGCATACCAGGAACAGATCCAATATCCAGATTTAGAGAACCATCGGAGGGTACATAGTAAGTTCAAAGAAGGGATCTATGATTATGTAAAAATCTTCGAATCCGAGGGCTATACCAAGGAGTTGGTACAGGAATTTGGTGCCAAGCTGATGACCTGGCTCATCATGCATGTAGGTAAAATGGATCAGAAGATCGGGGAGTATGTTCGAAGTAAGGAGGTTCAGTCACAATGAGAGCGGAGTACATAAATTCCTTCTTTAAAGCGACCAAGGATGTATTTAATCTGATGCTGGACATTGATCCGGTAAAAAAGGACCTTCAAGTGGTGGAGGACCTCATTGCCAGTAAGGATGCCAGCGTGATGTTAGGGGTGACAGGGGACTTAAAAGGGAGCATCCTTTTTAGTTTTTCCAAGGACATGACCCTGGAGATGATACGGATCATGTCAGGTATGGACATGGATCAAATTGATAACTTCGCCTCCTCGGCATTGGGGGAAGTGGCAAACATCATTGGAGGAAATGCATTAACCAATCTATCTAAGAATAATTACAAATGTGATATCGCTCCTCCCCAAATCTTTGTGGGGGAATATAAATCCTTCTCCATTGCCAATGAAAAGGCTTTGATGCTCACACTATCCACGAGCATTGGTGATTTTGATGTTCACATCTTTTTAAAGGAAGTCAGTTAGTACGAACCTATTAAAAGTAGCTCATAATCGGGATCTACCCGGTTATGAGCTACTTCTTTTTATTATGGTTGAATGATGTTAGATAAGTCTGTTGGTATGGTTCATATCATTCATAGCGGCAGATCATATTTGACCTAGGCTCATTTGCACAAGGAAGGATACGATCACCACCAATGCAGAGATAATAAATCCATGCACCATGGGCTTAAAGCCTGATTTGGAGAGCTTGGTAAAATTGGTTCTTAAGCCAATGGCTCCCAATGACATAACCATGAAAAACTTACTAATATTTGAGAGGGAGTTGCTCAAGCCATGGGGGACAAATCCTATGCTTTTTATGACCACCATAAGTAAAAACAGGATAATGAACCATGGAAATATCTTTGTTATATTTAACGGTCCATCATTACCCCTGGTGACTTCATTACTTTCTTCATCATAGATATTTGTTGATGCCCTCTTTTTAAGGCGCTGGTTGATATAGGAAAACATAAGGACAACAGGGATAATGGATAGGGTTCTTGTCAACTTTACAACCACAGAGAATTTACCGGCGACATCCGAAAAGGCATACCCGGCTGCCACAACCGATGAGGTGTCATTTACGGCGGTTCCCGTCCACAGGCCATAGCCCAGGTCGCTCATGTTGAAGTACCTACCCGCGATAGGGAATAGGATCACCATGACGATATCAAAGATGAAAGTAGCAGAGATGGCATAGGCGACATCACTGTCTTGGGCATCGATCACAGGGGCAAGGGCGGCTACGGCAGACCCTCCGCATATACCCGTACCTGCGGAAATCAAGCTGGACAGCTGCCATCTCATATCAAAGAGCTTTCCAATGATATAACCTCCCCCAAAGGCAGTAATGAGGGTAAATACCATCACGATGATCGAGTATTTACCTACTTCCACCACTTGTGTGAAGTTAAGGCCCAATCCCATGAGTATAATGGCAAGGCGTAAAATTTTTTTAGAGGTAAAGGTAAGTCCACCTTGCAAACCTATATATTTTGAAATAAAAGGGTTTAAAAGCATCCCGATAAGTAATGCAAAGACCCCGCCCCCGATCAGATTTTGTGGGACAAGGCCACTTAACATAATGGAGATGTAGGCTAGTATGGCTGCAACCAATATTCCGGGAATGTTCTGTTTCATAAACTTCATTGAATTTTACTCCTTTTTAACTTTTCTTTTGATTCTACCATGGAAAAGCTATAAAATAAAATTATAATAAATTATATAGCCATAATAATATCTTATATACAGGAAGTGGTAGAATGTTAGATTATAGGGTGGATACTTTTCTAGCGGTATGTAAGCATAACAGCTATACCAAAGCAGCAGAGGAATTATGCATCACTCAACCGGGAGTATCCCAACATATTCAATATCTAGAAAAGGAATACCGTTGCCGACTATTTGAATATAATAACCGGCAGCTAAAGCTTACCGAGGCGGGGGAAATCTTCCATCAATATGCATTAAACGCCAAGGTCAACGATAGGAGCATCCGGGAAAAGATGGTTGAAGCCGGAGAAGGACAGAGG
>FZPS01000034.1_pt25 | contig 20277 bp, 17 predicted proteins | sample 1817821 | NCBI WGS metagenome assembly FZPS01 (sample SAMEA104158645, study PRJEB21678) | metagenome | place: Germany | collected 2015-04-21
CGCTTGGAAAGCGTGTTTACTTAATTGTAACGAGGGTTCGAATCCCTCTTCCTCCTGTTAAATCAACGCTAGAGGTATTTCTATGTCCGATCAAAGAGTTTATCTAGATGATATTTACGCCAGTGAAAAGTGCGAAGGCTCTGTATTCAAAGCAGTAGTGATGATGGCACAAGAGGCTCGTTTTATTAACGAACAAGCCCTATTAGGAAATATCCAACTCACTAAAAAGCCCACCACCATCGCCATGTACAAGTTTAAAGAAGACAAGCTTTCCATTCGAGAAACTCCTGTAGAAAATATAGAAGAACAGAGCATCGATGAAACCCCTTCCATCGATATCGATGAAGCCGCAGACGCCGCCTTCGGAGAATAACTCCACTTCAAACTTTAAAAAGGCTCCAAAGGCCTTTTTTTTATTTTAAAAACTACACTCGTTTTATTATTGAAGTTTCAGAAGCGCCTGGCTTTTATTAGTGAAAAGTTAAAAGTTATTAGCACTTAGAGATTAACAGCATTTTTGGACACGCATCCCACTATTCAAACTCGCATCCCTGCATTTCTGGCACAATTTTCGCAGCACATTTCACAGAATATTTCGCACAGAATCTAAACCCCGCATCCCAAACTTTTTGCTATTCCATACGAAATGTCATTATGAAAAAGCTTTTCATCTCTGTGAATACTTTTAACTTTCAACTTCTCACTTCCCACTATTCAAACTCGCATCCCTACATTTCTGGCACGATTTTCGCAGCACATTTCACAGAATATTTCGCACCTTCCTCTTCTGCTTTTTCCACCGTATCCTTCCGATTTCCGTACCACATCTCTAATTCGCATCCCCGCATTTCTGGCACGATTTTCGCACCATCCACTCCGAATTTGCATAACATCTCTAACACTAACCACTACCCACTTCCAGCTTCCCACTATTCACTTTATATATTCATTATTAAATAACTTTTAATTACAAAGCTTTCTCTAGTATGGATTTCACGCTTTGCCCGTGGCAATCCGTGCGAAACGCGTGTCAGAAACAGACTGGGATGCGTGTTTGAAATGTGAGGTGAAACTTTGCAACAAGTGCTACATTGAGCCTGTCGAAATACTCGCCAAAATGCTTGCGAAAATCGTGTTAGAATTTGGTGTTAATCTCTAAATACTAACAACTTCCCTCTTCCTTCTTAAAAAAAAGCCAGGCGTGTGTGAGACTTCATCATAATCCAAAGGATTTTCTTTTTTGCGTATGCTTCGATGTTTTTTAGTCCTAGATGCTTTAAAATTTACTATCTTTTGTTTATGGCTTATATTGCAATGGCCCGAAAGTGGCGTCCTCATTCTTTTCAGAGTATGGTTGGTCAAGACCATATTGCTAAAACTCTTCAAAACGCGATTGAAGGGGGCCGTTTGCATCATGCTTTTTTGTTTACTGGTACTCGTGGAGTGGGGAAAACAACTTCTGCTCGAATTTTAGCGAAGACTTTGAATTGTACTGGACCAAATCCTATTGTTCCGTGTGGTGAGTGTGCTAGTTGTAAGGATATTGGCGGCGGTACTCCTATGGATGTGCTGGAAATTGATGCTGCTAGCAATACCGGTGTCGATAATATTCGTGAGTTGATTGAACGAGTGCAATACACTCCTATGATCGGTAAGTACAAGGTTTTTATTATTGACGAAGTTCATATGCTTTCTAATGGGGCTTTTAATGCTTTGCTTAAAACTTTAGAAGAGCCTCCTTCGCATGTGATTTTTATTTTTGCTACGACCGAGGTCAATAAAGTCCCTCAAACTATTTTGTCTCGTGTGCAGCGATTTGATTTTAAACGATTGACTGCTTCGCAAATTGTGGGCCGTTTAGAGTTTATTTGTAAAGAAGAAGGGGTTCAGGTGGATCCAGAGGCTTTGCAGATTTTTGCCGAAAAGGCAGATGGTTCTATGCGCGATGCTTTGACTTATTTTGACCAAGCTTACGCTTTTACTGGAACTTCGATGAATGCAGATGCGGTGAGGTCTATTCTTGGTATCCCTCCCAATGAGCTTTACTTTAAATTGATCGAGTCTTTTGAAAATCACCATATTAAAGGTGCTTTTGAGATGGTAGAAGAGGCTAGTGCTATTGGAGTGGAGTTCACTCCCCTTCTCGATGGTTTTTCTAAGTTTTTAAGGAACCTTTTGTATTCTCGTTTGAGCGTTTCTGCTGAAGAGCTCGGGGTAAGCGTAGACTTTTTTTCTCAATTGCAAAGTACAGGAGAAAAGCTTTCTAATGGAGATTTGCTTCGATTGTCAAAAATGCTGAGCGATCTTCAGGCTAAATTGAGTCGTGCACAAAACCCCAGATTGTTGGTAGAGACTACTTTTGCTCGTATGGCCTGGCTAGACCATTTGACTGATTTAAAAAGAGCTCTTTCTTCTATGGCTAAGATTGAACCCGCTTCTAACGAAGTGTTAAAAAAAAAAGTAGTTGAAGTCAGTGAGTTTATAGAGCTCGAAACTCAAGAAAAAAACTCTTCTTGGACTTCTACGGGAGCTAAATATTCTCGTTATGAATTATCTTCTGCTTGGAATGCTATTTGCAGAGATTTGAGTAGTGACGAAGACATTTTATTTGCTGCTACTTTAAATAAAACAAATCTCCACACACCAGATTTAGAGTCTTCTCCGTTTATCGTTCAACTTCAATTTAAAATGGATAATACCAACGAATCTTCTTGGGCTCATATGCAATTTTCTCAAAACCCTCACTTTCATGAGCGATTGAGTCAAATTTTAGCTGAACTTTTGCAATGTCCTGTGAGCTTGCAAGTCGAAAAAAGAGAGCTGACCTCCGAAGAACAAGATGAGATTATACAAAACAGTAAAAGTCCTTATGAAAAAGATTTTGAATCGCTTCCTATTTTGGGGCTTTTACAAAAAATGTATGATACAGAGTTGATTTATTCTAAAAGAATACCTAAAGTTTTTGATTCTACAACCGATATCGATCCGATACTTTGATTTTTCTTAAACCCTACTATTGAGGATATAACTATGAATATGCAAAAAATGCTAAAAGATTTACAAAAAATGCAGAATAAAATGTCTAAAGCTCAAGATGAGCTGCAAACTCAATCTTACGAGGCAGAAGCTGGTGGTGGGATGGTTAAAGTGATTCTCAATGGCCAAGGGATTTTAACATCTATTGAAATTAATCCAGAAGTGGTGGATCCACAAGAAGTTGAAGCTTTAGAAGACTTGTTAATGGCTGCATTCAATAGTGCCGTTAAGAAAAAAGAGGATGCTGTAGCTTCGAGTATGAATGATTTAACTCAAGGTATGAATATCCCTGGCCTTGTATAATAAGCCCTTTAATGCTTAAATTATTAAGACTTTTGTGTTAATTTTCAATTGAATCTAATGTTAAGTCTTTTTTACCATTTATCTTATGTTTTATTCCTTTTGTCGATAAAACTATCCAGAGCCTGTATTTTTACATGCTATTTTTCTAATATTGAATTGAAAATCAACTATTGAAGGAAATAGAATGCCTTATTATTTAATTTTAACGCTTAGTTTTTTGATATTAGGACTAGTTCCGGCTGTTGCTGGACCAGTTTATACAAAAGAAGAAGCTATAAAAATTGCACTGGAGAAATCTTCTAGCATCCAAGAAGCAGAACAGTCTGTGAAATCTGCCTCTGCACAGGTGGATCAAGCTTATGGTTATGCTTATCCATCTGTGGACTTAAGTGTACAATATGCTCGTACTTTTGGAGTCTCTGATGTTCAAAAATCTTCTAGTATTTCAGAAATGTTAGACCCTACCGCTCCTGGCGTGATGAATGACTATATTTTGGGAGGAGTTTTAGATGGTGTGACTTATGGTTTAAATGCCATGAAAGGTTTTCGTTGGGGTACTCAAGTAGGGATCACTGCAAATCAAGTGCTTTATGCCCAAGGCAAGGTGAGCACCGGGACTAAAATTGCAAAAGTCTATAAAAACTTAAGTCAAACTTCGTTGGAGCAAGCTAAAATTAAAGTGAAATTCGAAGTAGAAACGGCTTTTGATCAATTGATTTACTTGGATTCTGCTGTTGTTATTTTTGAGGCAAGTATTGCACAAGCTCAAAAACATTTAGATTTTGTGACGAAATCTTTTGAAAGTGGGCTGGTCGGAGAATTGGACTGGATTCGGGCTCAACTGCAAATCGATGAATTGAGTTCGGGTTTAGAAAGTACTAAAAAGAAACAAGTTTTAGCCAAAAACGCTCTTTTAAATACAATGGGACTCCCTTATGAAAGTGAGGTGTCTTTTAAAGGAGACTTGAGAGATCCCAATGAATTTAATCCAAGCTACCCCGATACTTCGATGCAAAGCATTAGAAAAAAAAGAAATGAGTTTCGATTGTTAGAGGCCAGTGAAGAAATGTATAACCTGAATGTGAAAATAGAGCAAGGTGATTATATGCCAACTGTGGTGCTGGGAGGTTCTGTTGCCTACGCAAATGGAGCCAATCGGTGGCACCAATGGGACGCACCTCATTGGAAAGACAATATTTCAAAAAAAGTTTATTTGTCACTCACTATGAATTTATTTAATGGGCTTCAAACTAGAGAAAATATCACTATGGCAAAAACGGAACTCCGAAAAGCTCAAATCCAAAAAGAGGCGGCCGAAAGAGGGATTCGTTTAGAATTAGAATCGGCTGTGAATACATTGGAAGATGCAAAAACGCAAATCGCTATTAGGACTCGACAAATTAATTTGGCCCGTCGAAATTTAGAACTAACTGAAGCAGCTTATAGTGTTGGAAAAGCCCCTCAACTGGATTTGTTAGACGCTAATATGAGTTTAAGGAATGCTAAACTTGATTATATGTCTGCTGTTGTAGATTGGAATGCTGCTTATAACGCTTTACTCAAAGCAACTGGAGAATACTAGAGATTATGATGAATATAAGAAAAAAAACAATTTTAATGGTCGCTCTACTTGGTGCTTCTTTTTTGGTGGCTTGTAAATCTTCCGAAGAAGAGAACGGTTCTAAAACGATGGAGCAAATTCAAAAAGAAAATGGAAAACCAGCAAAAGTCACTTCTGTGAAGACCTCTTTTGTGAATGATTATAGAGAATATAGTGGTTCCATATCTGGAAAACAACAAAGCTCAGCTATAGCAAAACTTTCTGATCCTATTCAATCTATTAAAGTTTCTATAGGATCTTATGTAAAAAAAGACCAAGTCTTAGCTGAATATCTTTTCACGGGAGATAATACTGGAAAAGAACAAGCAGAAGAACAGGTGAATTTGCTAGAAGCCTCTGTGAAACGACTTCAAGAAGTTTACGATAAAGGTGGTATTTCTAAACAAGACCTAGAGCAAGCTGAGACTCAACTTCGAATTGCCAAAATGTCTTTGGAGCAGGCCAAACGGGCTTCTGTGGTCCTTGCACCCGCCAATGGGATTGTGACTTCTATAAATATCGAACAAGGTCAAGTCCCACAATTAGGTTCTACACTATTTAACATTGCTAATTTAAGTGAAGTGATTTTGACAATTTCTGTCCCTACTCATGATATAGGTGCATTCAAAAACAATCTATTAGCCACTGTAGAATTAAATGGAGAAGTCTTCGAGGGTAAGGTTTCAAAAGTGCCTATGGCTGCAAACGAAGTGACTCGCTTTTTTCCTGTCGAAATTACTTTCAAGAATCCAGGAAGAAAGCTTTTACCAGGCATGTTTGTCACAGCTAAAGTTTTAGTGAATAGTGTCGATGCTTTGAGCGTTCCTAACGAGGCTATCGTTTATCAAAACTCCAATCATTATGTGTGGGTTGTTGCAGACAATAAGGCAAAGAGAAAGTTAGTCTCAGTCGGTGTGAGTGACCCTACAAACACTCAAATTACAAGTGGTTTAACCGAATCCGAAACCATTATGATAGAAGGCATGTCCAAAATGAACGATGGTGATAAAGTTCTAATCGTAGAATAATTGAGGGACTCTTAAATGATAAAAACAAGTATTTATAAACCCATCACGATGCTGATGGTCTTGCTCACAGTGGTAGTATTTGGACTTTATACTTACCGTATGATGTCTGTGAATATGCTTCCTGATTTTACTATCCCTGTGGTTACTGCTGTAGTGGTGTATCCCGGTGCTAGTCCAGAAGAGTTAGAATCTACTGTAATAAAACCCATTGAAGATCAAGTAGAATTGATTGATGGCATAGATTATATGACTGCCTATGCCTTAGAAAACTACGCTATTTTTGTGATGATTTTCACGATGGATGTGAGTGTAGATGTGGCGGCCAACGATGTTCGAGAAAAAATAGAAGCGGTGCAACTTCAATTTCCCGATGCAGTCGAAGACGCTGTGATTCAAAAAGTGGATATCAATGCTCAATCTATTGTGGATTTTGCTTTGACAGCCCCAGTAGATCAAACAGAACTACGAACTTTTGCAGAGAATTATGTGAATCCAAAACTTTCTTCTATACCAGGTGTAGCGAGTGTTGATATTTTTGGAGGTACAGAGAGAGAAATTTCCATAGAATTAAATAAAGAGGCAATGGTTTCTAGGAATGTGGACATTGCTACCATTATGGGTATAGTGGGTCAATCGAATCTCACGAACCCTTTTGGAGATATTCAAGGAGATCTCAAAAATACAAGTATCCGTATGGATGCTAAATTCAAAAGTGTAGATGAAATTAGTTCTTTACTCATCCCTACAGCCACTGGAGCTATTCGACTCCACGATATCGCTGTAGTTAAAGATACTATTAAAGAAGTTTTATCCACTTCAAGGTACAATAGTGTCAACGCCATTAGTTTGTCAATTAAAAAACGAACTGATGCAAATATTATAGAAGTGACGGATGGTGTGCTTAAAGCGGTAGAGGCCTTGAATAAAACATTACCAGAAGGTTTTGAAATTCATTTGGTGTACGATAAATCCACTATGATTCGAGAGTCTGTCGATAATGTCATTCAAAATATTGTATTGGCTATTTTATTGACTGCAGGTATTTTACTCTTGTTCTTGGGTAAATTTAGCTCTATGTTTATTGCAGCGGTCACCATGCCTATCAGTGTGATTGGTGCCTTCACCTTTATGTATTTTGCAGGATTTTCTATCAATGTGATGACACTGATGGCACTTTCTTCTTCTGTGGGCCTTCTGGTCACCAACTCTATTGTGGTTTTAGAAAACATTATTGTGAAACTCAATACTGGATTGGCTCCCAAAGACGCTGCTTATCAAGGGACTTCAGAAATCATGCTCGCGATCATGGCCTCGACCCTTACTAATGTTTGTGTGTTTGTACCGATGGCTTTTATGCATTCGATTGCAGGGGTGATCTTTAAAAGTTTCGGTTTGACTATGGTGTTTGCAACTTTTGTATCGCTTTTAGTCACCTTTACCTTAACACCTATGATGGCTGCTTATTTGTTTAAAGCTCGAAAAAAAGATGCAGAAGGTAATTTAATAGAAACAAAACAAAATGCTTTTGTAAACTTTTTCAAGGTTTTACCACGAATTGTTAATATGTTGAGAGATTTATACTTAAAGTCCTTAAAGTTTGCTCTCTCCAGAATTGGTGTTGTGTTTCAAGTGGTAGTCCTTTTGGTAGTGGTTGTGTTCATTGGTTTTTTAACCAAACAATATTTAAGTATCGAAGTGATGCCAAAACAAGACGAAGGGATTATCAATATCGGAATAGAACTTCCTTCTGGAACTAACATAGAAAAAACAAATAGTGTCTTATTAAATGTTGAAAACTTAATCAAAAAGATTCCAGAATTAGATAGGTACAATGTGACCATTGGTGGTTCCGCAAGCTTAACTGGAGTCAACTCAGGAAATATCAAGATCAATTTAAAAGATATAGATGAAGGTAGGACTCGATCTACAGACAATATCATAGACTCTCTTAGGCCGCATCTAGCCAATATTCCAGACGCTTATGTGTCTGTAAAAAGTGTGAGTGCCTCTGAAATGGGCGCCGGTCAAAGAGGAGATGTGACTTTTGAAATCACTGGACTCAATCCGGATTCAGTACTTTATGCTTCTAAACTGGTAATGGATAAGATTCAAGATGTTAAAGGAATTGTAGAAATTAGATCCACTCACGAAGAAGGTAAACCAGAGTATGCTTTAATACCCAAACGAGCTGCACTGGCAGAATATGGGATGACCGCCAAAGCCATGGCCACTATAGGCTATATATATATGAGTGGTTACGAAGCAGGCACCTACACAGAAGATGGCGAAGAATATGATATTTATATTCGACTTCAAAAAGAAGATTTTCAAGATATAGCTGCCATAGAGAATCTTCCATTTTTAACACCCAAAGGATATGTACCCGCCAAAGTTTTATTTGACATTCAAAGAAAAGAGGGGGCAAATCAAATCACTCGTAAAAACAAACAGCGATTGATTCAGGTTTACATGAACTTACTACCAGGATACACTACAGGACAAGTGATGGGTGAAATTAACAAGGTGATTCCCACTATAGAAAATATGCCCAAAGAACTAAACTTTGCTTTTGGAGGTAGTGCCGATATGCAAAACGAGATGGTCGATGAATTTGTGGCTGCTATTATTATGGCTATTTTATTGACTTATATTTTATTAGTGGCCTTATTAGAATCCTTTTCACAGCCATTTATTATTTTAACGACTATTCCTATGGGTGCCATTGGTGTTCTAGGCTCTTTGATTCTCACAGGTAAAAGTCTTTCTATTATTGCTTTTATGGCCATTGTGATGTTGATAGGTGTGGTAGTCAATAATGCTATTCTTTTACTAGACGAAGCCAATCGAATTTTTAGAACCACTGATATGGGTAGGCGTTCATCGGTGCTTTGTGCTGCAAAAGCCAAGTTTCAACCTATTTTATTGGCTACTTTGGCCTCGGTCATTGCTCAGGTGCCGCTCGCATTTGGAATAGGTGGTAAAAGTGCTGCATTAACGCAACCTATGGGTATTGCAAGCATGGGTGGTTTAATTGTCTCGGCCATTTTAACCATATATTTGATCCCTACCTTTTTCTGGCTGCCCAACGCTCTTTTTACAAAAGTGAAAAAAGCACCCATCAGAAGAAGGAAAAAACTATAAAAGTTCTTCAAAAACAAATAAACCCCGAACTAGGAAAGTTTGGGGTTTTTAATTTTAAATGAATATTGATTTTGATATTTATACTTTTAACTCACCCGCATCCAAAGTTTTCCAGTCATCGTATTGATTTAATACAGGATAGACTTCGTTTTGAATAAAGCTTTCGACTTGTCCAGGGGCTCTACCTACAAATTTTTGAAGGTTTAAGATTTCTTTTAGTTTTTCTGAATGAATACCTAAATTCTTAAAAGATGGATTCTCAATAATTCTCTCTAAAAGATCGTTCTCTCTCCCCTCTTCTTTGACTAGTTTACCCGCCTCCATACTCATGACGCGAATTTCTTCATGAAGTTCTTGACGGTCTCCCCCTCTTTTGACCCCTTCCATAATGATATTTTCGGTGGCCATAAAAGGAAGCTCTGCCATGATTCTTTTTTCAATCACTTTAGGATACACAACCATACCATCCGAGACATTTTCGGCTATAATAAGCATAGCATCCATTGCTAAAAAGGCTTCTGGAATGGCTAATCTTTTGTTGGCACTATCGTCTAGTGTGCGTTCGAACCATTGCGTTGCTTGAGTAAAAGCGGTGCTATCGACCAATGAAATCACAAAACGAGCTAGAGAACAGATTCGTTCGCTACGCATAGGGTTTCTTTTGTACGCCATTGCACTAGAGCCAATTTGAGAAGATTCAAAAGGTTCTTCAATTTCTTTAACTCCTTGCATCAAACGCATATCTGTTCCAAATTTATGCAAACTTTGGGCAATAGAAGAAAGTGTTTGATTCACTCGATTGTCCCATTTTCGAGTATAGGTTTGCCCTGTAATAGTCAAACATCGATCAAATCCAGCTTTTTGAGTCACCAATTGATCTAACTTTATGATTTTAGCCTCATCTCCATCAAAAAGCTCCATAAAAGAAGCTTGAGTGCCGGTAGTCCCTTTGACTCCTCTAAAAGGCAAGACTTTGATTAAAAAATCCAGTTCTTCCAAGTCAATTAAAAAATCTTGTAGCCAAAGAGTGGCTCTTTTGCCGACTGTAGTGAGTTGAGCGGCTTGAAAGTGTGTGGCTCCTAATTGAGGTAAATCTTTATATTGGAGTGCAAATTGAGACAATTTATCCATGACTCGCATTAAACGACGACGAACCAAAATCAAGGCCTTTTGCATTTGAATTAAATCCGTGTTGTCTCCCACATAAGCACTGGTTGCCCCCAAATGAATGATACCTTTTGCTTTTGGGCATTGGACTCCATATGCATAAACATGGCTCATCACATCATGGCGACGGATTTTTTCTTCTGCTTCTGCAACTTCAAAGTTTATATCTTTTTCGAAATTTTTGAGCTCATTGATTTGCTCTTCTGTGATATCCAAGCCTAATTCTTTTTCACTTTCTGCCAAAATAATCCAAAGTTTACGCCATGTTTGGAATTTAAACTGAGGACTAAAGAGAAAACTCATTTCTTTTGAGGCATATCGCTTGATAAGCGGACTTTCAAATTGATCGCGCATACTGAATCCTTTAAAATAAAAACTAGGCAAAATATAGAAAATTGCCTAGTAGATATTGTAGAAGAATTAATTATTTGGAGGCTACAAAAGCTTCGACAAGCTCTTGAGCATATTCTTTGGCTTTTGATAGATCATTTGTCGATGGATTAAAGAGGATTTTCAAGCCATCTCCAACTACTTTGCAGCGTAAATTGGTCAAATAAGATTTTATTTGTGGAACCGCCTCTCCACTCCAACCATAAGAACCAAAAACTCCAGCGAGTTTACCCGACATGGCAAAAGCATTCACACCTGCTAAAAAGTTCCAAATGGTAGGGAGTGCATTTCGATTGATGGTAGAAGATCCAACAAATAAAATATCAGCGTCCATGGCAGCAGCCAGTGCTTCACTATGAGAGTCTGTTGCTAAATCAAAAAGTTGGACATCAAAACGAGAAAGTGTGAGCTCTTCTGCAATAGCTTCAGCAATTTTTTGGGTGTAACCATAGGCAGAGACATAGACAATCACAGCTGTTTCTGTTTTTTTAATGGGTTTTGTACTCCATTCAGTATAAAGCTTTTTTGCATTGTCAATCACAGCTTTTGAATCTAAAGCCGGACCGTGACTTGGAGCTAAAAAATCAAAATCTAAACTATCTAATATTTGAATTCCATCCAAGACATTTTTATGAAAGGGAGCCATAATATTGTCATAATAAAACTTAAAAGCGTCGTTGTATTTTTCTACGCTATAAAGTTTGGAGTGTTCTAACCTAGTTTCGCAATAATGACACCCTAAAAAGTCACAGGTAAAAACTATTTTACTTTCTGGAATATAGGTGAACATCGAGTCTGGCCAGTGTAAATTAGGGGCCAATCTAAAATGTAGGGTTTTACCACCCAAATCCAGAGTCAAATCATTGGTGGCGGTAATGGATGGAAAATCTGCATTCACAATATTTTTTAGGAATCGAAGGGCAGGCATAGAAGCCACCACCTTAGCGTTAGGAGCAATCTCCAGTAACTTAGGCAATGATCCAGAATGGTCTGGCTCTGTGTGATTAAAAATAATATAATCAATTTCTGAAGGGTCTACCACTTCTTTTAAATTTGTAACAAACTCATCCATACGGTTATGGTGTGCAGCTTCGATCAGGGCTGTTTTATTTTCTCCCTTGACCAGATATACATTATAGGTCGTGCCGTATTCTGTACACATGAACACATCAAAAACTCGAAGTGTTGGGTTTAAAATCCCTACAGAATAAATTTCATCTCTAATTTCTTGGTGCATATTTTACCTTTTAAAAATCATTCTTCGTTTAAAATATAAAAACCACCTTAAAAAAGGTGGCTTTTAATAGTAAAAAAAAATTAATTCAAGTTTAACATGGCAAAAACCATTACAAACAAGGCTACGGTTTCGACTACCCCACAAACCATCAAGTAGTTTGCCATACCTTTGCCAGTTTCACCTAAAGCATCGCTAGCATTTGCAGCAGCACGACCTTGGTACCATGCCGAAAAAGCCATACCTAAACCGCCAAAAATCCCGGCACCTAGAGCAGCCCCCCAATTAGCACCACCAGTGCTTTTGACAGCAGCAAGAATAGAGTTCATTAAAAGCATACCGTAAATAGTTTGAGAAATAGGCACACCCACAAAGACTAATAAAGTAAAGAGAGCACTTTTACCTTGGGCATAAGCTTTTTTCCACACACCAATGGCAGCAGAGCCCGCAATTCCTGTACCCAAAGCAGAACCAACCGCTGCTATACCCAAAGCAGCCATTGCACCCATGTTTCCAAGAGCTATCATTGTATTTTGTTCCATATCGTTATTCCTCTATGTATTAGTTTATAAGTTTATATGATTTCCTATGCATTAGTATTTTCTTTTGCAAAGGGTTTAAATTCAGTTCCACTCCACTGTAAATCCAAATGGCTTGAAAACTCTAAAGTATTTAATCTTAGTGCATGAACAGCCACTCCCATAATAGAAAGAGCAATATTGAGAGCATGCACAAAAAATAAAGCTAAAACAGAAACAGCTATCCCCACCACTGACCCAAATAAAGGCGAAAGCATCCCATTAAAAGCCTCTGCAATGGCCACTCCGGCCATCCCTACTGCAAAAAGTCGAATATAGCTAATAACATCTACAAAATTATTAACCACATCAAATATCAACATAGGGAATGAAATCCATTCTTTTTTAATATCTCTAGGTGGTACCATAAACAGAACCACCAGCACCAAACCCACTATAAACAATGGAGTGGCAAAAGCTGGGATTTCTTTGTCGAGCACCATATTGCTAGCTAAAAAGAACATGAACCAAGTCGAAAACAACCAGCCTATTTGAGCAATGGCTGTGGTGCTTTTCCTTTTGAGTTTAATTACAAAATTCCAAAGATGAGCAATGGTAAGGTGACTCACTCCTAAAATAAAGCACAAGTATTGGACACTGGTATCGACTCGAATCCAATTGGCAAAGCTTTTAAGAAATCCGGGAACAAAACTCTTTTGAGTGATATCCAAAACTTCGGGTGAAAAACCAAAAAAAGAATTGTTAAAAAAGCCCCAAATAAAAGTACTGACACTCATTAAAATCATAAAATGAAATGCCGCTTTTGGAGCTTTAGGGAGCTTAGCTTGTGCAAACAAAGTCAAGGCTAAAAAGAGAAGCCCATAGGCAGCGTCTCCAACGATCATCGCAAAAAAGATGCTAAAAAACGCTAAAAACACCAGGGAAACATCCATTTCATTGTAGCCCGGAGAAATCCCAATTATATCGTATAAAAACTTCATGGGACTAGAGAGTTTATTGTACTCTAATAAAGTGGGCACTTGCTCCTCTTCAGAAGGGTCTTCTACCTTAAGACCCAGCCCTAATTTTGGGGCCAAAGCTTCGAGTTCATGAAGTCTAGGCACAGGACAAAATCCTTGGACCATAGAAATTCCTGAATCACTAAAAGTTCCAGCACTCACCTCTTCAAAATTAAAATCATCAACTTTATTTAATAGTTCTTCTTTTAAAAGACTTTTAGCAGAAGCAATTTGAGTCAAACGAGACTCTATCTTCGATAAAAGCTCTTCTTGAGAAGAGAGTCGAGTTCGAAGTGTAGAAAGAGCTTGCGATGGCAAAGACAACTTGGTAGCATTCACTTGAACTGCGGATTCACCTCGATTGATCACTGCATATTTTTCACCATAAGAATCTTTTCCAAAATAATGTAAAACAGCCTCGCCTTCAAAACTCGGTTTTTGGGACTTTTCGGCCTCATATAAAGAAATAAAAATGCCTTGGTTCTCTAAACTTTTAATCTGCTGAGGATCCAAATCTCCATAAATAGAAAAACGGTTCAAATCACTTTTTATAGCGGCATTTTCTTCTTCTAGCTCTTTTTTTTGTGCCAAAAGAGACTTTAATTCTTGAAACAATGCTTTAGAAGAGCCTGTCACCACACTTTCTTTTTTTGCTTTGGCGGGCAAAGCGTCTAAAGCTTTTTGAGCGGTGTTCATCTCATCTTTTGCTAAATTCAATGAAGCTCCACTAGGTGTCTTCAATGAAATAATATGCATTACCCCTAAATCACGAAGGGCTTTGAGGGTGTTTTCTTTTTGAGCTTCTGTACTCAGCACTGTAATTTTTTTCATTGGAACAATCATGCTACAGCACCTCCGTCTTCAATTAAGGCTCTGACAATAGACTTGGCTTTGGCTAGTTTGGATCGAGCCACACCCGTTGTCTGCTGGTCTCCCAAAAAGATATTGATCACTCGAATATTTTCTTTGGTTTCTGGAATTTTCACTTTTTCAAAAAGATTCACTCTTTGACTAGTGGTTCTAAGCTCTTCGGAAAGAAGTTCGTGTTGTTTTTCTAAAACTCTCCTTTCTAATCTCAAAGAAATCAAAGATTTTAGAGCCCGAATCCCCTTGTCTAACCAAACAGGAGTGTCGAACAAATCTGGAATATTAAAGTTAAAAGTAACCCCTTTAAAAATGGGGATTTCTACACCTGCAATATTGCCTTCGGCTTCTTGCACTTCTTTTACAGATAAATAAGAAGCCCATTCTATAGGCTCTGCATACAAAGAAACCCAAGTAGCCATTGATTTTTGCAAAAGCTCTTCTTCTTCTCTTTTGGCCATCACTTTTGCCTGCAAACCACGCATCTCCATCTGCAGTTGTTGTTTTTTTAACAAAAGAGTTGGCAAATACCGCTGAAATCGCTTTAACGAATCTCGCTCTGCTTTGAGTGCGTTTTTGGTCAATTTCACTTTTGCCATACACTAACCTTCTTTTTTTGGCCAGTATTCTTGAATCATTTTGGTAGGAATACCTGTTTCTTCTGGCTCAAAATAATCAGCTAAAATTTGCCACCCTAAATCGAGAGCTTTTTCCAAAGAAATATTCACCGTCAAGTCCATCATTTCTTTTTCAAAACGAACTCCATACTTTAAGAGCTTTTGATCCCAAGCACTCATCCTAAAGCCCATAGATTCTTTTTCTAGGGTTTCTTTAAAACTAGCATAAAGCTGGATCATAGTATTCATAATAGTACGGTGATCTGATCTGGTGTCTCCGTTCACTTGTTGTTTTAATCTAGACAAAGAGCCAAATGGTTCGATACGCCCTTTTCTTAGATAGAACTGACCTTCGGTGATATAGCCTGTGTTATCTGGAACAGGGTGAGTCACATCGTCACCGGGCATAGTCGTCACCGCCAAAATAGTGATAGAACCAGCCGTATCAAAATCCACTGCTTTTTCGTATCGGCTAGCCAATTGAGAATACAAATCTCCAGGATAACCACGATTCGAAGGGATTTGCTCCATAGTAATAGCTATTTCTTTCATAGCATCGGCAAAGTTGGTCATATCTGTCAATAGAACCAAGACATTTTTACCTTCGGTGGCAAATTTTTCAGCGACAGCCAAAGAGACATCGGGAACAAGCAAACTCTCTACAATAGGGTCAGAGGCAGTGTGCACAAACATCACTGATCGAGACAAGGCACCATTTTCTTCTAAAAAATCTCTTAAATAAAGATAATCGTCGTATTTTAGCCCCATTCCCCCTAAAACAATCACATCCACTTCGGCTTGTAGAGCAATTCGAGCTAAAAGTTGGTTGTAAGGTTCTCCTGCAATAGAAAAAATAGGGAGTTTTTGAGAAACCACCAACGTATTAAACACATCAATCATTGGGATACCGGTTCGCACCATATTTCTAGGGACAATGCGTTTAGAGGGGTTCACCGATGGTCCCCCAATCTCTACAGGATTTTCTTCTATACGAGGTCCGTTGTCTCTGGGCTCTCCTGAACCAGTAAAAACACGACCCAAAAGAGATTCACTGAAAGGAATTTCCATAGGCTTTCCAATAAAACGAACTTGAGAATCTGTAGAAACTCCACGGGCTCCTTCAAACACTTGCAAATCCACCATATCTTTATCTATACGAATCACTCGAGCCAAAGAAACTCCTCGAGGACTTTTCACTTGGGCGAGCTCTTGATAAGAGACCCCTTCAGCTTTAACTGTGATCACACTTCCAGTAATTCGTTCAATACGATGATACACTTTATGCATGGATACTAACCTCCAGAACAGACTTAAATACTTGAGCTTCGAGTTCTTTAAATTCAGAAGATTCAAATTCAACTCGGTTCCAGTCTTTTGTAATTTGAGTGAGCTTTAAAAAGAAGGACCTGGCTTCTTCTTTGTTTTTAAAAGAAAGCGAAGTCATTAAAATTTCGTAGATTTTATCGAACAAATACTTTTGTCTCTCCGAAGAACTAGCCGCATCAATATCGTGATAAGCGTCTTGTTGAAGGTACACAGCATCTAGATACTCTGATTTAAGGTATGTGATAAAATCATCCATAGATGTCCCCTCTTCACCCACCACTTTCATCATTTGATTCACATCTACGCCCATAGACAAAATTTGATGAGCTATTTGGACTTTTTCACTAGGAATAATACCTTCGTATTTTGTCCAGGAATCCATAGGGTTAATAGCAGGGAATCTCCTTTGGTCGGAGCGTTCACGAGATAAACCATGAAAAGCACCCACCACTTTTAGGGTTGCTTGAGTCACAGGCTCTTCAAAGTTACCACCAGCTGGGGAGACAGTCCCTCCAATAGTCACAGAACCTACGGAGCCATCTTTAAGGCGTACTACTCCTCCCCTTTCATAAAAGCTAGCAATCACAGACTCTAAATAAGCTGGGAAAGCTTCTTCACCGGGGATTTCTTCTAATCGACCACTCATTTCGCGTAAAGCTTGAGCCCATCGAGAAGTAGAATCGGCAAGCAATAAAACATTCAAACCCATTTGTCGATAATATTCAGCAAGAGTCACTCCTGTATAAACCGAAGCTTCACGGGCAGCCACAGGCATAGAACTGGTATTGGCAATGATCAAAGTCCTTTCCATTAAACTTTTACCTGTCCTTGGGTCATGGAGCTCTGGAAACTCCACAAGAGTCTCGACCACTTCACCGGCCCTTTCACCACAAGCGGCCAAAATCACAATATCCACATCGGCATAACGACTAGTCAGCTGTTGCAGCACTGTTTTTCCGGCTCCAAAGGGCCCTGGAATACAATAAGTACCCCCTCTAGCCACAGGGAAAAAAGTATCCACAATCCTTTGTTGAGTCACCATAGGTTCTGTAGGCTTCAAGCGTTCAGCGTAGTGTTTAATAGGCAGTTTCACAGGCCAAGTCTGCAGCATTTGCACAGGGATTTTTTGGCCATCCGCATCTAAAACTACAGCGATAGTCTCTTCGACACTATAATCTCCGGCTGGTACCACAGATTCTACAGTATAAACTCCACGGAGTTTAAAAGGAAGCATAATACGGTGTTCAAAGATACCTTCGGGAACCACGCCCAAAGTTTCCCCCGCGGTCAATTTATCTCCACTCTTAGCTTTTGGAGTAAAACTCCATTTTTTCTCTCTATCTAAAGCCTGCAAATACTTGCCTCTTTCCAAGAAAAAACCAGACTCTTCTGCCAAACGAGGGAGTGGGTTTTGAAGCCCATCAAAAACTTGAGTCAAAAGCCCTGGGCCAAGCTCCACCGACAGCAATTCACCAGTAAATTCCACTGGATCACCTGCCTTCAGCCCTGTAGTGTCTTCAAATACTTGGAGTTCTGCATAATCTCCACGAATACGAATCACCTCGCATTTTAATTTTACACCAGAAGACAAAGCGGCGTATGCCACTTCATTTTGAATAACGGGCCCACTAAATTCAACTCGAATTAAGTTGCCATTAACACCTGTGATTTTACCGATACTAGCCATGTGAAGAATAATCCTCCGCTCATTCTCGCTCAATAGCGAGATCGTTTTCGTTAATAATTTTTAAAAGAGCTGTATTTCCAGCCTCTTGATTCAGTTTTGAAAGTCGTTCTAAAATTTTAAGCTTCAGTGCGTATGCATAAACATGGGCCATAGTAAAAGACCCCACTCCACTAAGCTCATCGGCCAAATAAAAACGCGCCTCTTCAAGAGCCTCTTCCATTTCTAGGGGATTTGCTTTAACCAAAGCATCGTTCACCATTTTAGCATACGCGACATTATAACCATCAAAAGGGCGGTCCATGATACGGATATCTGAATCCCATTCAGTGGCTCTAGCTCTTGCAGCAATATTTTTCAATTGAGTTTCGTGAGAGTAAAACGCAGACACAAAAGGCTCTGGATAATCTTTGCCATCCAAAAGGGCCTCTATAGCACCAAGCTCAAAATCATTTAAATTAGTTTCACACTGCCTTTTAAATTCCTCAACACTCATAGGGGGAGCATCTTTGAATTGAATCATAGGCAAAGAAGAAACGAAATAAACAGCATTACTCATTTTTAACCTTGAGTAGCCACTTCTGTTACAATTTTAGAAAGCTGGGGTCGAAGCAATGCAGACAGAGCATCTGCCATCGCCTCGTTGGTAAATTCATGGGTGATCTTTCCATTTTCTAATTTCAATTTAAATCCAAAACGAACATTGGAATCACTCTCGACTTGGACACCTGCTTGCAGTTGTTTTTTGAACTCGCCCAAAATAAAAGAACTCAATGCTTTAGCATCTTTATCAGACAAGGCCACTTGAAGCTCTGAATTATAATTTTTAACCAAACTCAACAACAATTCTTTGATAGTATCTTGAGAAAGATTCGACTCTACTTGAAGGCTCAAAAGATCCAGAATCATTTTCTCTATACCCTTTCCCACCGTGATCAAAATATCTCTAGCAGACTGTTTCAAAGCTTTTTCACTCCGTTGCGCATACACTAGAGCATCTTTATCTGCTTGTTCTAAACGATTTTTAGCTTGGAGCTCTGCTTCTTTTATAATCTGAGCGGCCTTATCTTTTGCCGAACTAAGAATAGCAGCGGCTTCTTCCTCCGCTTTATCCACAGCATCTTTTTGAATGCGATCTATAAGGTATTGCAAATTTTCTGCCATATTGTATAATCTCCAAATTCTAAACACTTAAAAATGTTATTTTGAATATATAAGGAAATACAAGAAAAAAACACTTTTTTTTGTAAAAATCTTTTTAAGTGTCTTTTTTTAGGATAAAACGGCGTTTTTTAATGATAAAAACCTAAATTTTCACAAATTCATAGAAAATCAAGATAAAAAGAAAAAATGTAAAATTATTTTAACCATTGAAATCCACTCTTATGCAATAAAAACGACCAAACAAACATTCAATATCACAAAACTCAATCATTTTTAACATTTTTTATTGAAGTTTCAGAAGCGCCTGGCTTTTAAAAAAGCTCAAACTGAAAACCACTTCACCTAAAATCTACACCAAACTTCAATCGAAAAATTGAAGTAAGAATAAAACCACCCGCAATCATACAATAAAGGCAAAAAAGATTAATTAAAACACCCCATGTACTAAGCTTCCCTAAACATGCTATACTGAGGCTCTCGATATACATTTTTTTATAGAACTTAAAAACCAAATTAAAGAAACGGCTAAATCAACATAAAAATTCAAGTAAGAACTTCACAAAAACACACCCCAAAAGTATTTTAAAGAATACTCGACTATTTCTAGGGAACAGAATCATCTCCGCCACAGGGATCAAAGCGACACATAGCAAGGGCGTGAACCTGTTTACGAACTTTGCCGTTTACGAGCTTTGCTCGTGGAAATCCATGCATGCAGAATGCGTGCCAGATTAGTTGGAAGTGGTTAGTGTTAGAGATGTTATCTGAAAATCGGAGGAGGACGGTGCGAAAATCGTGCCAGAAATGATGTGAAAAACTTTTTTTTTGAGGAATGCTAAGTTCTTATCGTTATGGCGAGGGCGTGAGTCCGTTTACGAGCTTTGCTCGTGGAAATCCATGCGAAACGCGTTTCTTGAATAAAGCTACGACTTCTTCCACTAAAAGTTGTTTATCTCTAAACACTAATAAAATTAAACTTCATAGTTCCTTCTCATTTGGAATGACACAATGACGGAGAAGGATACTCCCCCATCATGCTGGGATGAGTGCTTGAAAATTGAGACGAGCGTGATGCAAAAATCGTGCCAGAAATGCGGGGATGCGTGCTTGAAAATTGAGACGAGCGTGATGCGAAAATCATGCCAGAAATGCGGGGATGCGTGCTTGAAAATTGAGACGAGCGTGA
>FZPS01000022.1_pt169 | contig 20275 bp, 22 predicted proteins | sample 1817821 | NCBI WGS metagenome assembly FZPS01 (sample SAMEA104158645, study PRJEB21678) | metagenome | place: Germany | collected 2015-04-21
ATAGGGTCTATAAAATAAAAGATGATCAGAAGCATCGTCGGAAAAAATACGTTGCCTTGTTCATTGAAGTAATATGTGAGAATATCTTTTTCATTGATATTGCAAAAGTAAATATAATATTTGTAATTCGGATGCTTTTAAGAGAAAAACTGCTCATTAATTTGTCCTTTTATGGAGAATGACGTATATTTGTTGCGAATAATTGCCTCAAATAACCTCTCTTTTTCTTTCTTTCTCAATCAAATGTATTGCAAACTATATCCTTATCCTCCGAATATAATATAAAGAAAATAAATACTTATGCAAGAAAGAAAATACCACGCTTATACTTTACACAATTACAAACAGATTTCGCAAATACAAGCGCTTACAAAAGATCAGTTGGAAGCTATAGAAGTGGTCGGACGCGTATTGCCATTCAAATCGAACAACTATGTGGTGGAAGAACTGATCGACTGGAACAACATTCCCGATGATCCGATTTTTACGTTAACATTTCCACGAAAGGAAATGCTTTCCAAAACACATTACAATGCCATATTGTCGCTTTTGCAGGCAGGAGCCGATGAAGAAACAATAAGAAACAAGGCGCAAGAGATTCGATTGGAACTGAACCCCAATCCGGCCAATCAGCAACACAATGTTCCTGTTATGGACAAGATAAAATTGCATGGCATTCAGCACAAATATCGTGAAACGGTGTTGTTTTTCCCCAGTCAGGGACAAACGTGTCATGCATATTGCACATTTTGTTTCCGTTGGCCGCAATTTTCAGGGATGAGCGAATTGAAATTTGCCATGAAGGAAGCCGATTTGTTGCACAAATATCTGCTGAAGCATCCCAAAGTTACCGATGTGCTTTTTACGGGCGGTGACCCACTTACGGCAACGGCAAAAATATTGTCGGCCTATATCGAACCTCTTCTGGGTGAAGAGTTTTCACATATCCGCAATATCCGCATCGGATCAAAGACATTGGCTTATTGGCCTTACCGTTTCTTGACCGATAAAGATGCCGATGATTTGTTGGCATTATTCGAAAAAGTGACAAAAGCAGGTAAACATTTGGCTTTTCAAGCTCATTTCAATCATCCCATAGAATTGTCGACCGATGTGGTCAAACAAGCCATTCGGAAAATCAAAAACACGGGTGCGCAAATCAGAACGCAATCGCCCTTGCTTCGGCATATCAACAATCAATGGGAAACATGGGCACAGCTGTGGAGAGAACAGGTTTCGCTCGGTTTAATTCCTTATTACATGTTTGTTGCCCGCGATACGGGGGCTAAACCTTTTTTTGAAGTGCCCCTGAAAAAAGCCTGGGATATTTACCGAAAAGCGTATTCCAATGTTAGTGGAATTTGCCGAACGGTACGTGGCCCCAGTATGAGCGCAAGCCCGGGAAAAATTCAACTTTTGGGAGTGGCCGAAGTGAAAGGCGAAAAGGTATTTGTTTTGCGCTTTCTCCAATGTAGGAATCCCGATTTGGTGGATATCCCTTTCTTTGCCAAATATGATTCCAAAGTCACATGGTTTGATCAATTGCAACCCGCCTTTGGCGAAGAAGCGTTTTTCTTTCGGAAACAGTTGCCCAAGGAAAAAGAGGAGGCTTTTCTTTGGGAATGAAAAGGATAGGTGTAGGGGACGAGAAGGTCGTTTTATTACTTTTCAACAAAAATAATCATTCAATTAACATTGTATTTACCGATTTATTGTTTAATTTGCTTTTTTAAATCAATTCAATTTTCGGAATATGGGAAAAATAATTGCATTGGCAAATCAGAAAGGAGGAGTGGGTAAAACCACAACAACCATTAATCTGGGGGCATCGCTGGCCGCACTGGAGAAGAAAGTGTTGGTAGTAGATGCCGATCCTCAAGCCAATGCTTCGTCGGGACTGGGAATTGACATACGGAATATAGAAGATACAATATACGAGGGGCTTATTGGCAAGATAAGCCCTTTTGATATCGTACTTGAAACACCGTTTGAAAATATCGATATTATTCCATCTCACATTAATCTGGTAGGAGCAGAACTCGAAATGGTGCAAATGGAGAACAGAGAGAAACGTTTGCGCGAGTTGCTCGATCCTTTGAAAGACTCGTATGATTATCTTCTTATCGATTGTTCGCCTTCGTTAGGCATTATCACCGTCAACGCATTGACGGCTGCGGATTCGGTGATTATCCCCGTTCAATGTGAATATTTTGCGTTGGAAGGATTGAGTAAACTGCTTAATACCATTAAAATTATCAAGTCGAAACTGAATACAAAATTGGAAATCGAGGGATTCGTATTGACGATGTACGATTCGCGTCTACGATTGCATAATCAGATTTATGAAGAAGTCAAACATCATTTTCAAGAACTTGTATTCAAAACGGTTATACACCGAAATATCACATTAAGTGAGTCGCAAAGTCATGCACAACCCGCTCTGATTTATGATGCTGCTTCTCGTGGAGCGGTGAATTACATTCAGCTCGCCAAAGAGTTAATCGAGAAAAATTCTTAATTTTGTAGCTTAGGATACAGGATAACAGTTTAACAATAAGGAAAGCATGGCAAAAAGAAATGCATTGGGAAGAGGATTGGACGCGTTGATAACGATGGATGATGCGGTCACGCGTGGATCGTCTTCTATCAATGAAATAGAATTATCGAAGATTATATCGAATCCGGATCAACCCAGACGCATATTCGACGAAGAAGCAATGGAAGAATTGGCCGCATCTATCAGCAAGATTGGAGTGATACAGCCCATTACTTTGCGCAAAATTGATGGTGAAAAATATCAGATTATTGCAGGAGAGCGTCGTTACCGAGCTTCGCAGATGGCGGGATTGGATTCTATCCCTGCTTATATTAAAACCGCCGACGATGATGAACTCATGGAGATGGCGTTGATCGAAAATATCCAGCGGGAAGATCTCAATGCAATCGAAATAGCATTGGCTTATCAGAATCTCATCGATTCGTTTTCATTGACACAAGAGCAATTGAGTGAAAGAGTCGGGAAAAAGCGGGCAACAGTTGCCAATTATCTGCGGCTGTTGAAACTCCCTGCCGAAGTACAAATGGGTATTAAAGACCGAAAAATCGATATGGGGCATGCCCGTGCTTTGGTGACCATCAATGATCCGGTTTCGCAGCTGGCTGTTTACAACTTGATTTTAAGAGATGGGTTATCGGTTCGCAAAGTGGAGGCTATCGTTAAGGAAATCAATAAAGGAAAAGATGTAGACGAAGTTATCAATCCATCAAAATCTCGTGAACCCCGTGCTTCTAAAGAAAAAAAATCTGCCACCGGCGAGTTCAGCGCTTTAAAAAAACATCTATCCGATTATTTTAAAACGGAAGTTCAGTTTACGTGTAATAAACAAGGGAAAGGGAAAATTACCATTCCGTTTAAATCGCCGGAGGAATTGGAACGAATTATCGGAATTTTCGATCAGCTGAAGAAAAAATAAAAATTTGCTGCGAATGGAAGGCTGGAGGATAATGGGTATTTTTTTATTGCTTGGAGTTTATGCTTCTCATGCTCAGGGGGTCTCTTCTTTATCGCATTCCGATGAGTGGCCGTTGATTTATCTTGTTGATTCGGAACCTCAGGATACTATTCCTGCCAGTGATCGGTCGAGTGCAATACAGCAGCAAACCGATACCGTTATTGTTGATCAAGGAATCGATACGGTGAGGGTAAAAAAAGTAGAATTTAAGCCCGATCCGAAGAAAGCCATTATCATGTCGGCTATTTTTCCGGGTTTGGGGCAAATTTACAATCGAAAATATTGGAAATTACCCATTCTTTACGGTGGATTTGTTGGTCTTTCATATGCTATTTCGTGGAACAACCGATATTACCAAGATTATTTTCATGCATATAAAGACATTATGGATGATGATCCTGAAACCAATAGTTGGCACGATTTCTTGCGTTACGGTCAAGACCCTGAAACCGTTGATACGGCGTGGTTGAAAGACGTATTGAGAAGAGGAAAAAATTATTATCGACGTTATCGTGATTTGAGTATTATTGGTACAGTTGCTCTATATGCAATCGGTATTATGGATGCCTATGTAGATGCCCAGTTATTTGATTTTGAGATAACCCCCGATCTTTCCATGCGTGTCGAGCCGGCTGTTATTCAAAAAAACAGCAATTATACGGCAAATGCATTTGGTTTTCATTGCAGTTTCAATTTTTAACCCGAATATCGTAATTGCCTTCAAGGGAGGTAATTCGTCATTTTTTATTCTTTAAAAACAGAACGTAAAGATGAAACGATTTTTTATTTTTTCAGTAATGGCCACTGCCGTTTTTTCATGTTTGTATTCCCGGCCGATCAAACAGGCGAAAGATACCATAGAAGACACGACTATTGTTCTTCCTGAAAGTATGACGGCGAACCTTGCCGATTTACTGCACGATTGGCAGATTGACTTTGCCGGCTCCGAAAACAATTGTGATGCGGGGCAGAATGTTGTTTACCATGATACGGTTTATAGCGATCGATTGTATCGACTGCCTTCGGAGATGGAGCTTTCTTTTAATCGTGTTGTCCGATCCTATATCGAGATGTATTCTGTTCGCCGTCGCGAGCAGGTAGCCTATATGTTGACTTTAGGTGATTATTATTTTCCGTTGTTCGAGGAAATGCTCGATCGTCATGGTCTTCCATTGGAACTGAAATATTTACCCGTTATCGAATCGGCTTTAAATCCGGTTGCCGTTTCCCGTATGGGTGCAACGGGGCTTTGGCAATTTATGCTAAAAACAGGTCAAGGTTATGGACTTGAAGTAAATAGTTTGGTAGATGAGCGCCGCGATCCTTATAAGTCAACCGAGGCTGCTGTACGTTACCTTAAAGATCTGTACAGCATTTATGGCGATTGGAATTTGGTGATTGCGGCTTACAATTGTGGACCGGGAAATGTAAATAAAGCTATTGCACGCAGTGGAGGAAAACAGGATTACTGGGAAATTTATTATCATCTGCCGCGAGAAACGCGCGGATATGTACCGGCTTTCATTGCTGCCAATTATATTATGAATTATTATGCGGAACATAATATTTGCCCGATGAAACCGAATGATTTTCAGGCATTGGATACAGTGCATGTGAATCAGGAAATCCATTTCGGACAAATATCCGAAATATTGGATATTCCCGTGAATGAACTTCAGCGACTCAACCCCCAATTCAAACGGGATATCGTTCCCGGCAATTACAAACCTTATGCATTGGTGTTGCCCACAAAAAAAATGATTGCTTTTATCGATAAAAAGGATGAAATATTGAATTGTCGGCGTTCAACATACTTTGCTCACCGACTCGATACGGATCGGTACCTCAAAGGTGGTAGCACATCTGTTGGCAGCGACGGTGTTGTTTATTATCGAGTGAAAAAGGGGGATAATCTTAGTAAGATTGCCAAACGAAATGGAGTAACGGTTGCGCAGTTGAAATCGTGGAACAATTTAAAGTCTACTTTTCTTTCCATCGGGAAACAATTGATTGTGAGGAAAGATGCTCCTCCCCCTTCTTCTGTCGATTCTAAAGAGCAATATGCCGAGGTAAGAGAAGATTCCATCCAACGTATTTCGAGAGAGGTTAATCAGTATTATCGGGTAAAGAAAGGTGATACGTTGGGTGAGATAGCTAAAAAGAACGGGGTTACCGTTTCGGAATTGAAATCGTGGAATGGGCTTAGTTCGAGCAAGATTGCGATAGGAGAGCAATTGATTGTAGGTAAAACGATCGAAGAGGTGCCCGATCCGGAAGTACCTTCTTCGGCTACCGTTACCGAATATAAAAAGGATGAACAATCTTCGGACGTTCCGGAAGGCAGTAATGTTGTTTCGGAATATCTTAGAGAGAAAATAAAGGCTTCCGGGAAACAAAAAGCCGACAATATATGAAAATTTTCAAAAATGATCTTTGTTAGTTTTCCCCGCCGTATTGCATCAAATAGGCTTTGATAAAATCATCGATATCGCCATCCATAACCCCGGCAACGTCGGATGTCTGGTAGTTGGTTCGATGGTCTTTGACACGACGATCGTCAAAGACATAACTCCGAATTTGCGAACCCCATTCGATTTTCTTTTTTCCGGCCTCGATTTTGGCTTGTGCCGCGCGACGTTTTTCGAGTTCTATTTCATACAGTTGCGATCGTAATAAGCGAAGCGCATTTTCGCGATTTCCCATTTGAGAACGGCTCTCGGTATTTTCAATCACAATTTCTTGTTCTTCGCCTGTATCCGGATCTTTGTACATATAATGCAATCTCACACCGGTTTCTACTTTGTTTACGTTCTGTCCTCCTGCTCCCGATGAACGAAAAGTATCCCAGCTCAGGTTTGCGGGATTTATTTCGATTTCGATGCTGTCGTCGACCAATGGCGTCACGAAGACCGAAGCAAACGAGGTCATGCGTTTGCCTTGGGCATTGTATGGGGATACGCGTACAAGGCGATGAACACCATTTTCGCTTTTTAAAAAACCATATGCCATATCGCCTTCAATCTGTAAAGTTGCGGTTTTTATTCCGGCATCATCTCCATCTTGCCAATTGGTAATGGTAGTTTTGTAACCTTTGTTTTCGCTCCAGCGCTGATACATGCGCAACAACATCGATGCCCAGTCTTGACTTTCGGTACCTCCTGCCCCTGCATTTACTTTAAGCACTGCACCAAGTTGATCTTCTTCGTTTCGGAGCATGTTTTTCAATTCGAGATCTTCTACCAGTTTAAGTGCTTTGTTGTAAATCTCGTCTACTTCTTCTTCGGTCACGACCCCTTCTTTGACAAAATCGTAGGCTAGTTGCAATTCTTCAACGGCCGATTCCACTTCATGATACGAATCGATCCATTTTTTTAGCTCTTTGACGATTTTCATCTGTGCTTCTGCTGATTTTGGATCGTTCCAGAAATCGGGCGATTGTGTTCTTAATTCTTCTTCTTCCAGTTGGATGATTTTTGTGTCGATGTCAAAGATACCCCCTCAGCGCCTGCTCGCGCTCCTGTATCTCTTTCAGTTGTTCTGCTGTTATCATATTTCTGTTGGGTTTTTATTTTTGAGAATGCAAAAATACACATAACCTTTCCTTTTAACAAATTCGCGTGAAGTTTTTTACCGATGTAGAGTCAACCTACAAATACAAAACAGCACTATCGGGATATTTCGGCCTCTTTCGGAATAGTGCGAAAAGAATCGAACGTTCATTTTTCCTCGATTGCAATAATAGGATTTAGCCTTAACGGTCGTTTTTCGTGCTTCCCAATAACATAATTGAAGCGAAACCGCTGTTTACATTGTGCCGCGTTTACAAGTTGAATCTACGTTATTTTTTTATCGGTTCTCGTAAACAAAAAGCGTTTAAAATCCTTATAAGATAAGAGATGTAAAATTCGTTTTATTATTTGAACCGATTCTATTTTTTAATTTTAAAAACAATAAGGAGGCCGATTTATGGGAAATAAAATTTTCAAAACCATCGAAAGTGCAATTAAGTATTGGTATTTACCTTTGATTGTAGGTATTTTATTGATTGTGTTGGGGATTTGGACCTTGACTACACCGTTGGAATCGTACATCATGCTTTCTATTGTCTTCGCCGTAGGTTTCTTACTTAGCGGGATATTGGAAATGATTTTCGCACTCGGCAATAGACACAAATCATGGGGATGGTCGCTTGCATTGAGCATCTTGAGTATAATTATTGGTCTGCTGCTGGTATTGAATCCTGCGATTTCCATGATGACTCTACCGTTTTATGTGGGATTTATGTTGCTGTTTCATTCCATTTTGGGTATTAGTTCGGCTTACGAGATGAGACGGTACGGGATTGTGGATTGGGGCTGGTTGATGCTTGTTGCCGTATTGGGCATGATTTTTTCATTTATCATGTTGTGGAACCCTATATTCGCAGGGCTGAACATTGTTGTGTGGACGGGTATTGCTTTTATTGTGACAGGTGTTTACATGATTTATTTTTCTACAAAGTTGAATAAACTGAATAAGCTGCGAAAGAAGTTGAAAAAAGAATTGGAGGAATAATAAATTCTTCTGAGGGTTTTTGTAATCTTGAAAGGTTATTCTTTAAATCAAAGAGTATTAGGCGGGGTTTTTTCGGGAGGAGGCACTGCAGTTTGTCGTCTGGTTAAAACTGCGTCGGACTCGTTTTTGCGTTTTATTTTCTTTTCGTTACGAGATTGAGATGTTGTCTTTTCCCTTTGAAGTTCTGAAGGGCGACTATGAATAATGATTGTGTCTGAATCTGTTTCCAAGGCTTTAATCGTTGGTTTTTTCTTTTGAATGTTTTTTGGGGCTCGTGTAGAAACCGCCGCACGTTGCGTGGCTGTTTCTTTCAATACTCTCCCTCCTCTTAAATAGCGTGAAGCATAATACGGCTCGGTTGATGCAGAGATAATAACTCCGTTGTTCGTGGATGCATGAATAAATTTGAATTCTCCGCCCGACCCGATTTCGGTTACGATTCCAACATGGCCAACTTTGCCATTGCGTTTTTGCCCCTCGAAGAAAACCAGATCCCCTACTTGTAAATCTTCTTTTCGTTGAATTGTAGGTATTTGACGGTCTTGTTCTTCTGAACTGGCTCCCAATTTGTATCCGAATTTTTTAAAAACATAGGATGTGAATCCGGAGCAGTCGAATGCATGGGGACCTTTACCTCCGGCTTGATAGGGTTTGTGGAGGTATTGCATGCTGTAATTAACGACTTCGGTTTGTGCTGATGTTGCATATTCTTTACTCCATGTTGCTTCCCGCTTTACTCCGCAAGAGGACAAAATGAAAACGACGAATAAAAAAGAAAAAAGTTTATAACGAATGTTTTTTCGATTCAATGAGACATGCATGGAGTATTTTTTAAGCAGCAATAAATATGCGGTAAAAATAATAAAAGATAATCGATTCCCAAGTCCGTATTTTTGTTTTTTAACAATTGGCGGTAGCGATATCGACGGATCAACGGGCGATATCCCGTATCTTTGTGGAAATTTTTTAAAGATATCTTATTTATGCAACAACTAAAAAACATTGTTTTCGATTTTGGTGGCGTCCTTATCGATTGGGACCCTCGCTATCTGTACAGAAAGGTATTCAAAACGGAAGAAGAGATGAATTTCTTTTTGGAAAATGTTTGCAAGTACGAATGGAATCTTCTTCAGGATGCAGGACGACCATTGGCTGAAGCTACTCGTCTGCTTCAAGAGCAATATCCCGAATACAAGGAAGAAATAGGCATGTATTATGGCCGTTGGGAAGAAATGCTGGGCGGTCTTTTTGAAGATAATGTAAAATTGATTGGACCTTTGAAAGAGAAATACAAGGTATATGGATTAACCAATTGGTCTGCCGAGACGCTCCCTATAGCTCAGCGTAAATACGATTTTTTTGAGTTGTTCGACGGTATTGTTGTTTCGGGGGAGGAGAAACTGGTTAAACCCGATCCTCGAATTTATCGAGTCTTGTTGAATCGGTATAACTTGAAGGCCGAAGAAACACTTCTTATCGACGACAATGCCGAGAATATTCGAGCGGCAAAAAAGATGGGTTTTCAAACTGTTCACGTAACACCCGAACTGAATTTGGAAGAAACATTAAAGAAAATGAAGGTGTTGTAGATAAATGAAATACCGGTATGGATTGAGTTGAAATGTATCATTATAATACAGTTTAACAATTCTTTTGCCGTTGGGGATGTTTTTCTTATTAACTTTGTACCGTCAATAAACAATGTGGAAAGATTTGAGCTGCTTGCAACCACAAAAAAAAATGCTAAAAGGATTCTTCGCATTTTTTCCCTATGTTTGCTTCAGTTTTTATTTATTCCGTTGTTTTGATAAAAACCGTTTTATTTTAGAACAACGAAAAAAATGAATTATTTATTTACTTCTGAATCCGTCTCCGAAGGTCATCCCGATAAAGTATCCGATCAGATATCGGACGCTTTGCTTGACGAGTTTTTGGCGTATGATCCCGACTCTAAGGTAGCTTGCGAAACATTGGTGACTACCGGTCAGGTAGTGCTGGCAGGAGAAGTAAAATCCAAAGCCTATGTCGATTTGGCCGAGGTGGCGCGCAGTGCGATTGCCCGTATCGGTTATACAAAAAGCGAGTACAGGTTTGAAGCGAATTCTTGCGGTGTTTTATCGAGCATACACGAGCAGTCGGAAGATATCAATCGTGGAGTGGATAAAAAAGGCGATCCTATGGATCAGGGCGCAGGCGATCAAGGTATGATGTTTGGGTACGCTACCAACGAAACCGACAATTATATGCCGCTTCCCATAGATTTGAGTCATGCTTTGTTGCGGGAATTGGCCAATATTCGCAAGAATGAATCGGATTTGATGCCTTATCTGAGGCCGGATGCCAAATCGCAAGTTACTATTGAATATGCAGAAGATGGCACACCCTTGCGTATCGACACGATTGTAATCTCAACACAGCACGATGAATTTATTCTCCCCATCAATAAATCGGCAGATGCTGTAGAAAAAGCCAATAAGGCGATGCAGGAGAGAATTAAACACGACGTGATGACGATTCTTGTTCCCCGTGTTCGCGAAAAATATAAATATAGAGAAGAGATTTATCGATTGTTCGACGATACGATCAGATGTTTTGTCAATCCGACGGGGAAATTTGTTTTGGGAGGTCCACATGCCGATACCGGCCTTACGGGACGTAAAATAATCGTGGATACCTATGGCGGAAAAGTTCCTCACGGAGGAGGCGCTTTTTCGGGGAAAGATCCTTCAAAAGTAGATCGTTCGGCTACTTATGAAGTGCGTCATATTGCCAAGAATCTTGTTGCGGCAGGTGTTTCTCCCGAAGTACTTATTCAAATTTCTTATGCTATCGGCATTGCGGAACCGATGAGTATTTATGTAAATACTTATGGGAAAAGCAACGTAAAAATGTCGGATGCGGAAATTGCAAAAAAAATTGGTGAAATGTTCGATATGAGACCAAAAGCTATCGAGCAACGATTGAAACTTCGCAATCCCATTTATTTTGAAACAGCTTCTTATGGACACTTTGGTCGCGAACCTCGGCCGGTAAAAAAAGTCTTTTCGTCACGATATATGCCGGAGCCTATAGAGCTCGAAGTAGAGCTCTTTACATGGGAAAAACTGGATTACGTGGATCAGATAAAAGAAGCCTTTGGTTTGTAATCGTCGACGAGCACGAAAAAAGTGCTTATGCATGCTGCTCATGTATAGCGAAATGATGATAGGATAATGTGCGTGGGAAAATATTGTCGGAACGGATTCCAAGAATTTGTTTTCTATCATGAAAAAGAGTTGTAAATTTGTGGAAAATATGCATATAGGCGGTGATTGACACAATTCCCGATAGCTTGACAATTTCCGATTCGTTTTTGTTTCGGTTTTCACCTTTTCAGATTGTTCCAAACGATTCGGCAGGGATTTTTTTTAAACCGGATGCAATGGTATCGCATATCTCTGTCGATGCAGGATATGCGGGCATGCCGAGAACTTTTCCTCAACACGAAAGCAGCATTTTTTTTCTGTTTTTCGTATTTTGCTTTCTTTTGTTCTCTCTTTTTTACCGATCCGAAAGAAAAACACTCTTTGCTAATTTCAAGAATCTGTTGGGCTTTCGTAGACGCTCAACCGCTGTATATAAAGAACAGGTGACAATCCGAGAAATATGGGCCGAAATGTTTCTTTTGTTTCAGACCCTCCTCATTTTTTCCATGGTTTATTTTGTTTACTTTTGGGATCGGGGTATTGCCGATATGTTACAGGGGAACAGGTACCTGCTTTTTTTGTGCGTTTTTTTTACATTGGGTGCTTTTGTTTTCTTTCGTTATTTGATTTACTCTTTTTTAGGAATTGTTTTTTTCCCGTTTAGAATTAGGAATTGGTTGGGAAAATATTTACAGATAATAGAGTTGATAGGAATCCTGAGTTTTTTACCTGCTTTTTTGTGTGTTTTTTTGCCTGAAATTGCCCCGTTCGCTTTCATTTTGCTTCTTACTGTTTTTTTTATGAGCAGACTGGGCATAATGATTGCGGTTTTAGATATTTTTGTTAAAAACAAAATAGGTTTTTTCTATTTTATTGTGTATCTTTGCGGCATTGAAATTATGCCTTATTTCTTGCTTTATTCGGGCTTAATTTCGTTAATTACTGTTGTAGGTAGCATTGTATTATGAGTGTACGGAAAGTAAAAAAAATACTTATTTCCCAGCCTAAACCTGTAGACAACAAGTCTCCCTATTATGAAATAGCGGATAAATTTCAGGTAGAAGTAGAGTTTCGTCCTTTTATAAAAGTAGAACGTGTCTCGGTAAAAGAATTTAGGCAACAACGCATTAATATTTTGGATTTTACGGCTATAATTTTCACGTCAAGAACGGCCGTCGATAATTTCTTTTCTTTATGTGAGGAGTTGCGGATCACTATACCCGATACCATGAAATATTTCTGTATCTCCGAACGAGTAGCATTATATTTACAAAAATATATCGTTTACAGGAAAAGAAAAATATTTTTCAGCCCTACGGGAAAAATGGAAGGCTTGAGCAATGCCTTTGCAAAACATGCAAAGGAGAAATTTCTTTTGCCCGTTCCTGAAGAACATAATGGTGAAGTTACCCGATTTCTTGACGAGAAGAAAGTCGATTACACGGAAAGTGTCATGTATCGCACGGTAAGCAATGATTATGAAGAAGGAGAAGAACTGGATTGCGATATGATCATTTTCTTTAGTCCATCGGGTGTTGCGTCGTTATTTAAAAATTTCCCCGATTTTAAACAGGGAGATATGGCCATTGGATGTTTCGGCAATACTACAGCAAAAGCTGTGAGAGAGGCCGGATTAAGACTCGACTGCGAAGCACCTCTTCCCGGTGTGCCTTCTATGGCAGCCGCATTAGAGCTTTTCCTGAAAGAAAATCAGAAAAAGCATGCACAGAAAAAGGAATGAGAGAGCTATAGAAAAGGCGTTGCTCCGGTAGAAAAATTATTCCATAATTATTGTATCGAAAGCATATCGATAAATTGCAAAAACCATTATCTTTGTTGCGATAATTGCTTTCGCAGGTACGTTATTTATTGCTGATGAACAAAGAACGGCGTTTTACTTTGAAAAAAGAGGAAAAAATAAGGAACGTTAAACAGATTGAATATCTTTTTTCTCACGGCCAATCCTTTGTTTCATATCCTTTGCGGGTGGTTTTTGTAGAACAAGAAGGAGTAACGTCATCGCAGGTATCGATTTTCGTGAGTGTGCCTAAAAAAAAATTAAAATCAGCAGTAGATCGAAACCGAATAAAACGGTTGATACGTGAAGCATACCGATTAAATAAATATACTTTAGACAGAAGTTTTTTAAAAGAAAATCAAACACTGGCGATTGCATTTGTTTATCTGAAAAATGAAATGTCGGATTACGAAACGATAGAGAAAAGTGTACGTAAGGCATTGAAAGAAATTGAAAGACAATTGAAGGAGAGAGAAAAATGTTGAAACGGATAAAAAACATCTTGGTGCAGATTTTATTGATACCGGTTTATCTTTATCGGTATGCCATTTCACCGCTTACTCCCCCCAGTTGTCGTTACACACCCACCTGTTCTCAGTACACGATTGAAGCATTAAAAAAGCACGGACCTTTCAAGGGTTCTTATCTAGCTGCAAAACGCATTTTGAGCTGCAACCCGTGGGGTGGTTCGGGTTACGATCCTGTACCGGAGCCTACCCCAAAAGTCAAAAAGACAGACCGGAAGCGTAAGAACTTTAACTATGGAATTATACGACATACACACCCATCAGGTATTTTTAGAGGATAACGACGACCCCTATCACTCGTGTATCCTCGATGTTTATCCATTAGAATTTGAAGTAGCGAAAGAAACCTACCACCGCCATGCCTTTTCGTGCGGAATACATCCTTGGTATTCCGAAGATAGTGAAAATCAGATGAAATATCTTATCGAGATAGCTTCCGATTCACGAATTGTAGCCATTGGCGAAACAGGGCTCGATAAACTGAAAGGTCCTTCTTTTGATGTACAAATACCTGTCTTTAAAAAACACATCGAACTGTCGGAAATCCTCAAAAAACCGTTGATCATTCATTGCGTCAAAGCATGGGAAGAATTGATAAAAATTCGTCGTGAAACAAATCCTTCCCGGTCATGGATAATTCATGGCTTCAGGGGGAAACCCGAACTTGCAAAACGCCTTATACGCGAAGGTTTTCTTTTCTCTGTCGGAGAAAAAATCAACGTGGACTCATTGCCGCTTATTCCCATAAATTCGTTGTTTTGCGAAACAGATGAAGACGATGTGGATATTCGCGATATTTATCGACAGGCAGCTTATACGTTGAATATGAGATTGGAGGCTTTTGCCGATGAAATTGCTAAAAACGTGCATCGTGTATTTCCTACTTTGCCCCCTCCAAAACCATATTACCCCGACGAAGAAGAGGAGTGGTAAATTCTACTTTCTTCCGAAATCGGCCGGGATTTCACCCCATTTATCGGTTTCCCATTTTATGACCGGATTGGAATAGTCGTTTTCGGCAAGCCATTTCTCTGCTCGTGAAATAACTTCAAACAGGTATTTGTTTTCGTTTGTCGGCTTTAGTTTCGTATTGCACTTCTTGTTTTTTACCCATTTTATCGCATTATTGCTGTCGGAGTAAACAGGAATTGGACTGTTTTGTTGTTTCAGTAAAGCCAGTGCATGCACAATTCCCAAAAATTCTCCGATATTGTTCGTACCTCCTTCAAGAGGGCCGAAATGAAAAATCTCTTCTCCTGTTGCAACGTAAACTCCACGATATTCCATTTTTCCGGGATTCCCGCTGCAGGCTGCATCCACCGCTACGCTTTCTTTCATAATTCGGTTAGAAGAAAAGGATGTTTGTTTGTGTTCTTTCTTTTTGATATTAAAGTATTTCCATGGATTTTCAGAAAATGCCTTTTCGGCTTCGACCATCGAATCGAAAGCTTTATATTGGGCATTTTCAAATCCCGATACTTGTGCTTCACATTCTTTCCACGAGGTATAGATACCCGGCTTTCTGCCCTGCCAAACTACATAAAACTTTTGTTTTGCCATTCTATTTGCTCCGATAAAAAGGGTTATTGTTTTTCTAACGTAAAGATAAATTATTTTTTCATTTTTTCACGGATTAATTGTAGGGAAAAATGCCGTATTCTCCTATTTTAAGTTAACTTTGTGTTTGTCTATTGCAAGAAAGAAACCAAATAATACATTAATTCGATAGAAATGAATAGAATAATTTCGTTGTTTGCAGCCTTGATGCTGACATTATTGGCGAGCGCACAAGAAACAGCTACCGCTTACACATTTACCACGATAAAAGAAAATCCCATCACATCGATTAAAAATCAGTTCAACACAGGCACATGTTGGAGTTTTTCGGGTGTGGGATTGCTTGAATCTGAACTTTTGAGAATGAATAAAGGGGAGTATGACCTATCGGAAATGTACATCGTTCGCAAAAATTATGAAGACAAAGCCGTCAAATATGCCCGTTTGCACGGGAATCTGAACTTTAGCCCCGGCGGATCCTTTGCCGATGTGGTTGAAACCATCGACGATTATGGAATTCTCCCGGATTCGATTTACAAAGGCCTTAACTATGGCACCGATTCGCACGATCATGGAGAAATGGATAAAGTATTGAAGGGATACATGAATAGTCTTGTTGGGAACAACACCTTGACTGTGGCATGGTTTAACGGATTCAAAGGAATATTGGATGCTTATCTTGGAGAGGTTCCTCAGACCTTTATTTACGAAGGCAAACAATATACACCGCAAAGTTTTACCGCATCACTGGGGTTAAAGAGTGACGATTATGTCTCGCTCACTTCTTTTACCCATCATCCTTTTTATTCCAAGTTCCCGATTGAGGTTCCCGATAATTGGCGTTGGGCCAATTCTTACAATTTACCGTTGGATGAAATGATTGCGGTGATCGATCATGCCATTATGAACGGATATACGGTAGCTTGGGCTTCCGATGTCAGTGAACCCGGATTTTCCCGTTTAGGTATTGCTATTGTTCCCGATGAGAATGCCCCCGAAAATGCAGGAAGCGATCAGGCAAAGTGGCTCGATCTTTCTCCTCGTGAAAAAAACAATGTCGTGAGAGAAAAAATCGGGAAAGAAATTCTTAAGGAAAAAACAATCACGCAGGAGATGCGCCAGCAGGCATTCGACAATTTTCAAACTACCGATGATCATGGGATGCAGATTTACGGCATAGCCCACGATCAAAACGGCAACAAATATTATAAGGTGAAAAATTCGTGGGGCATTACTGGTCCTTACAATGGAATATGGTATGCGTCCGAATCCTTTGTTCGGTATAAAACTACCAATATTGTGGTAAATAAAAATGCATTGCCTGCATCCATTGCGAAAAAAATAGGGCTGTAAGTTTTTAGAGAAAATATTGCTATGGAAATATCGGAGCTTTACGACATATATAATGAATATCCCGTTGTAACCACCGATTCGCGCAATTGCCCGAAGGATTCCATCTTTTTTGCATTGAAAGGAGAGAATTTCAATGGGAACCGGTTTGCCGGAGAGGCGCTTGAGGCAGGTTGTGCTTATGCCGTTGTGGACGAATGGGAAGGAGACCCGAACAATGAACGGGTAATTGTGGTGGACGATGTGTTGGAGACGCTGCAGAAACTGGCTAATCATCACCGTCGAAAACTAAAAATTCCCATCATCGCTATCACCGGAACCAACGGCAAGACAACCACCAAAGAGCTGGTTGCGGCAATTCTTTCCAAGGAGTTTAACGTGGCTTATACACAAGGCAATTTCAATAATCATATCGGTGTTCCGTTGACTTTGCTTTCCATGAACGAAAACCACGAAATAGGCGTTGTGGAAATGGGGGCGAATCATCCCGGCGAGGTAAAGCAGCTGTGCCATATTGCCGAACCCAATTTTGGGTTGATCACGAACATCGGGAAAGCCCATATCGAGGGATTCGGCTCATTTGAAAACATCAAGAAGGCTAAGGGCGAACTCTATGATTTTATCCGTGAGCGGGGAGGTAAAGTGTTTGTAAACAGCGATGACGAGGTATTGTGCGAAATGTCCGAAGGAATGGATCGCATACTTTATGGAAGGAACAATCCCGAATTTTTTGCTTCGGGGAAACTGTATTCTTCCAATCCTTTTCTGGAATTCGATTGGAATTTTTTTGAACATACCTATCATGTAAAAACGCGATTGGTGGGAGCCTTCAACTTTGACAATGCACTTGCGGCAGTTGCTATCGGTAAATATTTTGGCATCAATGCCCAATACATTAGCGAAGCACTCGAAGAGTATGTTCCCAGAAACAATCGTTCGCAGTTCGAACGGACACAAAAAAACGATCTGATTATCGATGCTTACAATGCCAATCCTACCAGCATGAAGGCGGCATTGGATTTTTTTGTGAACATTCCTTCTGCTTTACCCAAAGCCGTAATTGTGGGGGAAATGAAGGAATTGGGCAATATCAGCAAAGAAGAACATGCCGATCTGTTGCGATTTATTTCCGAGCAACCGTTTGCCAAAGTGTATTTGGTGGGTGAGGTTTTTAACGAATCGGATCCCTCTTACACGGTGTTCAATACGGTAGAAGAATTGATTGCCGAACTGGAAAAACATCCGCTCGAGAACCATTATGTCTTGCTTAAAGGATCGCATGCCGTACACCTTGAAAAAGCAATTCCGTATTTATAGCATTTTTAGTGTAAATCGCTAAAGGAGTTCACTCCGAATGAATACTATCGAAAAATCACGAATTGTCGAATTAAATCCGAACCATTACCATTACCTATATCTTCATTCGAATTTTACATTTAACACTACGATTTCGGATTGTGTGCCGATGCGGTGTTGCGATCCGGCCAGTCCGAGTCCCGATGTGACGAATATGTGCGTATCCCCTTTCTTTTTATATCCATGAGAGACCTCAAAAATAAGATCGGTAATCAGATTGGCGGGGAATGATTGCCCGCGGTGTGTATGTCCGTACAAAGCAATATCTACACCTGCACAGACTTCTTCGTTCAAATCGATGGGATTGTGTTTGAGTACGATTATCGGTAACGCCGTGTTCACGCGCTGTTCACGGAGAATCTGTTCCAACGGTTTACGTTGAGGTGCCTTGTAATCTTCCCTTCCGACGATGTAAAATGCGCTGTCAATGAGCACGGTCGAATCTCTCAGCATAGCGATACCCGCTATATTATTGAGCCAAGCAATTTTTTCTTCTGCTTCGTAGCGATATTCATGGTTTCCGGTGCATGAATACACTCCCAATGGCGCATGCAATTGGCGCAACTCTTCTTCCATGTGTTGTTGAAGAACAGGATTAATCCCCGCATCGATGATATCGCCCACGAAAAGGATGAGATCGGGCTGTTGAGCCATGATCAGATCGACATATTTTTTTGCGTATTTTTTGTCGATCAAATATCCGAGATGAACATCACCTACCATGACGATGCGCAACGAATCGATATTACCCGCCTTTTTGTTCACGGCAATGTTTACTTCTTCCACTACCGGATGGTTGAAGTTGTAATTTCCCCATCCAAGTATTGCCGATACCAGCAGTAAAATAAAAATAAAGAAGCGTGCTTTATACTTTTTTTCTTTTTCGGGTTGATATCGATCAGAAGGGATTTTCTTTTTTCGAATGTAAAAAATCAAATCGGAAATCCATACGAACGGGATAGTATAAAACAGAAAAAGTATCCAGGTGGTACCCATTGTGCGGGTAAAATGCACAAAAGTATAAGGGAGTCGGTTGCGGAAGATCAAACCAACAGCATAAAGTATAAATTCAACACCGAACACGGCAACGAAGAGGGTGCGCCAGTTTTTGCAGTTGGCCAGCGTTTTCCATCCTCTCCAAAAAGCATAGATATTTAAAGTAAGATAGATGATGAATACATTGATGAAAACCTTCATGTTTTTTAGTACTATTCTATTCTGCACTGAAAAACATTTTTAACCTGCAAAATGTTTTCATGTACTTTTGATTTTATTGAAAAGCCGATCATTTTTACAACGAGAGGAAAAAGCTCACCCATAAGGGAACGGAAAAATCAATAATCACTCCGTGAAAAAGGGCTACGATTACATAATCCGTTCCCGAATATTTCGAGATGATAGGCAAGGTGGTATCCATTGTGGTAGCACCGCCTGCGCAAATCGGTGCCAATTTGCCGAAATACTTCACCATCCACGGGGCAAACACGAGCACGAAGAATTCGCGTATGATATTGGCCAGCAGGGCAACCGTCCCCAATTCGGCTCCGCGATATTCCGATATGAGGATGCTCGACAGCGAATAATATGCAAATCCCGATCCTACGCAAAGGCAATCGGTAAGCGAGCGGTGGGGTAGAATAAAACTTGCCGATACAACAGCAGCAAATGTTCCGATGGTTGTGGCAACAGGGACCAATACGATTTTGAAACCAAGTGATTTTACTGCCGAAAAGAGGTGCTTGCTCGACCCGATTTGGATTCCTACGAAAAACAAAAGAAGGTACAATATGCCTTTTGCCATATCGTCCGGGATGAACAATTCGGGCACCCATCCTACAAGGGCAAGCACGATGCCCAAAGCAAAGACAAACAGATAGAGCAGGGAATCCCTCATGATTTTTTATCTTTTTTCCGAAAGAATTTTCGGTATACCCAAGCTGCACAGAGTACGCTTCCCAGCGTGGCAGCGGCGGCGATTACAAAAGCATCCCGTCCGATCAATCGAAAATTGGCGATCACCTGTTCATTTGTTCCAACGGATAAACCCAGGGAAAACAACAGCAACGCAATAAGGATTCCGATGATTTTCTCGGTGTATCGGGTAGCGGGAATGTTTCGTGCAAAATACCCCATTGCTATGCCACACGTTATGGTTAGAAAAATAGAGAGCATGGTTTTACAGCCTTTTTATAATTTGGATCAGTTCGTCGCCAATTCCGATTTTATACCCTTGCGAAGCATAGACAACCCTTCCAAAAGTGTCGGCTATAATCACGATAGGCAGATTGTTGGGCGATGCCAAATTCAAGTTCTTCACCAATTGATTGGCAATGTTGCCTCCTTCATCGATGCCGAAAGTAAGGGTTGATGGCAATTCCGGAAAATCGGCTTTATCAAACCGTTTCCATTGGTCTTCGTTCGGAAACAAGAGAATAA
>FZPS01000068.1_pt29 | contig 20275 bp, 10 predicted proteins | sample 1817821 | NCBI WGS metagenome assembly FZPS01 (sample SAMEA104158645, study PRJEB21678) | metagenome | place: Germany | collected 2015-04-21
TCTACGAAGAATATGAGGAGGAAGAAGAATGAAAAACATTAATATTGGGAAGTACAGAAGAATCCGAAAGGACGTTGCTAGAAGGCTTTTCAACAATGGTAGAATTATTTATTGAGAAGACAAAATCACTTATTTCGGTCTTTAAAAAGCCCAATTTGGCTATGTTACAATAGAATTTTACTTATTTTTGCAATTCACATTATTTTCGCAAAAGTTGGCGAAGATTTTTTACAATGTTTCAAAATCAGGAGAAAAAATTATGCTAGTAATAAAAAATTTGAAAAAGAAATATCCGAATACAGATAAATATTCGGTAAACGATATATCATTAGAAGTAAAATCAGGAGAAATTTTTGGATTCTTGGGCAAAAATGGCGCAGGAAAATCCACTACTATAAAATGTTTGGCAGGTATTTTGCCATATGACGAAGGAAAAATATCTATATGCGGTTATGACCTTAAACAAGAGCCTATTAAAGCCAAACTCAATATGGGATATGTGCCAGATAATCACTCTGTGCTTGATAAACTAACGGGTAGAGAGTATGTAAATTATGTTGCTGACATTTATAGAGTAAGTCAAGAGCAAAGAGAAAAAATGCTAGATTATTATTTAGATGTATTCAATCTAAGGTTTGCAGTTGATAAGCAAATTAAAAGCTATTCTCATGGTATGAAGCAAAAAATTTGCCTAATATCTGCTCTGGTCCATCAGCCAAAACTTTGGGTGCTTGATGAGCCAATGCTAGGACTTGACCCGCAGTCTATGGCAGAAATAGTTTTGCAAATGCAAGCGCACGCCGCTAAAGGCAATGCTGTATTCTTTTCTTCCCATAACCTAGACCTTGTCAAAAAACTATGCCATCGTGTCGCCATTATTAATGACGGCAAGCTTTTTGATATCATAGAACTTGCCACCAACAAGGCAAATCAAGATAGTTTAGACGAAACATTTTATACAGCGACGGGCATGGACAGGGAAAAGATTAAGACTATTTTGGAGCTGGAAGATAGACGGGACAGCGCAAGCGATGCTGGAGGCAATGATGAATAATTTTCTGATTACTCTAAAGATGGAGTTCAGAGGAATATTCAATTTAGGAAAAGACCCCACCCAAAAAGCTTGGGGACTGTTTGCTCTGAACTTGATTTTTTCCGCCATCATCTATGTAGTTATGGTGGGCGGTATATATTTTGTATGTAAAATGATTTTGCAAGGTAATATTCCTATGAACTATGAATACCTTGCCGCAGCAACCTTTATAAGTATGGTTGTGCAGTTTGTAAGCGCTACTCAACAACTTGTCAAAGTGCTGTATTTTGATACTGATAATGAGCTATTAATCCGCTTTCCTTTAGAAGGCATAGAGTTATTTTTGGCAAAATCAGTATTCGTCTATATAAACACTTTGATAATAAGCATAGTATTTACATTGCCATTTTATGTGTTTTATGGAATTTTTAATGATATGGGAGGGTTTTTTTACATAAACAGCGTAACCACTGCTTTTATGATTAGCTTTATTCCTTTTTTCTTGGCAAGTTTAATTTCCGTTCCATTTATGCATTTAAATAACATAATTAGGAATAAATTCGGACTTAAACTGACGCTTATAATTTTGCTTATTGTCATAGGGTTTTCTTTGTATATGATGCTGCTTAGAGGAGTGCTTGAGTACTATCAAACACAAGAAGCAAACATGCTCTTTAGCGAAAAGACGCTAATGATGTTAAAAACAGTAGCTAAAGGTCTTGTGCCTGCAAGCTTGTTTGCCAATGTGCTTTATGGCGAAATGATTTGGCAAAGTATACTTATGATAGCTTTGCTTATAGCTGTTTTGGGATTAGCTAGTATGTACTTAGGCGCGCGTAGCTATTACCCAGTCTTACTAAAGAGCATTGAAAAAGGCAGAGAAGCTTTTCATAAAAAGACTAAAAATAAGCCAAAGAGCATTTTTGGAACTATTTTGTATACTGAGCTTATTGCTATTTTTAGGTCTTTTAATTATAGTTTTCAATACTTAGCTATGGCGATAGCAGCGCCTGTTATGGTGTTTTTCTGTAACAACTTAGCAGTTGCAGTAGGCGACAGCTCAGTAGGGGGCGCTATAATTCCTGGACTTACAATACTTGTTATTTTGATATTTGATACCATAATTGTAAGCTTTGCGTCCACCACCATAAGCCGAACGGGAGAAAACTTTTATTTTACCAAAATCATACCCGTCAGTTACCGTATGCAACTGCTTATAAAAATGGTGCTGTATATGATAGTGGCAGGGGGAAGCAACTTAATATCCTGTCTGTCAACTTGGATTATCTTTGGCGGAGAAAAGTACGGCAATTATATTGGAATTATTGATGTGCTAGGAATATTTGGCATTTCATTCTTTGTAATAATTTCATTGACGGCCATTGCCATTCTCAGCGATATGAAATCGCCCACTTTTGAAACTAATAGTGATGGCGATTTAGTGCAAGCCAACAAAAATGTTACAGGGACTATGGTGCTAGGTATTATTCTAAGTGTGCTTTTTGGCATTTTTGCCATGCTTTTTACCTATATACCAATGGGGGCGTGGAAAGCAGGCATAAATGGAGTATATATTGTGCTTAATACGCTCAGCTTTGTTATGGCTGTGGTAATGGTGCTAGTATTATTCCTTAATGCTGAAAAAAGATATGAAAAAATTGTGCCATAGGAGGTAAATATGAAAAAAATAGTAATTGCTATGTTGCTGATGTTGCCTCTTATCATAGTGGCGACGGTGTTATTAAGCGCTAACATTATTAGCGTAAATGTATATATTGCCGTACAAAAGGTGGAGCTTAACACAGATGATATTTTGATATTGCCTTTGTCGCAAGGTCAATATCAATTTAAAGCGACGGTTTATCCCACTGGGGCAAGAAATAAAAATGTTTTTTATGAGATAGAAAACTATGAAAGTTTTACCGATGACCAAGGAGTATCGGCGACTATCGACCAAAATGGTTTGGTAAAATTTAATAGTTATTGCGCCTTTGATGTGCTAGTTACCACAGAAGAAGGATATAAAACCGCCCGCTGTAATGTCATTGTTGAAAGCGGAGAAGTGGAAAGTGTAGATATAGTTTTGGATAGCTACAATGTGGAGGTAGGGGAGAGCGTAAGCATTTTGCCGACCTTTAATCCTATTGATGGACAAGCTGATAATCTAACTTGGTCTAGTAGTAATCCCGCTATTTTGCGTGTTGATAGAAACGGAATAATAACAGGCGTAAGTCAAGGCACAGCAGATATTACGGTATTTGTAAAAGATGATATATCCGCAACTAAAACCTTTACCGTTACAAAAGGCGTGACTACATTTGGTCAAGAGTTTAAGGTGTCTAGAAACTTTACTATAAGTGAAATAGCACCGTCAGACGAAATCTTGGTGCAAAGTGGCGGACATATAGAAGGAGACAATTTTATTTTTGACGATGATGTAGCTGTGCTTAGCATAGGCGGGCAAAGAGTTGTAATAACAAAGTGCCAGCCAAATGATATTGAGTTTGAGCATAGCGATATCTTAAGGCAAAAGCTAGTTAAATTAAATAGCGCGCCAATGTATCTAAATGTAGTTTATAGCGATGTGTTTAACTCATCTAAAGTTGAGGCCACTTACTCTACCAATAATGAGCTTGTAGCTACCATTTCTGCCAATGGCAAAATAAATGCAGTAGGGCGTGGTAAAGTTCAGCTTACAGCAAGCGCTCAAGGTAAAACGATAACTATTAATTTTGAAGTTGTGCAAGAGCTAAAGTATATTAGGCTTAACACCACAGACGGCGACGATAAAAAAGGTATAGCAGATAGCGCAGTCTATGGCAATATGTCCTATGTAAACGGTAAGTTTGTGCCATATGTTTTGGACTTGGGTATAAGTTATCCAGTTGAGTATGATTGGCAAGACTTTGAAATAAGCGTTAGCGATGAAAACATTGCTTATGTTGACGGGCATAGCATTGTGTTTAAAAATGCTGTAAAAGGCGAAAAATCATTGCAAATTATAGTAAAAGCAAAGCATTCTGCATATAAGTCAATGGAAGTTGCTGCAAGGCGAAATCTTACTATTGCAAATGCTGTAAATTGCAGCGACTATCAAAGTATGTATGCCGCAGGACAGGCAGGCTTAAGTATTTGTATGCTAAACAATATTGAGCTTGCAAAAACCGATAATGTTCTTAAAATAAAAGGAAATCTATATGGAAATGGCTATGAGTTAAGCGCGCTAAATAAAGAGCTTGGTCAAGAAGAGCCGTTAGTTACAGTTAATGCCGATAATGTAAAGGTTAGTAACATAAAAATTAGATGTGACGATGTCGTTAAAATGAATCAAGCTAACGGTTGTTCGGGCGTTGCGCTTTTGATAGGAGAGAAGCACCAATCTCAAAGATTTAATAAAATAGAAGTGGAATTTTGCATTTTGGGCGACAGCTTTTTTGGACTAGAGATGCACAACAGCGATGTCTATGTAAATGGCTGTATTATAAGAAACACCAGCAATTTTGGCATTTCTTTACCCAGTGGTCAAAACCCTAATATTGCAGATAAATGTGATTATAGCAATTTGCATATAAACAACAGCGTTATGAGTAACATTGTAGCTACAGCAGTAGGAATTGCAACAGGAGAAAACGCAATAGGCGGCGGTACGCTACCCAAGCAAAGCAATTTTTATAGTACGGGATTTTTAGATATTTATAACTGGCAGGACATTACTAGCGCAAGAATGCTAGATAGACCGCTTTTTGAAAATCCTGCTTTTGATGAACTGGTCAAAAGAATGCTTAACAATACGCTTGGCAATGAAGTGAAAAAACCTATTTACGATGACATTAGGTATGAAATGAATGGCAAAAGCTATATACACCTTGGTATCGTTACAGCTGGTGCGCTTTATGAGAGTACTTCTAAGGTGGAAATTGAAGACCCTAGGATAATAAAGTTTGATATAGAAGCGCTTGACGGAGTAGCTAAGATAGCAAAAACATTTAAGTTTGACTTCTATCCATGTGTGCTGTACATTTATGAAAATACTTCAGATATCGCTGCTGAGACAGAATTTTATGAGAATAAATGGTCATATAGAAGATTAAGAGGAGAAAAATCAATATAATGGAGAGCATAAGCGTAGTTCAAAAACTTGATAAAAAGACTTATTTTCGTTGCAGTATGTATTACCTAAAAAGGTTTTTAGGTCTGCGTGAAATTATACTGGTAACTTTGCTTTTTGCTGTATCTGTATGGCTGTATGCAGCATATGATATCTTTATTGCGCTTATCTTTTTTGGCGTGACGGCAGCGCTTATAATAATTGCCGTCGCGCTCTTTTTGATAACGGGAATTTTAGGTTATAAACATGATTATGAAAAGATGCAAACGGAATTTCATAAGCTGGATTTTTTGCAAGATAGACTTGTTGTAACTAGTCTAGATAAGGCAGGAGAGCCTATTTTTAGCGAAGATTTCCCATACCAAAAAATTGAGAAAATAGCATTGAGAAAAAATGAAATTTTTATTTATGCCGCAGTTGCTATAAATTATTATGTAACCCAAGAAAGTATGAAAGAAAATACTTTAGATGAGCTAAAAGAGTGGCTAATGGAAAAGGCTAGTCCTGACAAATTCAAAATTAAAAAGACAGTTAGAAGATTTCCTAAAAAGAAAAAAATTAAGCTGGGCGAAGAGTAATTAAAATAACAATATCTTAACAAAAGCGGCGGAGAAAATTCCACCTTTTTTGTTTTCTTTAACAAGCTTTGCAGACCTTATATTCTTTGCCCATATCTCTTTATGCCACGCGCTATATATATTATATATATAAATGTTAATTCTCTATTGCAATTTAGCTAGTTCTATGTTATATTATTTATAACTGTAATTATGTGCAGTTGTATTCAAAAATTTGTGCTGAAAGCGGAGGTTTAGCAAATGAATTATAGACGAGTAAGCGTTAGGCCCATACTAAGTATTTTATTAATACTTGTCTTGTTATGCGCTGTGTTTACGCTTGCTGCCTGTTCCGATAAAAAAATTGATGCTGTTGCAATTGAAGTGGTGCAAGACACCATTCCTGATGTGGCGACGGTAGGCGCTTTTGAAGTATCTCAGTTAAAACTAAAAGTTACAAGCGCCGACGGCAGTGAGCAAGAGATAGCAGTTACGCTATCTATGTTGGATACTGAATCCAAAAAAAGCTTGAAAGAACCGGGCGAGAAAAACATCAATGTTTTTTACCAAGGACAAGCTACCAACTTTACCATATTTTTGGTAGAAGAAGGCACTAAGACAGTAAGTGTTACTTTCTTAGGTCAAGACAGCACAGTACTTGCTAAAAAATACGCAGTAGCAGGCGACGCTATTGAAGCTCCGCAAGCTCCCGCCATTGAGGGGTTGATGTTTGACAGTTGGCGCAACAGAGATAACAGCCAAGAAGTAGACTTATCTTCAGTTTCTTCCAATTTGGTTGTGTACGCTCACTATACAGAAAACGCAGCAAGATATACCGTAAAGTTTTATGATTATAACAAAAATTTAGTAGAAACTTATGAAAACATTCCTCACAATTCAACCATTACCGCTCCAAATTGGGACAAACCTTCCGCAATTAAGTCTTATACCTGGAACTGGGATTTTATTAATCAAAAAGTAACGCAAAACACTTCTATTTACATGACAGTGGTATATGACACCTGTGATGTTAATTTTCAATATGCTTTCAGTGAAGATGGACAAAGATTTAATTTGTTTACCAAAAAGAGCGTAGAGCGCGGAAAAGCGCTTTCAAACGACGATTTACAAGATGCCATAGATGAGATGGCTGAAAAAAATATAGAATGGATTAAATGGTTAAACGCAGATAAACTAGCTACCAACACCGCTAAGGAATTTACTATAATCGCTCTTGCAAAATCATATACATACAAAGTTGAATTTATTGACCAAGACCATGCTACAGATTATATAGATTCTGGTCAAAGCTTTACAATGCCGCTAGATTGCAGGCATAGAGAGGGGCATGAGTTTGCAGGGCAATGGGAAGATGAAAATGGCGTAAGGTATACCGCAGGCAATTCTTATCAAATAAATGCAAATTTAAAATTAAAAGCTGTGTACACTAAAGTTCAAAACAATATTAAGTTTATCTTTAACTTTGAAGAACTTGAAGACGAAGACGGCAATATGCTTTCTCAAGAAGTCATTCGCACCGTTAGCGATATAGATATAAACGCAGAGTATCTAGAAGCTCTGCTAGAAGAGCTAAAACAAGAAAATACTGCCAACTATGAAATTAAGAGTTTTGGAAAACAAGGCGATGATTATGTTATAGTTTGTGAAGATGCAGAGCAAAGATTAAGTTATGTTCTAGACGGCAACGGATATATTGTTGATGGATACAATCCCCCAGCTGAACAAGAAATTTTGCTTAATATAGAGATTGCTAACAAATATAACGATAAGCCTGTTGTGGGAATTGCAGATGGAGTATTTAGCAGCAGTGTTCATGGCTACAGCTTAAAAATAAATACCCTTACCTTGCCGGATAGCCTACTTGCTATTGGCAAAGATGCATTTAATGGAGCTACATTCTTAAAGGACATCACTATTCCTTCTAAAGTTAGTTCATTAGGCGAAGGCGCATTTATGAATGCATCAACTCCTTTAATTGAAGATAGTGAAGAAAGCCAAGAAAGAATAGAAATATCTGTTACCATACTAGGCGATGCGCTTACAGCTATTAGTAAGAATGCATTTTATGGCTTTTTAGGTTTACAAAATGTTGTTTTGCCAAGTAGCGTAACTACAATTAGTCAAAGCGCTTTCGCTGAGTGCAAGGACCTAAATCAAATAAACCTTGACGATGTAATAAGCATACAAGAGTCAGCTTTTGATAACTGTATCGTTTTAGGCGATATTGGCAGTCTAGCAAATGTTGCAGATATAGCAGATTTTGCTTTTAGAGCCACAGCTATTGTTGATGTTTCTTTAGACAATCTAACCAGCATTGGCACACAAGTATTTTTGATGACTGAAAAGCTAAATACTCTTGAAATTGGCACTCTAGCTGATGGAACAATTACATTTGACTTTGCTAACATAATGGGTAGCAATGTTAAAACTCTTATTCTTGGCTCAGGCGTAACGGCGCTAACAAACACCATTGGTGAAAAGTTTGCTTCTATTGGCAAGCTAGACGCAAGTGGTGTATATGCTATAAGCAAGCTTACGGCAATTAGCTTTGCAAAAGAAATAGAAAATATAGATGTATCCACATTTAACCAATTCCCACGCATAAAGACAGTTGATATAGTAGGGGAAAGTGATTATGTTGTGGACACTAACGCTTTATTTAAAGGAGATACACTAATATATTATCCGCCAGGAGTTTATGGCGACTATGTAGTGCCTAATAAGGTAAATGGCGTTGACATAACAAAAATTGCAAATGATGCTTTTGTTATGGCAAACCTTTACAAGCTTGTATTGCAAGAAAATATTTCCGAAATCGGCAATACCAATTGCGCAATGCTAAGCTTGGTAGAAATGTCTCTTGCTACACTGGAAGTGTTGTTTGGGCAATCTGTAGAGCTTACAGAAAGCGTTTCAATACAAGATATATTAGATACGTTAGATGCAAAGTTTGCTGACGGCGTAACTTATTATATAAACAGCTATGAAGAAGCAGATGAAGAGAAAGTCGACGCGCTTGTGAATGGCGCAAACGGACGCTTTATTGTTGAACTAGGCGCTGTGTCAAGTTATTTTGATGAGCAAAGCAGATTGCTTTATACCGTGGATAACGATATAGCTACCGTTATTGGCGGAGATAAAACGGTTACTGCTATTGCTATTCCTGCCACTTTGGGCGGATATACAGTAAGCTACATAAGAAATGGCGCATTTAATGGATATGCTGACTTAAAGGAATTACATATTGAAGCTATTTTGAATAACTTAGCTTTGTCATCTGATACATTTGCAGGCTGTGTAAGTTTAGAAGAAATAACTTTGGCAGGCCTTATAAATGTCGACAATATTAATTATAACCTATTTAACGATACTAAGCTTTATAGTGAGAATGCCATAATAATTTTGGCAGGAATACCAGTTGCGTACAATAGAGATTTTACCACTATAAAAGAAAGCAATTTAGAAGGAGCTACCATTATTCCTAAAGAATTCTTTAAAGGTTGCGATAGCCTTGAAGAAATTACCTTGCCAAATAGCATAATTGAAATTAATGATAATGCGTTTGAAGGGTGCAATTCTTTAACTACAATAAACCTAAACGCTGTTACAAAGACAGGTAAATATATCTTTAAGGATTGTACAGCGCTAGAATCTATTGTAATTCCTTTAGCTATAAACGACGGCAGTTTATCTCTTGGAATGTTTTACGGTTGCGCTAATTTAACAAGCGTTACTATGGATGAAGTCAATAGGTTTGGTCACGACAACGGCAAATCATATGCGTTTTATGGTTGTGAAAGCTTGGTAGACATTAGTTTCTTGTATGGGTTTATGGGCATTATTTATGAAAATGCTTTTGATGGTTGCAGCTCTATTACAGCTGTAAATCTAACTGTTGACGCCTCAGGAAACACCACCGATAAGTTTACTGAAATTAGAGCAAACGCTTTTGCTAACTGCACAAGCTTAGTTTATCTAGAGTTTGGCACAATAAGCGTGCTTGGAGCAAATGCCTTTAATAATACTGCACTAGAAACAATAAGGATAAAAGGCGCAGGCGGAATTTTTGCTAAAGGGCAAACAATAGCCATAGGCGTATTCCCCGCAGATGTTATATTATATATTGATAATGTAGATAGCAGTGTTGTAAACAATGTGCTTGCAAATTATCCTAATCGCACCATGGTAGAGCCAAGAATTACTTTTGAAATGCTAAATGGGTATGCCGCTGGCTCTAATGAGCTTAATATGGTTGCAGTGTCTGCTTCATATTTAGAAACAGCGCCGCAAGCGCCGCAATTTGACGATTATGTTTTTGTAAATTGGTTTGTGGAAGTTGATGGTGTAGATGTCAAAGCGCAATTCCCTATGACATTTAAAGTAAACACTACACTTAAAGCAAAATATTTCTCTACTGCGCGTGGCTCAATAGTAGATGGCAATCTAGAATTAATAAAAGATAACAAGTATAGATTAGCTAGCTATTCATCTCAAGATGACATAGCGTATATACCATATGAGTATAGAAATGATGATAACAAAATTTGCTATATACAAGAAATTGATTTGAGCATATTTGCAACCACTAGCATAAAAAGACTTGTAATTCCTGAAGGTGTGACAAAGCTAACGGGCACACTTAATGGCAGCTTGGTATCCTATATTAAGATAGCGAGCTCAGTAACAGATATTACAAGCGCAAATGCATTTACCAATATGAGCAATCTTGATATAGAGTGGGCGAACGATAGTAACTTAATAAATGCTTCTCTATCTGCCTTTGTGGGTAGCAAGTGGTATAAAGATACTAGCAATAAAGCAAAAACAGGCTTTAATAACCGCTTTGTAATTGCAGGCAGACTTGCTATTGAATATATACCTGCACCAAATAGCACGGACAAGATAATTAAAGTGCATAGCGAAGTTCTTAAGTTAAACGATAACTTGTTCTCAGTAGAAAACAGCAGCTTGTATGCAGCTGTCACCACAGTTACATTTAACGATGAACTAAAATTTATTGGCAGTGGCAGTTTGGCAGGTCTTACCAATTTAATCACTATCAACTATCACTCAATAGCCGCAAATTCAGCAATAGAAAATGTAACACTTAATGCTTTCCCATCTAGTTGGGTGGAAAAACAAAACCAAATAATTGTGGGCAAGATTTTCTTAAAGTATCGCGGAATTTTCTATACAGATAAATTTACGCTAGCTGAACATATAACCACAATTGCGCCAAGCGCTTTTGAAAACGCAAAAATCAAAGAGATAGTCTTTAGCAATAATGTTACTACGATAGGCGATTATGCGTTTAGAAACAGCGATTTGCAAAAAATAGTGTTGCCAGCTTCCATAAACTCAATGGGAGAAGGTGTGTTCCAAGGCTGCAAAGATTTACAAACAGCCGATTTGAGTGCAGCAAACATGACAGAATTGCCAATAGCTACTTTCTCTGGTTGCACCAACTTACTTGACCTTAAGTTAAGCAACAAGGTAACTAAAATAGGCGCAAACAGCTTGCAAAGCTGCGCTAAATTAAGAGATATTTCCGCCAATGGCTTGATAGACACAACAGGGCTTAACCTAAGCGGATTGGCTAGTACAGCATGGTATAGAGGAACAAATCAAGAAAAAGGTTCGCACCTTGTGCTTGGTAAAGTTTATGTCAAGTATGTAGTTGGAAGCAATCCCGACAAAAATGACGACGGACTTATTGAAGTTGAAATACCTGAAGGCGTTGTGGTAATTTTGTCAGAAGCCTTCATGGGAGTAGCTGATTTGGGCAAAGTTATTATTCCTCAATCGGTACAAACCATTGAAGCCAATTCATTTAAGAATACTTTACGCTTAGAAGAAGTTGTAATTGCTGCTAATTCTGAATTAGAAACCATAGGAGATGGAGCTTTTGCTCAAACCAAACATCTAACAGAAATCACTCTTCCGCAAGGTCTAGTAACTATTGGCAGAAATGCTTTTGATGGCTCTATGTTAAAGTCTATTATGATTCCGCATTCTGTGACGACAATAGGCGAAAGAGCATTTGCTGACAACAAATTAGAAACTGTGGTGTTAGGAAAAGGACTTAACTCCATAGGAGCAAACGCTTTTGCTGGCAACAATGAATTATATAAGGTAGAGTGGAGTCTAGAAGTTGTCAAAATGAATAACGAAATTGACAATAAAATAAATGTAGACACTGTTAAGCAGCTTTATTATATGTATTTAGCAAGCAAGACAGAGAGCGACGAATATTCATTAACTGCTCAATATGTTGACGGGATTTTCTCTCGTTCAAGCTTGATTCCTATTAGACTTTATATACCTAGTGAAGCTTATGTCATTGTAACTTCAGGAATATATGAATATCTATCAATATGGGTAGATAGCAATAATAAGTATTTTGAAATAATAAAAGAAGGCGAACTGCCCGAAGTTTCTTTTGACCAAGATGGTTACATTATGCAAAGTTTCCGTACAGAGCTAATAGAAGAAGGATTCTTAAAGAAACCCTCTAAGACTAACCATACCTTTAAGTATTGGGAAGTTAATGGTCAAGAAGTTACATTCCCTTATCATGTAAAAGGAGATGTAGAGTTTGTAGCTGTATGGGAATCCAATCAAAAGTCTTACTCAGACAGAGATGGAGAGGGCTATATCGACGGTTTGCTTTACGAAGGAAACATAGCTGACGGCGTGGAAGTTTCTTATAATATTATAGGTATAAGAGAAGAACTAAGCGTTATGTATGTTCCAAGCACTTTAGACGATAGACCCATAGTTGGATTTAACTTTGAGGCGGGCACTGCTGACAATGTGAAAAAAATAATATTTACAAAGGCTAGCAACTTCTTTAGGTTGGAAACAAACATTTTTGCCGCATTTACCAATTTGGAATGGGTAGAGCTTTATGATACAAATATGTCCAATATCAACTACAAAGTAGAAAATGGCGCTATGTACTCTATCGATGGCAAGGAACTTGTGGCATACTTTATCCAAAAGACTAAGGACGATAAAATCATAACGGAATTTGAAATACCTGAAGGTGTTGAAAAGATACTTCCCAACGCTTTTATAAATAGCGGACTTAGCTCAATAACTATTCCTAATACAGTTACCTCAATTGGCAAACTTGCTTTCAATGATGATATAGAAAACCTTGAATTTGCAAGCGACATATTCCTAACTGATGTAACTAGAGAGTCTGTTGAGAATACTATCTGGTATGCTGATAAGAGCTGGGAACCCTATGAGTTTAACAATAGCCCTGTAGGAAAATTCTATGCAGTAGCCAACATACTTTTGACTTATCATGAGCAAAGTCAAACGCACATATTAGAATTGCCAAATATGGTAAACGGATTTGCTATTACTGTGCTTGCAAGCAATTTAAGCTGTGACTATGACTTAGAAAATCCTCGTGAAAATCCTTATGACCTTATAGTATTGCCAAGCTCATTGAGAAAAATTAATTCTAGTAGCTTTGCTGGCATTGACGCATATAACTTTGATGGTCAAGAATGCGCGGAAACTTTAGTTGATATTGCCGATGACGCATTTGGTGAAGATTCTGAATACATAAAGAATACTACAAGTGAAGATGGTCTTATTGTTCTTGGTAAAGTACTTTTACGCTATAAAAACACGGCTGCTGAGCTTGACTTGACCAAAATTGAAAAAACAAAGAATATCACAACCATTGCAAAACAAGCGTTTATGGGCACACAGTTCTCAAAAATAACATTGCCTAATACCTTGACATATATAGCAGATGAAGCGTTTTTATCAAACACCAATCTGTCAGAAATCAACATTCCTGCCAATGTCAAGAGCATAGGAGCAAGTGCATTCCAGCACTGTACAGGACTTAAAAAGGTTATATTTGCAGAAAATAGCGCAATGGAGCATATTGGCGCAAGCAGCTTTGCTAATTGCTACAATCTTACTGGCATTAATATACCTTATACGGTAACTGCTATTGATGAAAATGCATTCAGCAACTGTATCACGCTAAGAACGGTGAATTTTGATAAGATTACAGAAACCGCTAATCCTGATACAGGCGACACAGTTATAGAAATTATAAACAAGAGCTTGTTAACTAGCCTAGGCGCAAGCGCATTCCAAGATTGCGCAGCGCTAACTTCAATCAGCATTCCTAACGGACTTACTGAGATTAAGGAAAGCACATTTAAAGATTGTGTATCCTTAGTGAATGTAGCCTTTGAAACTGATAAGAGCAAAGTTAAGGTTATTAGAAAAGAAGCATTTTTAGGCTGTGTGTCTCTAGGTAGCATAATCGATGTAGATAATCCAAGCCTTATTACGCTGTCATTGCCAAATGCTCTTACCCATGTGGAAGATAGTGCATTTGCTGGGTGTGAAGGGCTATATGGTGTGGCATTTAACTACAACATCAATAGGATAGGCAAGGAAGTATTCTTAGGCTGTCTAAAGCTTACAAAGATAGAGATTTATGCAGATACTCCACCTGTGCTAGGAGAAAATGCTTTAATGCGCGCTAGGCCTACCGACGAGAAACAACCTTATTATAACTTGCGTATCTATGTTAAGAGAGATAGCAAGGATAAGATATATGGTGATTATCTAAATTACTGGTCAGAATATGAAGCTAATATATTCAAGATAGGAAATTATGCAAGCTTAACCTATCAATACACTGAAGGCGGCAGTTCATTACCTCCTATTGTTGTACCCATTGACCAGCTTAAAGATGTATATGTCAATCTAAAATATTCATTCCCCAACAGAGTGGAAGTAACAAGTTGGATATTTGACCAAATAGACGGTGGCAATACAGAGATTTACGGCGCAAGCCGAGCTAAGAAACTGCTAGGCGCAGAAGATTATCAAAGACAGCACAATCCTAAAACTTCTACCTATGATATCATTTTGGTTGTGGACTATGATATGGTACTTGCCAACGCTCTAGATTCATAAAAAAAGTTGAATAAAACAGCTAGAAAGAAACGAAGCCATAATAGCTTCGTTTCTTTTATTTTGAAAGGAATTTTTAGTGTTTATAATAATTTAAAAAATAGTAGTAATTTTTATTGACAATACTAAGCCTAGAATATATAATACAAACCATGGTGAAGTTTAGTAAGTGTAACTTATAAGTTTGTTAATTGTAAACAAAGGGGCTAAAAATGGATATTGGAGCAAAGATTAAAGCTATAAGGCTGCAAAGGGGGCTTACGCAGGAAGAGCTTGCCCACAGATGCGAGCTTACAAAAGGCTATATAAGTCAATTAGAAAATGAAATAGCGTCACCGTCTATTGCTACATTGATGGACATACTAAATGTGCTAGGCGTTACTTTGCAATCATTTTTTACCGAACCTAAAAAAGAGAAGATAGTTTTTGGAAAGAACGATTTTTTTGAAAGTAAAAACGGTAGCGGAAAAAATCTTTGGCTTATTCCCAACTCTCAAAAGAATGAAATGGAACCTATAATCTTGGAATTGCCGCAAGGGGGCGAAAGCGAATTAAGACTACCATTTGAAGGAGAAGAGTTTGGATATATTCTTGAAGGCAGAGTAGAGATAGAGCTAGGAAATCAAAAGTTTGTGTATAAGGCAAAAAAAGGGGAAGCCTTTTACATTGACGGCAAGTATGAGCATAAGCTACGAAATATTTTTAAGGGCAGAAGTCGCGTGCTTTGGGTGACAACGCCAAGCAATTTTTAAAATAAAGGTCAGGAGAGTGTACTTATGGTATCTAAAGAAAACAAAATTATTGAAGTAAAAAAACTCACTAAAGAATTTGACGGCATTGCCGCGGTAAAAGATGTAAGCTTCTCTATAAAAAAGGGAGAGTTTGTTACGCTGCTTGGTCCAAGCGGTTGCGGTAAAAGCACTTTACTAAGAATGATAGCAGGCTTTGAAAAGCCAACAAGCGGCAGTATCATGTTAAATGGAGAAGATATTACTGCTATACCGCCCCATAAACGCCCTGTAAACACTGTATTTCAAAAATATGCGTTGTTCCCCCACCTTAATGTATACAACAATATAGCATTTGGTTTGAAGCTAAAAGAAGTGCCAACAGGAGAAATTATCACCCATAAAAAAACAGGTGAAAAATATGAAAAAATGCGTAAGCTTTCAAAAGCAGAAATTGACCAAAAGGTCAACCGTGTGCTAAAGCTAGTAGATTTGGAAGACTATGGCTATCGTAATGTAAATAGTTTAAGCGGCGGACAGCAACAAAGAGTGGCAATTGCTAGAGCCATAGTAAACGAACCGCAAATTCTGCTTCTAGATGAACCGCTTGGTGCGTTAGACTTAAAAATGCGTAAGGATATGCAAATGGAGCTTATGAATATGCATAAAACCTTAGGCATAACTTTTATTTATGTCACTCACGACCAAGAAGAAGCACTCACTATGAGCGATACCATTATAGTTATGCGCCATGGAGAAATTCAGCAAATTGGCACTTCGCAAAAAATTTATGATGAACCAGCCAACTCATTTGTAGCTGACTTTATTGGAGAGAGTAATATATTTAGTGGACTTATGCTACAAGACCGCTTGGTTTACTTTTGTGAACATACCTTTGAATGTGTGGATACTGGATTTAAGAAAAATCAACCTATTGATGTAATTATTCGCCCCGAAGATATCTTTATTATAAAAGGCGACGAAGAAAAGTTAAGCAAAGCCATGGTTAGAGCAACAGTAAACTCTTGCGTTTTCAAAGGTGACCATTATCAAATTATTGCAGCTATTAAAGGCGAAACAGAAGTAAATGAAATTTTAATATTTGACAATGTGCAATGCGCTGAAGGTGAAGAGGTAGGTCTGTTTATCAAGCCTTTTGATATTCATATTATGAATAAATTCCGTGTAATTAATGAGATAGAAACGGAAATGTGGGATGAATATGTCGTAGAAATTTGCGGCGGCAAGTTTGAATGCAATAGTGATTTGCCATCAGGAACTAAAGTTAGAGTGAAAATTGACTTTGACGATATCCAAATCTGTGATGATGAAGAAGACGGTGTCATTGGCGCTACCGTTGTAAACACCATATACAAGGGAAGTTATTATCAATGCATTTTGCGTACTGATGACTATTATGATTTCTTTGCAGATACAGAAGATGATTGGCTAAAAGGTGACCGCGTGGGCATAAATGTAGCTAAAGACAAAATTATTATTGAAAAGGTAGAAGGAAGTGATGAAGACTAGCATTTTTAATTCAATATGGCTAAGAGCAAAAAACTTTAGAATGACAAGAAAGGTTTTTAGCTACCCCTATATTTTGTTTTTATTGTTTTTTGTGGTAATACCTGCTGCGCTAATTTTGGTGTATGCGTTTTTAGATAGTAGCAATAACTTAACTTTTGGTAATTTTATATCCATATTTACAGATGGCGCAAGCTTAAAGGTGCTGTTAACTTCACTGCTTGTAGGAGTGGTAACTACTGTGCTATGTTTTATCTTAGGATACCCTGTTGCGTATATACTAAGCCGTAAAAAGTCAGGCAAATTTATGGTGCTGTTATTTGTACTGCCTATGTGGGTAAATTTCCTTATCAGAACTCTTGCTACCAAAGCTATCTTTGTAGCACTAGATGTGGAACTAGGCATGGGAACGGTAATTTTTGGCATGGTATATAACTATTTGCCTTTTATGATTTTGCCTTTACACACTATATTAACAAGTATAGACACATCATATGAAGAAGCAGCAAAAGATTTGGGCGCAGACCGTATAACAGTCTTTATAAAGACCACTTTGCCACTAAGCATACCTGGCATACTTAGCGGTATTACTATGGTTTTTATACCCACAATTAGCACATTTGCTATAAGTCAGCTTTTAAGTGACTATACAATATTTTTGTTTGGCGACAGCATTCATACCAAATTTAACAATAATTTATACGGCGTAGGCAGCGTTATGAGCTTAATTATGCTAATTTTTGTTGTGCTAAGCAATATTGTCATTAGCAAAGTCAGCGGCAAACAACAGCAAGGAGGGAGTAACCTATGGTAAAGAAGATATTAGAAAAAGGATATTTAGGTTTAATCCTTGCTTTGTTATATGCGCCTATATTGTTTATTATTGTGTTTTCCTTTAGCAATTCAGCGACATTTACCTTTAAAGAAGGTTTTACCCTAGAAGCGTATAGGTCTATATTTACATCTAGTCAAACTCCAGGGCTGTTGCAAGCGTTAAAAAATACATTTTTGATAGCTATTGTGTCTAGTGTGGTTGCAACCATACTTGGCAGTACTGCAAGTATAGGTATCTTTAGCTTGCGTAAGCGCACAAGGCGTATGGTTGAGGGCATAAATCAACTGCCTATTATAAATAGTGAAATAGTTATGGCGGTAAGCTTAATGCTGTTTTTTGTAACCTTTAGATTTCCAGCGGGGTATCTAAGGCTAATTCTAGCGCACATAACTTTTTGCACACCATATGTTGTACTTAGCGTAATGCCAAGATTAACGCAAATGGACCCCAATATTTATGAAGCGGCGCTAGACCTTGGCGCAAGTCCCACAAAAGCACTTATTAAGGTGTTGATACCTATGCTTGTTCCTGGCATTATAAGCGGATTTGTGCTAAGTTTTACGCTAAGTATGGACGATTTTATCATAACGCAGATAAATAAAGGTGCAGCAACGGGAATAAACACACTTTCTACTTATATTTATGAAGATGCGAGATTGAAAGGCTTAAGTCCTTTTTGGTTTGCTATATTCAGCATCATATTTATATTAGTGCTAACTCTTGTACTTTTGATGAACTTTAGAAAAAATGTCGGACAATCTGACAAAGGAGACACATATGAAAAGCAGTAATAGAGCAAGTGTAATTATTACCATTATTTTGCTTACCGTTATACTTTTAGTAACTGTTTTTGCGTTTCTAATACCGCCACTGCTTACAAAAAAGTATGATGAAAAACTAGTTATTTATAATTGGGCAGACTATATTGATATTGAAGTTTTAGATGAATTTGCCGCTTACTATGAAGAGCTTACAGGAAAGAGCCTAAATATTGTTTATAGCAACTTTGACACCAATGAAACAATGATGACAGAGATTATAAAAGGCGATAGCAAAATTGACCTAATTTGCCCTAGTGAATATGCTATTCAAAAACTCTTAAGACACGACCGCTTGGAAAAACTAAATTGGAACTATGTTACAGACTTAGGCGAAGAGCTATACTTAGGCAATATTAAAAAGGATATAAGAGAAAAGATTGATTCTGTTTTTAGTGACACAGCAATAGGGGACAAGACAGGAAATATGAATGATTACTTTGTTCCTTATATGTGGGGTACATTAGGCGTTTTGTATAATACCAATTACCTAACTTATGAAGAAGTAAAAGAAGCAGGCTGGGGAATTTTTTGGAATAGTATCAATAAAAAAACTCTTGATAAAAAAATCCTTGTAAAAGATAGTATTCGTGACACATATGTTTGCGCAGTGATGTATTTGAAAGAGCAAAACTTGTTGCCATCAAAGTATATGTCTTATAGCGTGCAAGATTTAATAACTTGCACCGACCAAGAGATGATTGATTTAGCGGAAAAAGTACTAGAAGAGCAGAGAAAGTACCTAAAAGGCTATGAAGTTGACTTTGGTAAAGATGATATGGTCAACGAAACAGCTTATGTCAATCTAGCTTGGAGCGGAGACGCCGCTTATGCCATAGAAGAAGCAATGGATGACGAAAGCAACAGCTATCTTGATTATTATGTACCAGAATCAGGAAGCAATATTTGGTTTGATGGCTGGGTTATACCAAAAGCAGACGATGACTATAAGCCAAATTATCGTGCGGCGCATTTGTTTTTGAACTTCTTAAATAGGCCTGACATTGCTCTATACAACACTTTAGAAATAGGTTATGCGTCAGCAGTAGAAAATGATATCTATACAAAACTACTAGACAGTGAAAAATATATGTCATTACTTACCATAGGCTCATGGGAAGAAAGCTATGAACTTTTGGATAAAGATTATTCAGAAGACGAAAATTATTATGCGCTACTTGGCTTGATTGCTTTGCTAGAAGGTTATGAAATTGATGCTGACAAAGATAGCATATTGGAATTTAATGAAGATTTCTTTGGCGACATCAGGAGATACTCTGACTTTAGCCACAACCTTGGAATGATGCAAGACCTTGGACGAATTGAAGAAAGCGACAATGAAAGAGTAGTGGAAATGTGGGAGCGCGTAAAATCGTATGGAGAATCTAAAAACTGGATTATTCTTGGTGTGCTTATTGCAATTCTTGTAGGATTGGGTCTTTTGGTAACAGTTTTTGTTTTGTACTGGTTTAATAGGCCGCCACGACCTAGAAAATTAGATTAAAAATACTTAAAGCATCCAATTAAAGAAGCGTTCACATAGGGATTTACGAAACAAGTGAATTTTAACCGACTCTCTTCAAGCGGAGACTTGAAAGAAAAGACTGCACCGAAGGATAAAACCTTTAGTGCAGTCTTTGTTATACTGTTTATGACAATGATGATGAACTGTTCACCTTAAAGACGGAAC
>FZPS01000186.1_pt171 | contig 20268 bp, 24 predicted proteins | sample 1817821 | NCBI WGS metagenome assembly FZPS01 (sample SAMEA104158645, study PRJEB21678) | metagenome | place: Germany | collected 2015-04-21
GAATTATTTGATAAAGGAGTAAAAATCACATTAAATACAGATAATAGAACTTTATCAAATACAACATTAAATAAAGAAATTAAAAAAATCATGAAACATTTAAACTTCACTAAAAAAGAAGTAAGAAAAATGATGATAAATGCATTAAACAATTCTTTCTTAAATGAAAAAGATAAAGATAGAATATTAGACAAGTTTTAGATAAAAAAGGATCATATCAAATTTGATATGACCTCTTTTTTTATACAACAGACTTTAAGAAAGCCTCCATAATAAGCGTTGCTACATAAGCCCCTGGATCTTTTAGAGTCCTACTAGCCTCTCCTCTTGTTGCTGCTCTACCATGAACAGCCAACATAGTTGAGGTATTTTCATATCCTTCTTTAGATGCATTATAAGCATCCTTAGCTAATTCATATAGAGGTTTATCATTATTGGATAATACCTCAACTGCTGGGTGAAGTCCATCTAAGAATGTTTTTTCACCAATTTTAGCCTTTCCACGATTAGCTACTCCATCTTCATATGCTTTAAATAACTGATATAAACCTTCATTATCTAATTCAGTTTTTCCTCTAAGCTCTTTTCCAGCATTCATTAAACCACTCGCCATAAGTGTTCCCATAGTAGAAGGAACTGCAGTAGACATAGCCTTACCTGCAAAATATAACATTCTACCAATATCTGTTTCATTTGAATCTTTTATAGCTTCATATGCTGCTTTAAACCCATCACTCATTGTAAGCCCTAAATCACCATCACCTACAATACTATCCATTTCAATAAGTTTTTCTTTATTTTCGCACATTATATTTGAAATAAGATTTAATAATTTTTTAATATAATTTACATCCATAATTCCACCTCACACTTGCTTAAAGAATGGAGTATTTACAGGATAATCAATTAATTCTTTAAGTTCATCATCTAATTTTATTAATGAAATTGACAAACCAGCCATTTCAATAGATGTAGCATACTCACCAACATAGTATCTATGAACATTAATGTTTCTATTCTTTAATATTTCGTCAATTTTTCTAGTAACAATATATTGTTCATCAAGAGGTGTAGCACCTAAACCATTAACTAAAACAGCAACTGTATCATTTTCTTCAAATGGAAGATCATTTAATATGGTTTCCATCATTTCTTCTGTAATCGCATCAGCTGGTTCAATTTTCCCTCTTCTAATTCCAGTTTCTCCATGAATACCCATTCCTATTTCCATTTCATCTTCACCGATTTCAAAAGTCGCATGACCAACTCTAGGAACGATACACGGAGTCAAGCCAACACCAAGAGTCCTTGTATTCCAACTAGCCTTTTTAGCTATTCTAGTAACTTCATCTAAATTCATCATCTTATCTGCAGCTGCACCAGCACACTTATATACAAAGAATATACCAGCAACACCACGTCTAATTGATTTTTCATCAGGACTAGAAGGCCCTTTAGATGAAACATCATCAGCTCCTAAAACTGTCTCAACTCTAATGCCATCTTCAAAGTCAGCCATTTCAGCAGCCATATCAAAGTTAAATATATCTCCATTATAATTTCCATAGATATATAAAACTCCAGCACCTTGATCTATTTCTTTAGTAATTGCATGCATTTGTTCTGCACTAGGAGATTGGAATACATCACCAATTGCACAGCCATCAAGCATTCCTTCACCAACATAACCTAAGAATAAAGGTAAATGTCCACTTCCACCACCTGTAGAAATACCAACTTTTCCTGGTTTTTTCACATTAGAAACTAAACATTGTCTATCATCATTTACATATGATATTTGATCTTTATGTGCAATATAGATACCTTCTAACATTTCCTGCAAATAATTTTCAGGACTATTTATTATTTTCTTCATTTAATCTTCCTTTCTCTACAAATTTGTCACTGTTAACTAATTTAACCTCAAATTTATTATTCTCATAAGTTAAAATAGTCACCGAACAATTTTTAAAACCTTTGTTTTTAAATTGCTTTTCATATGCCTCAATATTCACCATTTTAATTGCGGCTAAAATTGTTATTCCATGAGAAACACAAACAATATTTCCACTTAAATCTTTATTTTCATCAACTATTTTACGAATTGTTTCCTTAATTCTTTCATAAACCATTTCAAAATTTTCTCCATCAACCTTATCAAATGGATAAAATATTAATTCCTCATAATTAGTGCAGCCTTTAAATACATTTGGCTTAGTTTCTAAGGTTCCAAAATTCATTTCTTTTAAGCCTCTACACATTATTATTTCTAGGTCTCTATCTCCCCTTAAATAATCTGCAGTATCATAAGCTCTTTCACTAGTTGATGTATAAATTTTCAATATAGGAATATTCTTCATTCCAATACCTAACCACTTACCCTGTTTAATTCCAAGATTAGTTAAAGGAGTATCTGACCATCCTTGAAGAGTTTTCCATACATTAGATAATGTTTCACCATGTCTTACAAAATATAAATTAAGCATTATTCTTTAACGTTAATTTCCTTTGGATATTGCCATGAAGTAAGCTCTTCTAAAGGAATTACATTTGGTTCTTTTCCTTGAGTAACTGTCAGTGTATTAAAGTATAATTGTGCAAGTTCTTCAATATAAGCTGCCTTTAAAAACGCTTCATAAATATTATCTTTGTCATATGCAACTGCACCATGACCTTCTAATAAGAAACATTGTGCTTCTTGACATACATCTACAACACTTTCAGCTAATGCAGGTGTTCCAGGTCTTCCATAAGGAGCTACCGGTACTCTACCTTTAGAAAGCCCCATAGTTGCAACCTCATAAACAATTGCAGGAAGTGGTTTGTTAAGTACTGCAAAGCTTGTCGCATACATTGAATGAGTATGTGCAACTGCCATTGCATCAGGAACTGTATGATAAATCTTTAAATGCATTAATGATTCACTTGTAGGATTATATCCAGCTAAGCTTTCAATAACATTAGCATCCATATCAATCACAACCATATCTTTAGGATCTAAAATATCTCTATCAATACCAGCAGGAGTAATTACAATATAACCAGTCTCTTTATCTCTTGCAGAAAAATTCCCAGATTTATGTTTACATAAACCATCTCTTTGAGCTCTTTTAGCTATATCTAATACATCTTTTTTTAATTGTTCTAACATTTTCATTTCCTTTCTTTAAATATCAATTCATAAATTTCTTCACTATTTTTTGAAGCTTTTATTTTATCTAGTAATTCTTTATTTTCAGTAATTTCAATTAACTCATTTAATGCTCTTAAATGAGCTTCTCTATTAGGAGTCGCTATAACGACTATTATTCTTGCCTTCATATATCCATTAATCAATATATCTTTAGGTAACTTCAATAAAGAAAACCCAGGTTTATAAACACCTTTATCTATATCCGAATGTGCAAGCACCAATCCATCAACTATTGCCCAAAAAGGTTTTGATGTAATTATTTCTTCTTTCATACTATCTACATAACTTTGGCTTATTATATTTTTTTCCAACAACGGTTCACTAGCAATATCTAGAGCTTCTTCCCACCCTACACACTTATCTAAAACAATAATATTATCTTTGCTTAATAAGTCTTTTAAGCTCGCTTTCTTTTTATCAACTTCACTAGAAACCTCATATATCGTTTCACCAAAATAAACTCTTAATGCATTAATCAATCCCTTTGTATCTTTAATATATGCATATTTCTCAATTATAGGAATTAACTTATTTGAATTAATAGTATTCATAGTTTTATCAACTAATTTGTTAAATACTTTCCCTCTTAACATTTGTATATCATAATCATCCATTATCGGTTTTACAAAAAATTGGGGTTTGTCACAATCTAAAATAACAGTACTAAAAACAATATGATATTCCTGCTCAAACTCATAAAATTCTCTTAAAGACATAGCCCTTAAAAAATGAAATTCAGGAAAGGAAGTCTTTAGCTTAATAAACAAAAAGTTTGATATTGTAATTCCATTTGTACATACAACTATTGCAATCTTTTTACTCTCTATAACATCTAAGTTACCTGACTTAGTTAACCATCCTCCAAATAATATTGTTATATATGCAATTTCTTCATCAGAAAATGGCTTATTAATCATTTCTTCTAATGGTTTTATAGAATATTTTGTAAGTTCAAATAATGAATTGTGCATAGGTAAAATCATATTTAAAATATTGCTTTCAATATGATAATTATATTTAATCCTATAAATAGCTGGTTTTATGTGTTGTAATAATGCATCTAATAATGCATCTCTATCTTCAAACCTAACACAAACCAAGTTTTCAAAATTTGTTAATACTTCATTCGCAACTAGCTGTAGTTCTTTTTCAGAATCTCTATTTGAATCATACTTAACACTAGATACTTGAAATAATGATACTATATACATTTTTTCCATAGTATCTACAATATTATATTTTTCAAATATCTTAATTACACTATTATATTCACTTGTACCAACAATATGATGATAATCCTCAGGTAAATAATCAAGCATTTTATTGCTTTCAATTCTTTTGAGGATGAAATATAGAATATAAGGAATTTCTTTTAATCTTTCATCTGTATATCTTGCATTTAACGATTTTTCAACTTCTTCAACATCTTCTTTTAATGTTCTTATTTTTTCTTCATCAACTTCTAATGTTTTCACCAAAATATTTTCGCCATATAGGTTAGATAATATATTATTTATTACCTTAATCATAAAGTTACGTTTTTCGTATTCTTTACCAACTATAAAGTAACCATCTTGTCTTTCGTACATTACTTTTAGATCATAATCATCAAGAAATTGAGATTGAAGTTTTTTAAGATCTGATAAAACTGTGTTTTTACTTATTTTTAAAGCATAAGTAAAATCATTAATCATTAAAGTATCATCATGAACTAATAACGCTAAAGCTATTAAATTTAGTCTTTCATGTTCACTAAGAATATAATCCCTTTCATTAATCTCATGCTTATCTGATTTAAATGTTTGAATTAAATCATTTGAAACAACAAACCTTCCAGTTCTTAATCTTTTTATCTCTTCATATCCATTTTCTATTAAATAATAATTAATTTTATCTAAAGAATAACTTAACTGCTTTCTTGATATAGATAATTCTTTTTCAATTTGTGATCCAGTAATCGCTGGATTATCAACAATTATAGTTAGTATAGTTATTCCTCTATCATCCAACGACAATATATCACCTCACTTCTAAATGATTGTTACGGCTGGAGTATCAATTTGTAAATCAAGTAAATCCTTAAATTCATCATTTAATTTCATCACTGTTAATGCTGCTCCATTCATATCTAACGATGTAACATAATCACCAATAAATGATTTATAAATGCTTATACCTTTATCCTTAAAATAATTTTCAACTTCATCATAAAGTACATAAAGTTCCATTAAAGGTGTACAACCTAAACCAGATAAAATTACAGCGATTTCATCGTTTTTATTAAGCTCTAAATCTTTAAAGATCTTATCACTTAAATGATTTGCAATTTCATTTGCCGGCCTAAGCTCTGTAACATTAATTCCTGGCTCTCCATGATGACCTATACCATATTCCATAGTACCTTCTTTAATTTCAAAATTCGGATGACCAACTGCAGGAATTGTACATGCACTTAATCCAACACAAATACTTCTTGTTGAATCTACTGCTTTTTGTGCATATTCAATAACTTCATCTAAACTACCACCTAACGCAGCTTTACCACAACCAATTTTCCACATAAAGAATCCACCAGCAATACCGTGTCTATCTTCCTTATTTTCTTTTGGTTGACTCGCTAAATCATCAGTAGCAACTACATACTTAACATCAATGCCATCCATTTTAGCCATTTTAATAGCCATTTTAACATTCATATTATCACCAGCATAGTTTCCAAACAGGCAAGCTACACCAGCGCCTTGGTCTGCTTCTTTAAATGCTTGATAAAAAGCAGTAGCAGGAGGTGAAGAAAACACTTCACCCACCGCAACTGAATCCAACATATTTTTACCTACATAACCAAGGAAACATGGTTCGTGGCCACTGCCACCACCACTAACAATACCAACCTTGCCTTTTACAAGATCTTTTTTTACTACAACGTGATCATTTTCTTCACTAAGAACGATAGTATCTTTATGAGCTTTTACAAAACCACTAATCATATCTTCAACTATCATATCTGGATTGTTCACAAATCTTTGCATGTATTATTTCCTTTCTTTTCTATTTCAACAAACTTATTGAAGTGTTACAGAAGGTATTAATTATTATGTAACAAGAAGTTGCTCCTGCATCTTGATGGCCAATAGATTTCTCACCAAGTCTTGAAGCCCTTCCTAATTTCGCTTGCATATTTATAGTGGAAAGCATTCCTTGTTTTCCTGCTTCACTACATGCATTTAATGCTTTTACAACATCTTTTGATTCATCATAAATTTGATTATATGTATTAATACTAGGATCTAATACATCAACTAAAGTTTTATCATTAGGTTTTGCATTGGAAATCATTTGAATATTTTCATATGCAATATTTAACATATCCCTAATTACTTCACCATCTATTTGATCTTTATTTAAAGTCGCTTCTTGCATGCCCATAAATATTGATCCATATAAAGGTCCCATTGAACCACCAATTTTATTCATAAGAACTTTTGCTAATATGCCTAAACTATCCGTTAGGTTTTTAGCTTCTTCTACTTCAGGTAGAGCAAGAGTTGCACCTTTATTCATATTAATACCGTGATCACCATCACCTATAGCACCATCTATTTCACTTAGATAGTCTCTATTTTCTTGAATTGCATAAATAATGTCTAAGACAATTTTCTTTCCTTCAATATTGCTAAATTTCACAATTATTAGCCTTCAATTTCTTCTTCAAGATTTTCTTTTTTAAGTTCTCTTGTATATAATACAAAGCTAACAATCCATATGATTAATACTACTAAAGGTATGAAATTGCCATTTATAACATCAAACACTTGTGAAAATGCAAATGTAAATATTGGACCATCAATAGATGAGTTAGAAATCAATTGTCCTGCTTCTAAAGCAACAGCCCCAGTAGCGTTAGCTAAATCAGTAATAAATGGAGCAAATGCAGTACCTACCCATAAGAATACTGGAACAAATATTGTGCAAAGTATTAACATTCTTGGTAAGTTTCCTTTTGTAACTAAATAAGCTGGAACAGCTAATGAGATATTGATAATACCTGCAAATGGAAGTATTGCATTTCCTGGTAAGAACATTGCAGAAAGTAATGTAACTGGAACAGACCAAATTACTGCTAACCAAATTTCATTAGATCCACCAAGGAAAGGCCAGTCAAGACCAACAATTAATGTTCTTCCTTCAAATCTTTGGTTCATATAATCACTTACAGCTTCACTAATTGGAGATAAAGCTTGCATAAAGTATTTTGTAATAACTGGGAATAATGTTAAGGCAGTAGCTGCTTGAATAGCTAATGTTAACGTTTCAGCAATACTATATCCAGCAAGTAAACCAAATATAATTCCTAAAATAAATCCTAAAACATGGTTTTCCGCAAAGATACCAACTTTTTCCTTTAAAACTGCAGCATCCATTTTCTTATTTAAAGCCGGAATTTTTCTTAGCAATAAATCAATTACATACATTGGAGCTGATAAGAAAACCATTTTATGAGTACAAGTAACTCCTGGGATTCCTGATAATTTTTCAATTCTTCTTTGTTGATAATCAGCAATTTTTAATTCTAATATAATTTGAATTGCTGCTACAACAAAAGCTAATGGAACACTGTTTGTTATTGCAACTACACCAACTGCAGTAAATATTTTTCCCCAAACATTCCATAAATCTGCATTAAATGTATTTGTTTTGTTAATAACAAGCATGATGATGTTAACTATAACCATTAATGGGAACATTAAGAATGCATACGGCCAAGACCATGAAATGGTAGCCATCGTTGTCCATCCCCCATCAATAATCGGTAATGAAATACCAATATTTTCAAGCATCGCACTTGCTGCTGGACCAATTGCTCCAGTCATAAATGAGATAAGCATTGACATACCGGTAAATGCAACACCCAGAGTAATACCTGAAGAAATTGCATCTTTAACTTTCATTTTAACTAATAATCCAGCGATAATTATTATTATAGGAACAAATATCGCTGCACCTAAACTCAATAGATAATTGACTATATCTGATAATAATTGCATGTTTCTACCTCCCTTTATTCAGCATTTTTGATAGCTTCAACAAGCTTTTCAAATTCTTTCGCTTGGTTCATACCTGTTAAAAATGCAATTCCATTAATAACTGGTACACCATAATCTTTATCTAATTTTGTAATAGTAATATAAGCAGCAGCATCAACTAAATGTCTTTCAACTGATTTTAAATCAACTGCTTCAACACGTGCCTCAATACCTGCTTCTTGAAGCATTCTATTTACTTTTGATGCAACTGTTTGACTTGTTGCAACACCACTACCACAAGCAACGATAACTTTTTTCATTTACATACCTTCTTTCTTTAATTTAAGCCTTTCATTGTTTTTACTTCTGATAAAAACTCTTCTTTTGTTTTAGCATTAAGTAATTTGTTCATTTTCTCTTCATCTTGAAAATTCTCGATTAGTGTTTGAAGAACTTCAACATGTCCAGCTTCCTTCTTAAATCCCAATACAAATACAATTCTTACTTTCAAGACATTGTCGTTATTTGCCATTTCATGCCAATCAATTTCTTCTTTTAATCTTATTGGCGCAATAAACGGCTTAACAATATGTATATGATCAGAATGTGGAATAGCAACAGGAAATGGCTCTACTGGTAAAGCTGTAGGATATTTCTCCTCTCTTTCCTTAATTGCGTTTACAAAAGTTTCTGCGATATAATTTAGATCAAATGCCTTTTTACCGAAAACATCAAAGAATTCATTAAAGTCTTTAACATCTAAATCAAGCTCACATAACTCATCACAAATTAGTGAATTGCTCATCTGCATCCCTCCTGTCTTTAGATAAACTTTGTTTAGCGCTAATCTAGTTTTCTATAACTTTATTTTATGTAAATAAAAAATAGTACTCAATTACAATTGGGTACTATCTTTGCCCCAAAAAATGCACATCACATTGATGTGCATTTAATAGTCCAAAATTCATTCCGATTAGCTTTTATCTCCTTAATGAACTTATCAAGAAAATAAGTGAAGAATTCCAATATACTGCAACTTCATTAGTAGAATAAGACATATTATTGTCTAAATATACTTTAGCACTAGGAGTAGTATCACTAATCTTTTCTCTTATTGCCATGTCCTCAAAATTTCTATTAGGACCTCCAACCATAGCTCCAATTAATTGATATTTTTTCGCAATAACCATTCTATTATGAATATCTCTAGGATAAACATCACCATAACCTGTCACAAAAGACATATTTAAACTATTTCTTCCTAACACATAATGCAAATGATCAAATGCTCTTTCTAAATAATTATCATTAGGAGCAATTCTATCAGCTAACATTAAAAGCATTCCATTATTGGTAATATCCATATTACTTCCCCAATTATAATCATTACCAATACTTACAAAATAACCATCATCTTTTGAAAAGTTCATTATTGAATCTGCTTGAGCCATAAAATGATTATAAATTATGTCATAAAATTCAACATCATTTTTACTATATATATTATTTAAATATATAAATTCACCATAAGTACCAACTGTTTGCCAGTTTAATCCAATAGCCACTCTATTATCATTTAAAAATAATTCTTTTGCTTTATCCAAATATTTTTGATCATTAGTTGCATCCCATAAAGACATTGACGCAAAAAATCTTTCATCACCATCAAAATCATCTCTATACTCACCTGCATCAAATCCTTCAGGATTTAAAGGATCTATCATTTCATAATTAACATTTAAAAATTCCCATGCTTTTTTACCAGCATCTAAACAGCTATTTGCAAACTCAGGATCAATATCTTTAAATACTGTATACGCAAGTCCCATAACACCCGCAAAAGAGCCTGTCGCATTTGTAGAAACACCTAATACATAAAGAGTAGAATAATCATCTTCTGGAGCTAAATAGCCAGGAAATTTATCACTAACAACTTTATTGTAAACTCCACCATCCCCTGTTTGCATCTTTAACATCCACTCTAATTCATATCTTGCTTCATCTAATAAATCAGGTATTCCATTACCAGATTCTTTTATATTAAAGTTATCTAAAAAATAATGAGGATTTAATTTATAAGCTAAAAGTAAATCAGCAACAGCCTTAGCACCAGTTTTTATATATCGACCATAATCTCCTGCATCATGCCATCCACCACTTACATCAATTTTTTCCTGTGTTCCATAAATTATTGCTTGCATAGAATGACAATCATCTCTTGCAAATTCTTTAGCCCAACTTTGATCTAAATGATCACCACATCTTTGTAATGTCATCATTCTAATAGCATCAACTAATAATCCATCATATACAAATGATTCAATAATAAACTCATATGAAGTAGCTACTATTTGAGCTTCAATTCTATAAGTACCAGGAGTAATTACATCTTTAAAATCACCATAAAAAGTAGTTTCACCTGTAGGGTCATTTACTTTCTTCCCACCAATAACTCCTGTATAAACAACTTCATTAGTCTTAGTATCAACAACATTATAAAAGTCACCAACACTATATGGCGCAATAAATTTCTTTAAAGAATTAGGATGATATCCAACTTGATTAACCTTTAAAACTCTTGTATCAACATCATCTGTTTTAACCATCAAATCACTAATAGTAACTTGGTGTTGATTATTAACCCCTTCACTACCATCAGTACCTAAATTAAATCCAATCTTTCCATTCCAAGTTGTTTCATTATCCATTTTTATATCAAAACTATAATTTTGATAACCACCAATATCTAATGTTTCCTCAAATATCTTTGAACCATTTTCATCACTAGCATAAACACCAACTTTTCTATTAATACTTGATTCAATATTAAAAGATAAGTTATATACAGCACCTTTACTAAAAGGAATACCTTCTCTATATAAAGTAATTGCCTCTAAATTTTCCCCCGGATAAACAATATCAATAACTTGCCTATTAAATTCAGCATTAGATACTGCATTTCCATCAGTTGCCATAATAGACCAAGAGCTTTCAAACTCAATTGGCTCTTCATATAAAGGAACAGCATTCTCTCTAGGAGTAATTGCTACATCAATAATTATTGTACTAGGAGCACTTTCTTCTATCTTATTTTCTTTAACACAAGAAGAACACAATAAGACAACAACTAATAATATTAATATCTTTTTCATAGAAAACCTCCATTTAAAACAAAAAACAATCAAAAAGGGCATCTATTCCCTCTAGATGATTGTCCTATAAAATTATATATAATTTTTTTATTTAAGTAAACCTTTCATTTTAATAAAGGTATAAACTTTTCATAACCTTCTTCTTTCATTTTATCTATAGGAACAAATCTCAAAGAAGCACTATTGATACAATACCTAATACCAGTTTCACTCTCATAATCACCATCAAAAACATGACCCAAATGAGAATTTGCAACTCTACTAGAAACTTCAGTCCTTATCATTGAAAAGCTTCTATCTTCACTTTCAACAATCACATTATAATCAATTGGTCTAGAAAAAGCTGGCCAACCACAAGAACTATCATACTTATCATCAGAAAGAAATAATGGTTCCCCACTTACAATATCTACATAAATCCCTTTTTCAAAAAAATCCCAATATTTGTTAGTAAAAGGTCTTTCTGTATAAGAATCTTGAGTTACCTTATAAGATAAATCATCTAATTTATCTTTAATATTTTTAAGGTAATAATAATCTTTTGCATCTACAATTAAAGATTCAGCCATTTCAAACATTCTAAAATCAATATGACAATATCCATTTGGATTTTTATCTAGATAATTTTGATGATAACTTTCAGCTTCATAAAAATTCAATAAAGGCTTTATCTCAACTTCAAAATTAGAAACTCTTTTCTTTTCAATACTTACTACCTTATCAATAATTTCTTTAGATTTTTCATCTACATAATAAATACCACTTTGATATTGACTTCCTATATCATTTCCCTGTCTATTTTTTATAGTAGGATCAATAACTCTAAAAAATGCATATAAAAGTGTTTCTAAACTAACATCATCATATTCAACTTTCACACATTCTCTAAATCCAGTATCTCCCCTACATACTTCTTTATAAGTAGGGTTTTCTTTATTTCCATTTGCATAACCACTTGTAACCTTAACAACACCTTTTATTAAAGACATGTATTTTTCTAATCCCCAAAAACATCCACCTGCTAAGTATATTACCTTCATAGTTACCTCATTTTTCTATTTTTGTTAAACCATCTAATTTATATTCTATTTCTGTATCAAAAAGAGTTATTCCTTCTACATTATACTTATTATCTTTTAAAGATATATAAGCTATATCATCACCAAAACCATTAATATATGATCCAACATTATAAAGTTTAGAACCATCATATCCTATTTGAATTAATAAATTTAAAAAATATGATGATTCAACCCCACCAGTAGATATAACTAAAACATATTTATCATCAGGAATAATACTTTTAATTAATTCAATAGATTCTTCATAATTTTCACTATAACTACCTATATCACCAAGTTGAATAATATTATCCCCCTCTTTTATTTTATCCATTTGAAATAATGTATTTTCATTATATCCAAAATCAGTAATATAACCATAAAAAGGAATGTTTACAAATCCTGCAATATGACCTTCTTCATAAAACTGTGAAGCTGATCTTGTATCAATATAAATACAATCATCTCTAAATAAATATTCTTCGATATTAGAAGTGTTTATTCCTGATTTAGAAGCTAATGTATTATTAACTTCTTCCTTTTCAGGAACCTCAACAATTGTTTCTTCTATTACTTCTTCCTTTTTATTACATCCAAATAATAAATTTATTATTAAAAACACAACCAAATATTTCTTCATTTTTTTCACCCATATATACCTTAACAAATTTTAAGCTTTTACTTAAGCATATGAAGAGATTTATTTGTTGTTTTATGGTATAGTTTTTTAGGAAACATGAAAAAGGAGAGAGATAAGTCCGATGAAAAAAATGTTTTTAACTTTTTTTATCACTGCTTTACTTCTAAGTGGTTGTAGTTCTCCAACAACAGCTAGTAAAGCTAAAGGAAACTTTAGTGCTACTGGTAAAGGGTATGGAGGAGATATAACTGTAACCATTGATGTAGACGGTGATAAAATCACAAATGTAACAATCGAGGGTGAAAAAGAAACACCAGACATTGGAACACTGGCAATTGATGAAATGCCAGAAAGAATCAAATCTGCCAACACTTGGGATGTTGATGTTGTATCAGGAGCAACAATCACAAGTACTACAATTAAAAAACTTACAAAAGAAGCTATGACTCAAGCTGGTCTAATTGAGGAAGAAATTGGCGCTTGTGTAGGTGGAGACATGTCAGTAGACAGTATCAACGAATTTTTAAATTCAAGTGTAGATATGGGACCTGGTTCTTATAGCAATGCTATTGCAATTATCCCTATCAATCACGTAAATGGACCAAGAGATGAACATGATTTCTATGCATTTGTTAATTTTAAATATGTAGCAAGAAACTATATTAAATATCAAATTACATATTTATCTTGCACATGTAGAAGTGCTGCAGTTAACTATTGGATGACTGCATATGTAGAATTAACACTTCCAGAAAGCAAAGACATCAAAGATGCAAAAGTTAGAACATTATCATTTGATTATGATGCTGAACAAGAATATCTAGCTGGATATTGGGGAGACAGTAATCCTACACCAGCAGGAGCTAGTTATGAAGACTTTAAAGAGCAATATATTCCATTCTTTATAGATAAAGACTATAACTACATTTCTACTTTAAGTACTACAGATGATATTAGTGTAGAAGACTATACTGCAGGAGAAGGAAGAGAAAACTTGTCAATTGATTTCTTTACAGGATCTTCTGTATCTACAAATAACATCATTAGAATGTTAAATGCTTTATATGAATATCATGGAACAGACGAATATTTTAACTAGGAGAGAAAAATGAAAAAAATATTACTAACATTAATTACGGTTTTATTATTAGTTGGTTGTGGTAGCCCTGCAGCAACTCAAACACAAGGAGAAAAACCAACTGAAGAAGTAGTAAGTGAATCAGTTGAAGAGGTAGCTACATTAAGTGAACTTCCTGACCCAATTGATACTACAAAAACTTACAAACCAGATAAAGATTCAGATCCAGTTGCTTGTGAAGCTGGAGTTTACTCAGCAGATTGTTCATCAATCAATGCTTCTAACCTATATGAATACTTAGGTAGAGAAGATGTAGTTTACATTGACCTAAGAGACTATGCTGATTATGGACAAAAACACTTAAAAAACTTTGAAGTAATTCCATTTTTTGCATATATTTACAATCCAGAAGTTGGAACTAATCCAGATTTGATTCAATTATATGGTGGGGATTTAAGTGATCCAGTATCAAATTATGAAGAATCAGATATGCTATTAGAAGCAATTTTCCCTAAAGATAAACCGTTATTTATTATGTGTCAAGTTGGTGGAAGAGTTACAATGTTACTTAAAATTCTAGAAGCTAAAGGCTATGACATGTCAAAAATCTATAACATCGGTGGTATGGGACAATTAACTGATGGTGTTTACAAAGAATATACAACTGATACTTTAGAGTTTAAAGTTGATGCAGTATACTCAATTGAAGGCTTAAGTAAAAACTAAATAACTAAAAACTCCGATTAATTTCGGAGTTTTATTTTGTCTTCATTAGCATGTTATACAACATACCTTCTTTTAATAAAGAACTATCATAGCCAAGCATTTCAACAATTGAATATGCAAAATCCATTGTAATTGCAGGACCTCTAGCAGTTATAAGTTTTCCATCTTTAACTACTTTATCTTGTAAGTACTCTGCACCTTCTAATTCATCTTCAAATCCAGGATAAGAAGTAACCTTCTTTCCTTTTATTATTCCTGCTTTTTTTAGAACAATTGGTGCAGCACATATAGCTCCAATATATTTATCATTATCATTAAAATATTGTACTGCTTTAATAACTCTTTCATCATCTCTAAGATTTGTAGCTCCTGGTAACCCTCCAGGTAAAACAATCATATCGTAATCATAGATGCTATCATCAAATATTTTATCCGCAACTATTTTCATATCATGAGCACCAACAACTTCTTTTTTATCATTTATTGTAACTAAATCTGTTTTAATTTCTGCCCTTCTTAAAATGTTTGTAGTAAATAATGCTTCTGCTTCTTCAAATCCAGTAGCTAATAAAACTGCAACTTTCATAATATACACCCTCCTTAACCTTAGTATAACATTACTTAAATTTTTTATTATAAATCTCTGTTAAACTTTCTAAAATTACTTCATAAGGTTGTGCACCTTTTAAAATATACTTTTGATCAATAATAAGTGCTGGAACACTTTTTATATTGTATTGTTTTGCAAGATATAAATCAGTTTCAACTTCTACAATAACTTCTTCACTATTATAACCTTCTAACCACTTATCAAAATCTAAATCTGTTTCTTTTATTAATTCATATATTACATTATCATCATCAATATTTTTATTATGTGTAAATAAAGCCTCTTGAAGTTTATCAAATACATCCCAATATAAATCTTCGCTTCCAACCATCTTTGCTACTTTACAAGCTTTTAAAGATTTCATCGAAGTAGGAAATAAAAAATCTGTATTTTTCATACCTTCTATATTAAATCTTTTTAAATCATCATTTTCATTAGCATGTTTCCAACTATTTAAAACTTTATCTTTTACATTTTCTCTAGAACCAAATTCTAATTCATATATCTTCTCATCAACTGCTAAAGCATATGATTTATGTATTATATTTAATTCAGGCATTTCTTTAGCTATTTTTCTCATTCTATAAGACATAGGATAACAAAAACTACATATTACATCATGAAAAAATTCAACATCTAATTTCTTCATTTAAATACCTCCTTTTCATAACTAATAATATCAATTATTAAAATTTTTACATTATTTATGCTTTTTTTGAAAGGATTTGAATATTTGAATCGTGTTATATATAGAGAACAAGAGTTCTCTATAATATAATGGAGGAAAATAAAATGAAAAAATTTATTACAACTAGTTTAGTGTTAGCTACAGTAGCTTTAACACCAGTAAGTACTCTTGCACAAGGAAATCAAAACAATAAAGGAACTGCTCAATGCAGAAATAGTGAATGTGTAAATGAATGTGTAAGAAAATATGATGGCAGTGGTAAAGCAAATAAAAACAAAGGCGAAAACAAACCAAATTGTACTCAAGATTGTCCAAACGATGGAGTTAGACCATTAGATGGTACAGGATTAAAGAAAGGTAACAACAAATAAAATTTTAAAAAATCATAAAGAATATGAGAAATGAACAAGAAGCAAACAGAGCAATAGAACTATATTCAGATACAGTAAAAAGAATTTGCATGGTTTATTTAAAAAACCAATTCGATACTGAAGATATATTTCAAACAGTATTTATGAAATATGTTCTTTATGATGGAAAATTTGAAGATGAAAAACATGAAAAAGCATGGATTATCACAGTAACAATCAATGCATGCAAAGATTTTCTAAGAAGTTTCTTTAGAAAAAATAGTGTTTCTCTTGATGAAGCTATTCTAATAGAAACAGACACAAAAGAAGACTATAGTGAAGTATTTCAAGCTGTATTAAGTCTTCCTAAAAAATACAAGGATGTTGTTTATTTATTTTACTACGAAGAATATACAGCTGTAGAAATAGGAAAAATATTAAATAAAAACGTTAATACAATCTATACTTTATTATCAAGAGCAAGATTATTATTAAAAGAAAAGCTAGGAGGTGATGACTTTGAATAAAATAAAAAAAGCATTTGATACAATACATGCCAAAGAAGAACTAAAAGAAAAAACAAGACAGTATATATATGACAATGTCTATAACAAAAAGCATTCATTTAATAAAAACAAATCAAATAAACTTGTATTAGCTTTAGCAACAGTTCTAATAATGTTTATCACAATTTCTACATATATAACTCCTGTTATGGCTATAAGTATTGATAGTCAATCTTCTATACAATTTGAAGTTAATAAGTTTAATAGAGTTATATCAGTTAGTGCATATGATGATAATACAAATAAAATAATTCAAAGTTTAAACCTTAAACATAGTAATTATGAAGATGCATTAGATTTAATTATAAATGAATTAGAATCAAAAAATATTATTGATGAAGATACATATGTAAATATTTCAATATCAACAAAAGATAACAACATGGGTAATAAAGTATTAAATGAAGTAGAAAATAAATACAAAGAACATTACAAAAATTTAAATTGTAATAATACTGATGCAAGTTATCAAAATGAAGCTAAAAAACACAATATGTCAGTAGGTAAATATCAAGAATATAAAAACTCACAACAAAATAATCCTAATCTGACTATAGAAGAATTTAAAAAATCATGTATTGATCAATGCGAACATAAAAATCAACAAAAAGGTAAGAATAAATAATTCTTACCTTTTTACATACTTATTACTTCATATTCATCTGCGTATTTTGCAATACCTGCATGACCCATCATGTCATTGATTAATTCAAGTTCACTCTTTACTACTTCATCATAAACATTCATTACCTTAGCACATGCAAAACATACACCCGCAATCAAACCCTTTTCTTTTGCTTTTACATAGATAGGTGTTTTTTCTTCTTCAAATACTGGTACTAATTTTACTGAAGCTCCTTCAAATATAATTTTAACTTCATATCCTTTTTCACTTAAATCAACTGCATTCATTAAGATATGTTGAAAACACATCTTTTCTCCTGTCATTCCATAAAATAAATATTTTTTCATATTTCTTCCTTTCTTTATCTTATTATTTACTATACATGCTTTAATATTTATAAAGCTAGTAATATACTCATAAATCGTAACACAAATTAAAAGGCAAGTACTTAATCACTTACCTTAATAATATTAACCAAATTTCATTTTTTCATCTTGTAACATAATAATAAGATCACCTTTTTGTATTACTGTTTTACCTTCAGGTAAAATAAATTCTCCATTTTCTCTTTGAACAGTAAGAATTAATCTACTATTTGGTAAATTTAAATCCATAATTTTCTTATCTTTCCACTCATGATGGTCAGTAACAGTAAATTCAATAAGTTCATCACCAAAATGATCAAAATATTCCTCGCCAGCTAAAACAACAACATCTCCTGCTTGTAATTCAACATCACCTCTAGGAACAATTGTTTTATCTCCACGTTTTATTTTAGCTACTATAAAATCAAACACCAAACTAATTTGATTTACTTTTATACCTATTAAATAACTACCTTCTTGAATAGTTGTTTTTAAAAAACCAATATCACCTTTATCTTGATAGTAATTAAAATTACGAAGCACTGTATCATTAGGATCTAGCATATCTGTTCCTTTTGATATAGGTGCCATTCCAGATCCTTGAATAAATGAAGATAAAAAACAGATTCCAAAAACAACACTATATATATCTACACTAAATTCTAATCCAGAGTTAACAACCATAATCGCAAAGGCAATTGCGGCAGCTCCCCTTAAGCCTGCCCAAGATATTACTATTAATTGATTAAATTTTAATCTAAAAGGTATAGTTAACCCAAATACAGTAACAGGTCTAGCAACAATTGTCATAAATGCCATAATTGCAGCTGCAATAGGTAAAGTTTTAAGAACAGATTCAGGATTAGCTAAAAGACCTAAAATAAAGAATAATCCAATATTCATTAACTCACTAAATCCATCAAAGAAAAACACAACATCACGTTTTCCATAGAAACTTTGATTACCAATAATAATCCCAAATATATAAACAGCTAAATAACCATTACCACCTATTACATTTGTAAAACTAAATGTAAATAAAGCCATCGCAAACATAAATACAATAGAAAGCCCATCTTTATTTAAGTTTAGTCTCTTTAAAACTTTTCCAATTAAATATGCCATTATAAATCCAACTATTAATCCAAAACCAATTTGTTTAAGAATCATAATTGGAATAGATATTTTAGTACCAGCAATAACAGACAAAAATAACATTGTCATTGTATAAGCCGTTGGGTCGTTTGATCCACTTTCAAGCTCTAGTAAAGGAGCAGTATTATATTTTAAGTTTAAGTTTTTAGAAGTAAGAATATTAGAAACTGATGAATAGTCAGTTGAAGCAACTATTGATCCTAAAAGCATACTTTCTAACATTTCAAACTTAAATACATAATGTGCAAACAAACCAGTTAGTATTCCAGTAGCTACAACTCCAAATGAAGCTAAGACAACTGCTTCCTTAACTACAGATTTTCCCATACTCCAGTTAGTTCCAAATCCCCCATAAAACATTATTATGATAAGTCCAAAAGTCGCAAATTTATCCGCAAACCAATAATTATCAAAATCAAGTCCTACAAAATTCGCAAGTAATCCTAACCCCAAGAATAATAGTAAAGAAGGCATCCCAGTCTTATCTGAAATGTTAATCGCAAATAAGGCTAAAACTAAAACAATTGAAACTAATAAAAGTACCATATAAGCCTCCATTCTTAACAAGTAAATTGTTATAAATATAACTAATTCATATGTGAATTATACTTTATGGCATATTAAAAGTCCAATTAGAACTGATTATTTAAATTGTATTTTATATGATATTAACTAATGTAGAGCTTGAAGAAAAAATAAACATTTATCTGTATTAAATAAATTTCTAGTATAATAGGATTTAGATTTGATTTATTAAAGGAGAATAGTATGTTAGAAGATAAAGAAAAACGATTAGTTAAACATTTGTATTTATTATCATCTATAAGTATACCTGCAATAATCATGGCTTTTGTAACACCTTTTATTTGGTTGATTTTTGTATTTATAGAAGATTATATATTTAAAAAAGATAGTTTTAATTATTTTGGAACAGGAGTAATGCTTACAATAGTAGCTTTTTATATAATTGTATTTTCATATTCATTATTTAAAGTAAAGTTTGGAGTAAAAAATGATCAATGGAATTACATAACA